>Ga0209510_1002567_pt1 | contig 18398 bp, 14 predicted proteins | sample BiotimSIPDNA_FD_185749 | JGI IMG/M metagenome (GOLD analysis project Ga0209510, IMG submission 185749) | Anaerobic biogas reactor microbial communites from Washington, USA - Biogas_R1 time_0 SIP DNA (SPAdes) (version 2) | ecosystem: Engineered > Bioreactor > Anaerobic > Unclassified | place... | reverse complement strand
ATAAAATATGTGCCAACTACTACAACAAATCCTGATAATAGTGTTTCAAAAGAATATGAATTTTGCTGGCAAGAAACTGGTGATGGTTCTTGTGCTGCCGCATTGGGTGGTTCTAGTGGCTCCTCTACAGAATGTTGTGGTGCAGCTATTGAAAACACCTGTGGGCAAAAGATTGACATTTCTTTGACTCGTCGCGATGGTACTATTGTTCCTGGTGGTAGCGCTGCTGATTTAGCTGCTGCAGGAGTGTATTTTGGTGGTATAGATTTAACAAATCGTTATTCTCCAGTAATCAATATGGGTCATATGCAAGGTTTGTCTCCTGGAACTTATAAATTGGTAGTGACTATAGGTAATAAGAGTGCTCCTATACAGTTCCGTATATCTGGATCTCTAGATGTAGTCACTCGTGACGCAATTAATCCAGAAAAAACTTCTCAAACATGGAAATTTGTAAGTTCGGCTATGGCTGGAACAAAAATTCCTATCTATATTTCAAGTATTGCTGATCCTGGTAATGGTGGTAATTTGGAGTTAGACATAGAAGGTGCTGCTGGGCAAACTTATAGTTTAACTACTTCTAAGGGCTTAAATCTCTATGCTGATAGTTCTAGTGATGTGATTTTAGCTGCTTCTGATTTCCCTCGTACAATTGAATCTAGCGGTATTGATACTCTTTGGGCTACGGTTCCTTTAGCAGCAATGACTGCCTCTACTGAGGCTCATACTGTTCAGGTGGCTGGTCGTACAAGTGTTGCTAATCTTACTTTCTATGCTCCTCAAATAATGTTTGCGGATGCTGCAGGTACTCAGCTAAATAAATTAACCGATACGATGTGGGTGGGATCTACCTATAATGTTCGCTTAATTGCATATAACCCAGCGACGAATACTCCATGCACAGATTGTAATTTCTCTGTAAGTCGTGGTAGTCAAACATCAAATAAAGTGGAAACTCTTCCTGCGACTATAGATATTGTAAATGGAGAAGCCGTTGTTACTTTACGTTCTTTGACTGAATATATGCAAACTCCAGCTATGCTTTCTTTAGTGGGTCCTAATGCGGCTTTGCTAAAAGCGACGCTTGATTCTCTGTATTTTAAGGACCCTCCAGTACCGTTCCCTGTTCTTGCAGAAATATTTGATAAGCATGGTGTTCCATCGGCAAGAACACTTCCTATTCCAACACCTTATTTTTCTACAACACAAGAATATCTAGATGGTATTGCTGATTCTTTGGTTCTTCATTATCATCGAGCCTTCCACAAGGATTCTCTACCAGACTCAGTTTTTGTGAAGTGGGATCTAAAAGCTATTTCTGGTGATATATTAGATTCTATTAAGATTGATAAAGCAAAGATTGTTGCAGGAACAAACTGTGATCAAGCCACTTCTGTATGCGATAGTATTATTCGAATTGGTGGTTTAGAATTTTCTAAAGAGATTCAGACGGTTGGTTCTCCACAAACGATCATTTCGTCTTGGTCTACTTATTTAGACAAAACAGTTCCAGTGGCTTTAGCTTCTCAGACTCTAATTACAGATCGTATAGCTCCGATTCTCTTGAAAGGTCGTGTTTCTAATGTGAAGACATCCCCAGATTTTGATCGTGTGGCTCTTCTTGCCTCTGAACCTGTTTTAATTAAGGATCAAACAGCCGCAACTTCTTATGGTTTAAGTGCTTTTACTTATTATCTAAAGTCTGCTACAGAAGTAGGAAATACTCCTGATGCTAAGTATCTCAATGTTATTGCTAATTCAGGAGACCTTTCTGCAGCAAGAGATACTGTAGTGATGCTTTATAACAATAAAGATAACTTAAGACCTTCTCCACGTGCGGGTGACTATGTTCGCTTCCGTGCAGACATGTCTGACTTGATTTCTGATGTTCAAGGAAACTTCCCTACGAATTATGATGCAGACGTTGCTTCTCCTTGGGCTCCAATTGAAGGTGATGCTAAGTCTGAAGTTCTTACGATTTCTTTGGGAACTCCAGATCCTGATAAGATTAAAAAAGACATGGAAGAAGGTAAAGTTGTTGAAGCTATCCCTGTTGATATTTATGATAGTAAGGATACGATTCAGGCTAAAAATCCAAATACTTTAGGCCATATTGTAAAAACAGATATGGGTAATATTTTAACAGCTCCTGAATTTATTGATGTCAAAGCGGAGGAAGTAACGCTTTCTATTAAAACACAATACTTTACTAATTTAGGCTCTTTTGTTGCTGAATCCAATCATAATATCCGTTGTGATGCTCCGTTCTTTAATGGAAATTATCCTGCGGATACATCATCAAAAGGTGATTGTAGACAAAACCCTAAATACGTTTATGTAGCTTGGAATATGCTATCACAAGATAATCGTAAGGTTGGTACAGGAGCTTATATTGCGAAGTTATCAACTTATGTTAATATTCAAGGCCGTAAAAAAACAGCTAAGCACGACCAAACAGAAATGTGGGGTGTGAGACGTGGTGGCAAAGTATTAAAATAGTCGTTTTTAATTCTTTAATTAAAAAAGAGCTCTCGTGAAGACGGGAGCTTTTTTTTATAAATAAAAAAAGCTATTATTGAATCATGCATAAAGTATTCTTTTTAGTATTTTTATTTAGTTCTTTTCTTTTTGCGGATCCTACGGATTTAGATTCTCTTTTTAGAGGAAAAGAATATAGACCTGTTTTAAATGAGTCTTTAAGAACTACGACTGAGAAAATTGTTGAGATGGCTCCATCTACTTCAAAATCAGACAAGAATAGTGATGGTTATTATATGCTTCAGTTTGAAGCAGTTGCTGATTTTGATGCTGCACAACGTAGAAAGGCACAGCTTTCCGCAAGTACTGGTTATGCAATTCAAATCGTTTTTGACACGCCTTTCTATAAGTTAAGGGGCGGTGGTTGGAGTTCTAAGGCAAAAGCAGAAGATAAAGCAAGAGAACTTTCTGTTAGTAACATTAATGCTCTTGTTATAAAAGTTCGTTAGTTTTTATTCAAGTAAACCTAAAAGCTGTCGAACAGAAGCATTGTCCATAGAAGATGGTATTAATGCTCTTTCCTCTGGAGAAACGTAAGATAGCTTTCTTTCATTAGGGTTGAGATCGCCTCGGTAACGTAACTTTATTTCTTTTTGTTTTAAGGAATAATAGAAAGGTCCTGTTTTAACAAATGCTTTTGCTTGAATACCTTGCTTTAAGGCGTTATCTAGTATCTGAGTAATTTTAGGCCCTTCACGATCTAGTTGATGAAGTTGAAGAACTCTTCTCCTTAAGCAATCATTATGGATTGGGCTTTCTTTATCTATATAAAACAGTAATTGTGAAATAATTGATTTAAGAGATAATTCAGGGATAGGCTTGTGATGCTCTGTGCCTTCAATCTGAGGGTTTTTTATAATGTAGGGATCAACAGAAATTTCTGGCTTTGTTGACTCTTCTATAACAAAATCGGCTTGAGGTTCTGTTGATGCACTTGTTTCTTGTTGTATTGGAGCAACACTTTGTTCAATAGAAATAGTTGCGAGTAAATGGTCTATTTCGTCTTGTAAAGACGATATCCATATTGGGCTCCACATGTAAAGCATCTTCCAACCGAGATTACCTAGGCACATAGGACGCATGTATTCAATGTCTTCTACAGATTCTTTTAGATATTTGGGATAAGAGTCATCTTCTATGGCTGCTAAAAAACGATTTGGATTGTTATTGTCATAAATACAAAGACAGATAGATGTATTATTTAAAGACCAACCTACTTCATAAGAAATTTGATTTTTGTCAAAAGTAGATTGAACAAAGCGAAGTAGTGGACTTTGCGCTTCTTTGATCTGATAATAATCAATGGTCTTATGTTTATGTATATATTCAAACCATAAAGATAAAAGATCGTTTTTTGGTGAATTTGAAAGTTCTTGTATAGAAGAAATAAATACCAAGACTTCTTGTTTTGCTAAAGAGGCAGAGACTTTGATTTTACCTTTAGTAATAGAGGTATTATAATTTAAATCCTGCTCTGCACATACTAATATGGTGTCTCGATATAAACCTACGGCTCTTTCAGGTGTTTTAATAAAACAGTAACGAGAGAGATCTGTGCCGTACAATGCTTTTTTCAAAAAAGCGTTTTGTTCTATTATATCTTCAAGTTCTTTTCGAATTTCCTGGCATTGATTTTCAGAAAATGCAATGATACCGAGTGTTTGTGTTGGTTTTGTTTTAAAATGCTGAACAGCCTGTTCAACTATGGTTTGAATAGGATCAGCCACCTTTTTTAACCCTAATCCTTTAAAATTGGATTTATGAGGTAAAGGGAATTGCTGAATCGTATTTTTATAAAAGTTTTCGTTGATAAAATAAAATAATGCTGGATGTTGGTATAGCCTTGAAAAAGAAAGAGTTCTAAAACCTGCTCCTTTTTGTAAGACTTGACTCAAAATACTCTTTTGCTTGGATACACTAATTTTTTGTAATGTATCCGTGTTTTCAAACCCGTCTGTAAATAATAGCTCAAGTTCTGGGTTTTCTATATCTCCCATGACAATCATTTTTTCTGATGATAAAATAGCTGAAATACATTCTGTAGAAGAGATGATTTCTGCATCAAGGATCAAAACAAGATCATATTTTTGAGGTTCTTTTTGAGAAACTGCATAATAATCACAAATATTAGATATTTGTAAACTTTCAGGGAATTTTTTTATCATCTCTTCTATGAAACGGAAATTGGCATTACAGTATTCATCAATGAGAGAGCGATATTTTTTACTCGTTTGAGATCGCTTCTGAGGAGAAACGGTAAATAGATCTTTTTTTTCTTTTGTTAATTCAGATATTTGATTTTGACACCAATACTGAACAAGAGAAGGTATTAATTCTTCTTTCGGAGCTGTTTTGTCAAAAATATAGTCGATTAAAGAATGAAGATTTTTTTGTTTTAAACGATCAATCCAAGCATTTGTTTTCACTTGAATGTCTAAATCGGATAAGCCATCCATCCAGTTTCTTAATAAATTCGCCTGTTCTATTAAGGGAATTGATTCAAGAGGATTAATGAGAGAAAGAAGCTTTGAAATTTCGATATTATTTTTCTGAATGACATTAAGTTGAGCTTCAATCGCTTCTATATCAAAATCTAGATTTTTTAGAAGATGAAGTTTTTCTAGAATTTTAAATGTTAGCGAGGCTGTTTCATGATCTTTTATTTTATTTTTTAATTCATAAAAATACTTTTGCTTTACATGTAAAAGAACCCAATTTGATTTTTCATATTTCCAGTCTTTTCCAAAAAGACGATTCGCCATGGGTGCTGAATTTTTATAGAAATTCCTGTGATTCTGAAGTTCTATTAATTCATCAATTAATAAAATCAATTCATCGTCAGAATCAATTTCTTTGGGTTCCTTAAATAGAGAAAGAAGCTTCTTTTTTCTAGAACGATAATTATCAGAAAAAGCTTTAAATGAGTTCTTTGTGATTTCTGCAAATTCATCTCTAATGGCTAAGACACTTTCATCAATAGCAGCCTCTGTATAAATAAGAGATCCATCTCGGCGATATCTAGCCCAAATACTCCCAGATTCAGGAATTTGTAATAAATTTTCCGTGTAATTATCCCAATCAGATGACCCTAAATCCCACCCCTCATAAGATGGAGTGTCTTTATCAAAATATTTATGAATAATTGAAAAAATTTGAGCGAAGGTATCTTGTGTTAAGGGAGTATCAAAAATAGTTTGAGCTTCTAAAACGTCAATAAAAGGAGTAAGGTAATCAATACTTTCTATTGTTGGACTAAGAAGCTGAGCTAGTTTGTTTTGTTGGTCTTTATCAAGTACTTTTATATTACACGATTTAAATGTTTCTAATGCCTTTTGTGTTGTGGGATCAGAAAATTCATGGACAAGAGTTTCTATTGTCTTTTTTACAGCCTTGTATTCTTGATATTGAAGTTTTTCAATTCCGTTAAAAACAGAGTCAGGTATCTTATTATAAATGGTTGGATTATTTATTTTTTCTTCGAATAAATCATTTATAGAAATTTTACCTGTTGTTGTTTCTGAATTAACAATCTTATAGTAGCTCGCTAAATCATTTCTAATTTGATTTAATTCATTAACAATTTCAGAGCGATCGGTCCCTTTAGTAGAACGAAATTCTGGAAATAGTGTTTTTTTTATTTTATCAGTAGTAACAGATCTTTTGGTAAGAACAAGTACTTTTTGATGATTGTAAAGAGAATCAGCAATAATATTTGCAGCTGTTTCAAAAGCAAATGTTCCAGGAGGCGTTTGGATAACATAGGCCTCATTTTTTGGATTTAAAGCATCCACTGTCGCTTTTACGGTACTAAAATCAGTAGGGTATAGAAAAGCACGATCTGTTGGCTGGTATGCGTCATTGGCTTCTTTTTCATCAAAAATGGAGGTCGCTATACGAAAGCCTTCGTCGCTAAATAGTTTTGAAAAAAGAGAATTTTCTGAATACTTAAACGATTCAGAATTAAGCATGAAATCGAAATTTTTATAAAGATATAAGTGCGAGGTGCTAAAAAAAGAAAGACATAGACCTCGTCGAGAAAACTTCCAGAGAGGTTGTTTGCTGATTGCCATTTCAACCATGCCGAAGTATTTTTCAAGATCTGGGCGACCATCTATAAGAACATCATTTATTTTGGGAAGAGCAACTTCGTTTTTTGCCTGTTCTCGTAAGGGAATGTTTTCAATCGGTACTAAATCAGATATTTCAACAGTTAAATTTTCAAGATTCACTTTTAAGGGGATTAATAAAACAGGAGCCATTTTATTGCCGGTCCATTTTAAAAAACCGGTGGCAAGATATAAATCAAAAACTCCGAAGTCTTCTTGTTTTCTTCTTAAAATTTGCTCAAAAAAGGAAAATGATTCATTGCCAAAAAAAGAGCTTAGAGAGAAAGACTTTCCACTTTTTATCCATTTATCGATAAAAACATCACTATTTTCTTTTATTAGTGGAGATTGAAAAACACTTTGTGCAGGAAAATTTAATAAACGATTTTGAATACAGGAATCTAAAACTTCAAGCTGTAATTTAGAAATTTGTGAAGAAGAAATCGATTTGGACATGCTTTGAATATACCTATTTTTGTTGAAGATATCCTTCAATTTGCTTCGAAAACAATAAAATAGCATCATTTAAAGAAATAGAACATTTATTTTTTATTAAATGCTGCTTAAAACAGAGACGTCCAAGTATTTCTTCGGGAGCTATCGCATTCATTCTTTCTGCTCTTAGGCTTTGTGATTGTTGCCTTTTTGAAAGTTTTAAGCCTGTTTGAGGATCGTATAATAAGGAGTGATGGAAATATAGGGGGGGAGTCGTTTTGCCTAAAAGAGACATTAATAAAATCTGTCTCGCAGTCGAATTTCTAAGGTCTTCTCCTCTTACTATCATTCCTATGTTTTCTTCCATATCATCAATGACTACCGCAAATTGATATGTCCATTGTCCGAGACGATCTTTTAGTGCAAAATCGCCACATTGTAATGCTGGATTTTCTTCAAAAAAGCCTAATCGTAGATCATTCCATTGGATTAAAGTGCTTTCGACTTTTAAGCGTATTGTATTTGGAGAGGTAATTGGTAGAGCCTTGTTGAGACAGTGTTTTTGATAGATGACTTCTCCATCGGGAGAACTCGGATTTTCCATGGATAGACTTTTTCTTGAACAATGACACCCATAGATCAGATTTTCTTTGTTAAGCTTTTTAAGAGCTGTTTCGTAAATTTCATGACGATCACTTTGTTTGCTCTCTGAATCCCATTCAAAACCAAACCACTCTAAATCTTCGTAAATAGAATCTATATACTCGTTTCGAGCCCGACTTAGATCATGATCTTCTATACGTAAATGAATGTGGTAGTTTTTTAGTTTTGCCATCGCCCATACATAAAGAGCTGAAAGTAAATGACCTTCGTGCAAATAACCAGTCGGACTTGGAGCAAAGCGAATATTATGTGTCATAAAGTCATCTCTAAAATGGTGTGCTTTATTAGGTTTTAACATAACCGAGCAACGGTAAAAAAGGACTTTTTCGAATAGGTGTGGTATTCAAGAATATGAACGACAAATAAATGGGATTTTTAGTTAAAAAGCTCATAAAAATTGAATTTTAAGAGGTGACATAAATCAAAAATAGTTTTTTGAAAGTCTTAAAAGAATATATGAATAGTATATTTATGAAATCGTTCGTATTTTTGGAGTGTTTTCATGAATAGATTGATTTTTTCTTTGTTTTTTTTAATTGGGTTAGGTTTTGCTTCACAAATGGCTACAACCTATAATGGAGCAACGGTGATTCTTCACGATGATGGGCGTTGGGAGTATTATCAAAATAATGAAAAAGTGCGAGATTTAAGGCCTTCTTCTATTCCTGAAGAAGCAAAGGTGAATATTTATGTAATGCACGAGAGCTATGAAAAATTACGTAAAAACAAGAGGCTTGAATTAGAGGCCGATTTTGCTCCAGAGGAAGAAATTTTAGACAGTTTACGTCAAATTCCGAAAGGTGGAATTATTCATTTTTGTATGCCAACAGAACAATTAAAACCTCACGCCGTTAAAACATATACGTATTCTGTATGGAATGGTGGAAATAAACCCGTTTTTCAAACGACAAAACCTGATTCAGAAGTCGAACCTAGTGATGAATCTGGCGTTTCTTATCTTTTATCTGTGCCAATCTATTCTCGTATAAAAGTGAAAACGATAAAAGCAAGGATCGAAAATAAGGCTGGAAAACAAACGGTTGATTTTGATGTACCTGTTAATTAATTTATATTAGTTTTTTTAGGTAGAGGTTTTGAACTTTGAATGATGCAGTAATTATAAAGACAGCTTCTGATTACGATGCTGTGATTATTTGGATGCATGGATTAGGTGCTGATGGGCATGATTTTGAAGATGTGATTCCTTCTTTGTCTTTACCAGAGAATTTAAAAATCAAATTCATTTTTCCAAACGCTCCCATCGTACCAGTAACTATTAATAATGGCTACAAAATGCGCGCTTGGTATGATATCACATCCATGGATATTGCGCGTGATCCTGATATAAAGGGAATCCATTCTAGTGCGGAAAGAATTGCTTCTTGGGTCGAGCGAGAAATTGGTGAAGAAATTTTACCTTCTCGTATTTTACTTGCTGGATTTAGTCAAGGTGGTGTTATTGCATTAGAGCTAGGCCTTCGTTTTCCTAAGAGGCTAGGTGGTATTATTGCTTTATCCACGTATTCTCCAACACTCTCTCTATTGCATTCAGAAAAGAGTGAAGCAAATCAGAAAACGCCTATTTTTTGGGGACATGGATTAGTTGATGAAGTTGTTCCTTTTGCTTTAGGAAAAGGGACTTCTGATGCATTAATTGAGCAAGGTTATTCCGTTGATTTTCATGAATACGCCTCGTTACCACATTCTGTATCTTTATCTGAAATTCAAGAAATAGGCGCTTTTATTACTAAGGTGCTTTCTTAATGCGTTTTGCGATTGTCGATTTAGAAACGACAGGTGGACAGCCTAAAAATGATCGCATCATTGAGATTGGAATTGTTTTGATGGATGGTACTGAGATCGTTCAAACGTATGAAAGTCTAGTTTATCCTGGTCGATTTATTCCTCCTTTTGTTCAAAGTTTAACAGGTATTCATTCTGAGATGGTGGAGTCTGCTCCTCCTTTTATGGATGTAGCAGAAACGGTTTATGAGCTACTTGAGGGGCGTATCTTTGTGGCTCATAATGCCCCTTTTGATTTTGGTTTTCTTAAAGTGGAACTAGCACGAGCTTGTTGTAAGTGGGATCCACCACGTTTATGTACTGTAAAACTTGCACGAAAAGTTTTTCCTGGTTTTCCAAGCTATAGTTTACACTCTTTAACTCAGTCGTTAGGTTGCTCTGATTTTAAGCATCACCGCGCTTTGGGAGATGCTATTGCTGCAGCGGAAATATTGAAATTAGCTATCAATAAAGTAGGTGAAAACGGTATTACAAAAGAGATTAAAAACTTGTCGGCTTCAAAAGTCCGTACTTATATTTCATAAGAATTATTTTTAATGCTGATTCTTCAATTTGTTCTCGGTATTTGCGATTTTTCTTCGCTAGTCTTTCTAAATAGTGAATCATTTCCACTGCTTTAGCAGGATAAGTAATCATAAACATATCGTTTCCAGCATTCAGTGTTTTTAGAATCAATTTTTCAAAATCAGCCTTGGGATAGTTTTTCCGTTTTAGATTCTTTCTTCCGCTAATCCATGATCTAAGGGACATTCCCCACAAGTCATCAGTTAAAATGATCGTATTTGGATGCAGTGCTTTTGCTTGCTTCACTAATTTTTTTTCAAAAACGGCAGGAGACTCTGATATTTTCCTGAAACGAACGCTAGACATCATAATGAAAGGAACGTCTTCAACAAGCATTTTAAATGGAAGAATGTTTTTTTGTATTTGAGAATCAGGTGCAGAACTCATTGAAATTTGGTGATCGCTATTAGTCCAGCTGTCGTAACCAGGGAAATGTTTACTGACACAAAATACATTTGACCTCGCAAGACCTTTAACAAAAGCTCTAACATGATTGATGTTGGTAGAGTCTAAATTACCCCAAGAACGACTACTTTCTTCGATAAAGGTTTTTTTTCCTCGGCTATCGGTAGCGGGATCAAGGACTGGAGCTAAATTTAAGTTGATACCAAGACTCGATAAAGCTTTTCCTGTGATTTCGCCAATGGAATCAATGGCTTGAGTGGGCATAGATCTCATCGCTATCGCACTAGGTAATCCACTCCATTTTGGATCGGCATTAGATAAGCGATTCACAAAACCGCCCTCTTGATCAATAGCCACAAGTAGTGGAACTTTTATATTTTGATTTGCATTGAAAATAGTTTCTTTTAATTGGTTTGTATCTTTTAGATGAGGTTTCATGACAAGAATGGCTCCAAATTGATGGGTCGTAATATAGGCTTCATTAGGCATATAAACCATCACCATTTGAGCGATTTTTTCTTTTAATGAAAGGGAATCCCAAAGAGGACGAATTTCTTCAGGAATAGCCATTTTTGTCGTGGTCGTATTAGCAAAGGCTAAACTAAATTGTAACAGTAAAATCCCAAAAAGGAATTTTTGAAAAAAAGTTCTTTCTGTCTTTACTGAATAAGGCATGTTTAAGTTTTTTAGGTTGTAGGGCTAAGACTAATTATCGTCAGAGGATTCACTTGCTTTTGTTGTTTTTTTTCTAGCAAAAGTTTTTTTTGCAGAAGCCACTCGAGGAGGAAAATCAAATTTAATTTTTCCATTTTTATCTAGAGTCAGATAAGCATCAAAAAGACGTTTTGTTTTTGCAGAACGAAATCCTTGGATTAAATCGCTTTTTTCTCCTGCGAGCATCTTCTTGATGTTTTCAACAGAAATTTCTTTTCCAAGAATCATTTTGCTTAGTCTAAAGCCCGTTTTTTCTTTTTGTAAAGCGCTTTCAGAAATATAAGCGGTGAGAGAATCAAATACAGGGCTTTGGTCAATAGGAGAAATGCCGATTTGTTCACCCACTTCCACATCATTATCTGCATTGTCAAATAAAAATTCCACTTTGTTCTTATCATTAATTGTAATTACAGCAGAGAACGAGGCTCCTCGCTTAGATCTGAATCCAGAAAGAGGTCCAATTTGCCTTTTCAACAATAACGTTTGAACTTCTTCTTCATTGATGAGTCGGCCACCGAGCATTTTTCGTATCATAATGCCATCTTCTGTTTCGTAACGAGAAACGGAATCATATACGCGAATGCCATTGACTGGGCTAAAAGAAGCTTCTTTTTTGGTGTCTTCTTCCTTAAAGGATTTAATGGAGGAAACAATTTGTTGAGTAAGTCCAATAATCCCCTTCATAAAGGATTCTCTGGATTCTTCGCCCTTTTCAATGAGCCCAAGTTGATGTTCCCATTCGCCAGTAAGTTCTGCAGAAGTAAGAGGCTCAATATTCATTGCTGAAAGTAGACGAATTAAATCAAAAGCTTTACTGGTAGGAACTAATTCTTTTGCATCACGAACAACATATTTATCTGTGATTAGTTTTTCAATAATGGCCGCTCTAGTGGCTGGTGTACCAAGCCCTCGGTCTTTAAGAGCGTCTCGCAAATCATCGTCTTCTACAAGCTTACCAGCGCTTTCCATAAGAGAAAGTAACGAACTTTCTGTGTATCGAGCAGCTGGTTTTGTGACTTCTTGATTGACTTTTATTTCCAAGTTTTTTGCTTCGTTACTTTTTCCTAATGGAGGTAATGTTTGCTCGGTATCAGCATCTTTACCATAGACGGCTTTGAAACCAGGATCTTCGAGAACTTTCCCTTCGGTAATAAAAGTTTCTTCCTCAATGACAGTGATTCTTGTGGTATTTAAATACTTAGCAGGAGGGAAGAATACACTGATAAAACGTTGGCATATTAAAGTGAATATTTTTTGTTCTGCTTCAGAGAGGCTCTTCGGAACGTTTCCTGTAGGAATAATGGCGTGGTGGTCTGAAATGTTCTTATTGTTAAAGACCTTAGGGTCTTTTTTGACCCAGTTATTTTTTAGCACGTTTTGAGCATGAACTGCAAGAGGTCCAGTAATGGATTCTAGTACTTTTTTAACGGTACTAATATAATCTTCTGGTAGGCACTTGCTGTCCGTTCTTGGATACGTTGTTAACTTATGGCGTTCGTAAAGGGCTTGTGCAATTTGCAAAGTTGTTTTTGCTGAAAAACCAAAGCGATTATTGGCTTCTCTTTGTAGGGAGGTCAAATCATATAAGGGAGGACTTTTCTGTGAAGACGGTTTTGTTGTCTCTGTAACCGTCCCTGTTTTCTTTTCACATTTTTTAACAATGGCTTCGGCAGTCCCTTGTTCCCATATTCTTTGGACGTTTTCTTTCCCTTCTGTACGGAACCATTTGCCTTCGTATTCTTGATTATTGTTTTTGAAAAGGCCAAGGATTGTCCAATAATCTTGAGGAACAAATTCATTTCGTTCATCTTCTCTTTTGACAATCATCGCCAGTGTGGGAGTTTGGACTCGACCACAAGGAGTGAGTTGAAAACCACCAAAGCTACTTTTATAAGCTGTTAAACCACGAGAACCGTTGATCCCAATCAGCCAGTCTGCTTCAGAACGACTAATGGCAGCATCTTGAAGCTTTTGCATTTCTTCAGAACTACGTAGATTTTCAAAGGCTTCTTTGATTGCTGAGGTGGTCATGCTTTGCATCCAAAGACGTTTGATTTCTTTATTTTTTAGGCCTGTTTTTCCTTTTTCATGTTCTATAATATAATGAAAGATTAATTCACCTTCACGACCAGCATCACAAGCATTAATAATCGTGGAAACGTCTTTATTTCGAATGAACTTTCCTAGAGCGGAGAGCTGGCTTTTCGTCTCAGGAATTGGCATGATGACAAATTGATCTGGGATTATAGGAAGAGTGCTCATATCCCAAGATTTGTAACGTTCATCCATGTTTTTAGGATCGGCAATTGTTACTAGGTGACCAATAGCCCAAGAAACAATCGTTGTGTCGCTTTCAAAATGGGTTTTTTCTTTCTTGAAGTTTTTTGCTCCGAGGGCTTTTACTAAGTCGGCGGCTACACTTGGTTTTTCGGCAATAATAAGGGTTAATTTAGATTTTTCCGTTTTTTTATTCATTAGAATAGAGAACCTTGTTTTTTCATTCGGAGAAAACGATAAAGGGATAATAAGCTGCTTATGGTGATAAGCGGAGCTTGTAACAACTCAAAAAGCAAAAAAGATTTCCAGGAAATGGGGGTACCTGAGATTTTCATGCCGCGAATTATAAATAAAAAGTCCATACCAAGTTTTAAAATCCAAGTAAAAAAGATTGCTAATAAAAGGTAAAAACTAAAAAAAGAGAAAAAAACGGAGAATGTAAGTATGATAAAATAGGTTTTCGTTAAAAAAGAAGTGTTTATTAGTGCAGTATTTAAAAACTGTTTAATAGAGAAAAAGTCTTTTTCTTGATTGGATTTCTCTAGAATGGTATTTGGATTATTTGTGGTTTGTATTCGACCTGGTTTATTAAAGGCTGCCGCTAAAAATTCAGTTTGAAAGTTTGATATTAAAAAGCTTTTTAAAAAACCTGTGTTTTCTGAAGAGAGAAAAAGACTTTTTTGTCGAATGATCTTTGATGTATTTGAAAGGTCTAAAAATAATTTGTAGGTGGCGATGCTTTTTTGGATTATCGTTTCATTAGGAGAATAAGTGTAACGAATGGGGGCTTTGACTATTTCAACTCCTGGTTCAAACTCTCTCACCATAGAACTTAGCCATTCAGAAGAGATAGTATTTCCATTATGAATAGAACAGAGGATTTCTCCTTCGGACATAGAGGCAATAGTTTTAAGAATCTCTAACTCATTAAAAGAATACTCATGATCAATTGGAAAAAGTTGTATTTTAGGATTTGTTTCAAAATCTTTGGATTCTTTGCCAACAACCCATATATCATAAAAGTTCGCATAGTTTTGTTCCAAGAGCTGTTCTATAGTCTCAGAATGGAAATAAGTCGAATCAAAGAAAACGACAACACTGACTTTTGGAAGAGGCTCTGTTATAGAATAATGACTTTGAACTTTTTTGATGCTCAAATAGGAGAACAGCTGTTCTATAGAATAATAGAACGAACCTAAGAGGAGCAAAAAAATAAAGAAGTAGAATAATATAGATAGAGTCATTTTGAGCAAAATTTAATTCAAGAATTAATGAATAATTTTTTTTTTATCATTTTAAAGACAAAATCTTAAAAAAGAGCGGATTTCTAATAATTAGCGTCCTTTTTAAGGATGCATCAATATTGACAACTCCCCTCAGACCTTGTATATTTGCCGTTACCTTGAAAATAGAAATATTACAAACCATGGTAGAACCAGTCACAAAAGAATATTTGTGGAATCGTTCTGCCTGCCCAGCTTTGTTTGATGAACTTCATCTAGTGGATAATCTTTCCGCTCAGGTGTTAATTAGTCCTCAAAGTAAGGATAAATGGCTTGTAACGGGTTCTCTTTCTGGGGTTCAACTTTTGACTTGCGTTCGTTCGCTTGACTTATTTAACAGACCTTTTGAAACCGATCTGGCGATAGAGGTTGAAAGAACTCAGCGTGTGGCAAAACAAGAGATGAGCGATGAAGATGAAGAAGTCTTTAGATTTTTGATTCCAATCGTTCAAAGTGAAGTAGATATTTCTGAGTGTGTTCGGCAATTAGTATTGCTACAAGAACCACTTAACCCGATGAAAAATCCAGATGAAGAATTCATCTGTCCAAGCACGGAATCATCCGATGAACCGACAGAAGACCTTCGTTGGGAAAAACTGAAAGCGCTTAAGCGCAAAATGGAAAATTCGAACAGGAGTTAATGATGGCTGTTCCAAAGAGAAAAACCTCGACCGCCCGCCGCGACAAACGTCGCACCCATTGGAAAATGGAAGTCCCTGCAATGGCTACTTGTGATCATTGCGGTGCTGTAAAGCGCCCACACCGTGTTTGCCCAGTTTGTGGGTATTACAAAGGGGTCGAAGTCGTTCGCCCTGAAGTTGCATAAAATATGATGTAGGAGAAACCTATGATACGCATTGCCCTTGATGCCTTTGGTGGAGATTATGCTCCTGACGTGGTGATTGATGGAGCTGTTCGCGCTGTTAAAGCCAATGAAGGTAAATTTCAAATCGTTCTTTGTGGTCCAAAAGCAGAAGTTGAAGCAGGATTACAAAAACTAGGATACAACGGTGATGCAATATCTGTGGTGGATGCTCCAGATATTGTGGCAATGGATGAACACCCGACTGAGGTGCTTCGTAAGAAGCCCAATTCGGGTTTAGTCACATGTGTTGCACTACAGAAAAAAGGTTTAGTACAAGCGAGTGTGAGTGCTGGTAATTCAGGAGCTATGATGGCTTCTTGTCTTATGTTACTTGGTCGCTCAAGTGAAAACTTTACTCGTCCACCAATTGGTTGTGCTATTCCTACAGCAAAGAATCGAGCTGTATTAGTAGATGCAGGTGCCAATGTGGACGAAAAAGCATCTGTATTAGTTGATTTTGCAATTGCTGGATCAGTATTTGCAGAATGTTACTTAGGTTATGAAAAACCAAAAGTGGCTTTACTGAATATGGGAGAAGAAGAAAAGAAAGGTCCCGCAGTTATTCAGGAAGCTTATCAATTATTAAAAAACACTTCCTTAAATTTTGTCGGTAACGTCGAGGGGCGTGATTTAATTGCTGGCGAAGCGGATGTGATTGTTTGTTCTGGTTATACAGGAAACGTCGTTCTAAAAATGTTAGAAGGCTTTTACGAAATGCATCAAGAGTTCTTTGGAACTATTGATACTCCTGCTGGCCATCGTTTTGCTCAAATGTGGGATTATCGTTCTACTGGGGGAGCCTTACTTTTAGGTTTGAACGGAACAGGTATTATTGCTCACGGTCGTTCAGATGCGAAAGCGATTGAACAAGCTGTGATCGCTGCTTATCAGTATGCAGAAAGTAAAGTCGCAGAAAATGTTGGCTTGAAACTTGCAGAATACAAGCACGCTTGATAATTTTTTCACATTCATTCTTGTAGGATTTTTATGTCAAAAAACATTTTTTTATTTCCAGGACAGGGTGCCCAGTATATTGGTATGGGTTCTACTCTTGCACAAAATTTTGAGCCTGCCAAAAAAATGCTCGAATATGCGGACGAAATTTTAGGCTTTTCTATTTCAAAAATTATGAAGGAAGGGCCTGAAGAGGTTCTAAAAAGCACGGATAATACACAGCCAGCTCTTTTTGTGACTTCCATGATGGTGATGGAACTTTTAATCTCTGAAGGGATTACTTGTGACATGGTTGCAGGCCATTCTTTAGGTGAATATTCAGCTATTTGTGCTGCTGGAGGCATAAGCTTTGAAGATGGTTTACGTTTAGTACGTAAACGTGGCGAATTAATGGCTGCCGCTGGCACACGTTCTCCAGGCAAAATGGCTGCCATCGTCGGTGCAGAAGATTCCGTTGTGGAAGCTCTTTGTGAAGAAGCTTCTATAAAAGGTATTGTTATTCCTGCTAATTTTAATTGCCCTGGTCAAGTGGTGGCCTCTGGTAGCGTAGAAGGAATTAATGCTCTTGTTGAATTATGTGAATTAAAGGCAATTAAAGTTGTTGTTCTTCCTGTGTCTGGTGCTTTCCACAGTCCTTTAATGCAGTTTGCTGTAGAAGGTCTTGTAGAAGCCATTTCAACAGTGAAATTTTCTGATTTGAAATATCCTTTAATTGCAAATGTGACTGCAGAACCAGTGATTGACGGTAGTTTATTACCTGATCTTTTAGCTCGTCAAATTATAAGCCCTGTTCGTTGGGGTGCTTCAATGCAAAAAGCAATTTCTCTAGGCGTCTCTTCTGGTGTAGAAGTGGGAGCAGGGAAAGTACTTATGGGATTAATGAGAAAAATAGATAGAAATATTAAAATTGTTCCTGTTGAAAACATTGCAGATCTTGCACCACTAAAAGGATAATTATGATTAATCTAAAAGAGAAAACAGCAATAGTCACTGGCGCTTCACGTGGGATAGGGCTAGAAATAACTCGAGTTTTAGCTTCTCGCGGAGCAAATATTGCAATGATTGCAACGAAAGAAAACAAAGAATTGGCTTCTTCATTAGAGGCCGAATTTAATGTTAAGATTGTTTCGTATGCATGCGATGTTTCCTCTTCAGAAATGGTGGAATCTACATTTAAAAATATCATCGAAACTTTTGGTGCTGTTGATATTTTAGTCAATAATGCAGGCATTACAAGAGACGGTCTTTTGATGCGTATGAAAGATGAAGATTTTGATGATGTATTGCGTATAAATTTGCGTTCTGTGTTTATTTGTACAAAAGCAGTGGCTCGTCATATGATGGGACGTCGTCAAGGTCGTATTATCAATATGGCTAGCATCAACGGAATCCGTACGCAAGCAGGTCAAGCAAATTATGCGGCATCTAAAGCAGGCGTGATTGGAATTACAAAATCAAATTCAATGGAGTTTGCTGCTCGCGGTGTTACAGTGAATGCTGTTGCTCCTGGTTTTATTCAAACTGATATGACAGCGAAATTGAACGAAGATACAATAAATAAATTTAAAGAAAATATTCCGATGAAAGATCTCGGAAAACCCGCAGATGTGGCGAATTTAGTCGCTTTTCTGGCATCTGATGAAGCTCGTTATATCACGGGTCAGATTATTGGTGTAGATGGTGGGTTGAACGCTTAATAATTATTACTAAATTTATCTCAAACCTTATAATGGAGTTATAAAATGAACGAAGAACTTATTAAAAAAGTCACAGACGTAGTTGTTGAAAAGC
>Ga0209510_1002557_pt1 | contig 18463 bp, 10 predicted proteins | sample BiotimSIPDNA_FD_185749 | JGI IMG/M metagenome (GOLD analysis project Ga0209510, IMG submission 185749) | Anaerobic biogas reactor microbial communites from Washington, USA - Biogas_R1 time_0 SIP DNA (SPAdes) (version 2) | ecosystem: Engineered > Bioreactor > Anaerobic > Unclassified | place... | reverse complement strand
CGAGATCATGGCGCGATACCGCGAACGCATAACCAAAACCTTCACCCCGGAAATCCGCAACCACCCGGCCGTCCTCGGCTATTTCCTGGTTGACGAGCCGCTCTGGGGCGGAAGACCATCCGAACCAATCCGCGCCAGCTATGAATTTTTCAAGGAATTCGACCCCTACCATCCCTGCTGGATCAATGCCGCCCCCCGCAATGAAAACCCGGAACTCCGGCCCTACGCCGCAGCCTGCGACATCTGGGGCGCGGACATCTACCCGTACCCCTACCCAAACACGCATTCCGGCATTGATGACAAAGGCCTGACCAGCGTCGGCAAATACTGCCTGCGCATGTCCGAGACAACGTACGGACGCAAACCGACCTGGATGGCCCTGCAAGGCTTTGCCTGGGCCTCGCTCAATCGGGAAACGCCGGTCGAAAAACACCAGTACCCGGATGACACTGTCATGCGCTTCATGGCTATGGACGCCATGCTGAACAAATGCACCGGCTATGGCCTCTGGGGAACCCAGTACATCAGGACGCCGTCCTTTTATGACACCATCCACAAAACCACCAGCGAACTGCACAAGCTCTCCAGGCTTTTCGTTGACGGTGCCCAGCAAGAAGACATTTCGACCGACAACCAGGACGTGCGCGTCGCCGTCATCAAACACCAGGCCGAAACCTACCTGTTCATCCTGAACCTGACCGACCAGCCGACAGAAGCGCACTTCAACGCCGGCGTCGGCCAGCGCAAACTCACCGTCTTTGCAGACAACAGCGCGCTGCAACCGGCCAACGGGCAGCTGACTCTGCCTCTTGAACCCTTCCAGGTCATTGTGTGCGGCACCGCCGCCCTGCCCCCGCCCATCTACGAACTGCCTAAAGCCAACCAGGAATTTGACCAGCTGGGCAATCCCTTCCCGGGGCTGATTGAGGCAGAGGCAGAAAAATACCGCAACACGAAGTTCTACCGCGGCGATGCGTCATGGATTTGGGACAAGGCCCTGGTCAAAGCCGCCGGCAGCCTCTGCCTGATTGCAAAAACCTTTGAAGTAAAAACCCCAGGCAAAAAAGCCTTCCTCAAAATTGCCGTCGATGATTTTTCCAAGATTTACGTCAACGGCAAACTCGTCGGAGAGACTGACGCCTGGAGCCTGATGAAGAAAATCGACATCACCGCCGCGCTGACTCCAGGCGAGAATATCATCATGGTCAGGGCGGAAGACAGCGGCTCCCTGCCCTGCGGTCTCCTGGCTGAACTGGAAATCGACGAAAAAACCGTCCTCAAGTCTGACGGCAGCTGGCTCGCCAAGCCCATCCAAGCCAAAGACCCCATGCCCGAGGCAAACAAGAACAGCCTAAGCACCTTCCAGCCGGTGATAGTGATAACTCCATACGGCGGCGGCGCCTGGGGAACGCGCGTCGTCGCCCAACAATGACATAACTATAAAGGGAAGCTCAAGCCTTTGAACTCCAGTTAATTACATAACCAATAAACGTCGACAGCCACGAGCTTGCGACGTTAGCCCGTCCCCTCTAAAAAAGGGTTATTTCCTTATTCCACACAACCGCAGCACCATTATTTTTACCGAATGCACGCAGTCTACAAAAAACCACGGAGGAACAAACAAAATGAAAAAGAAGCTACTCTTCACGCTGATTGAGCTGCTGGTGGTCATTGCCATCATCGCCATTTTGGCTGCCATGCTGCTGCCTGCCTTGAGCAAAGCCCGTGAAAAGGCCCGGGACATATCGTGCCGGAGCAACCTAAAGCAAGTTGGCCTGATGACAATCATGTACACCATGGAATACGACGATTATTATTTCGTCAGCCACTACGGCACTGCGGGCTGGTGGTATCAGCTGATGGTGAGGGACATGGGGCTGGACTACAAGGTTCTCAAATGCCCAAGCGCCACAAATACGCACACGGCCACCGCTCTTAACCCCAGCTACGGCCACAGCTACATGACCTACGGCCACCTGTTGCAGAACCATGTGACATGGCCGGTGACCGTGTCCCTCCTTGATACCAAATGCACCAAGGGCGAGAATCCCTTCATCTTCGCCGACTCCGCGGAAACCAAAGCCACCGGCATTACCTGGGACTCCACAGCATGCCTGAACCTGACGAACCCGACCTTCCGTGAATACAACGCCGCCAGCACCTACGCGATGAGCGGCAGGCATAACGACAGCGCCAACGGCGTCTGCAAAGATGGCTCCGTGAACAATGTCAAAAGGAACCAGCTGGGCAATGGCGGCAAAAACTGCATCTATTTCCGACCCTACCAAAGCAACGGTGTCTGGTACTCACTCCAATGATGTTCAAGTAGCAATGCAGGAATCCCGTGCTGCCCAGACGCAGCACGGCCTTACAATTTATGCCGCCTTACCCAGGGCGGCGCGGGTTCACAGCCCCGCGCCGCCCTGAATTATTATCTGACAGGGCCGCCCCGTGCCTTCGCACTTCCTCGCCCCTAACAAATGATGAATGATGAATGATGAATGATGAATGATGAAATGCGCCTCGGCATTCGGCATTCAGCATTCAGCCCCCTCGCCTATTTCTTGATCCATGGATAGGCGACGCGATAGGCTCCTACATCATCAAAGAGGACACCCTTGTCTTCTTTCCCCTCTGGCAGCGGCGCACCCTTGCAGCCGACACTTATGCAAAGCGATTTAACGTCAAGTCCAGAGGGAACCGTGACAATGACAGTGGAGCGCTTCCAGCCGTCCTTGATCTCTTCGGTGAATGGATGGGAACGCTGGAGCGCCCAAAGACCTGTGCCTTTGGAATCACGGAAGAAATAGGTGAGGTTAGGCTGAGAAATAGAGCTTTCACTCTTCGCCTTGGCAGTGACGACGAACTGTTCGCCTTCCTTGATGTTGAGGATGCTCTGCGCAATGCAGCCATCGGTGACGCCGATCATGCGAACCGCGCCGTCCGCGGGTTTGATGATGCCGGTTGGCGAATGGCTGCTCTGCCAGGAAGACCAGGATGTAATGCCGCATTTTTCCTGGTTTGGCCCCCAGGCAGCGCCGCTCTCCCCGGCGTTCAATTCGCCGTTGCGCAAAACATTAGTCTTGTCAGCATATTTAAGCGTAGTGGCAAATGGATTTTTCGCCGCTTCAATGACCAGATTCGTGCTGGGGAGAAGGTCATCCCAGGCTTTGAATGTCTTTGTGCCGTTGATGGAGGGCCAGAACACGCCTTTTTCGCACCACATCCAGACGTACTCATCAGAGAATGAGAGGGCATGGGAGAGATTTTCGTAGAGGAACTGCGTAGGGTTGTCCGTACGGGCGAACAAGTTATAGGCTCCTGGCTTTTCCCTGGGAACATAGCTGTCCAGGTACAGGGCGACGCCCATTGAGGTGATGCGGTTGAACTTTTCGTGGTGAATAGGATCAATCCAGCCTTTGCCGAAACGATAGAAGTTAGCGGTGATGCGGTTATAGTCATTGATGCCAGCAGCGTGGTAGCCGTTGTGTTCGTTGCCGTCCACGATTTTCATGTTGTCGGGCGCACCGTCATAAACACCGTTGAAAAAGGGGATTTGGAGGCCGGTAGTGCCGAAATCCTTGGCGTCGCGAGCAAAAATCTTCTGTTCATCGTCGCACTGGCTGGTCCAGAAAAACGTGAAAAGGGTGAGGCCCGGGAACTGACGGTTGAGTTCTTCGATCCATTCCTTGCCGCGCTGACGGACTTTGGCGGCGGTCTCCTCGTAGGTGTAGCCGAGTTCAGGCTTAAACTGAAATGGGCGGCCAGTGTACTCGTAGGCCTCAATGTCAATGCAAAGGCCTTCGCAATCAGACTGCTTGGCCAGCCATGCCAGCATACCGTAGTTGTTGAGAGTGCGCTTCCAGCCTTCATCGTCAAACCAATTGCCAGTGAACAGTGAGGAATTTGAGCGGATGAAGTTATGCTTGAGGCGTGTCTGTTGCAGGCGTTTGATAGCGGGAACCCAGTCTTTCAGGTCTTCTTCCGTAAGAATCTGGGGTGCGCCAACTGCGCGCGGGAGATAGTAGCTGATGACTTCGCCATTCCGGTTGAGTTTGAGAGAAGGGATGATTCCAAGACCGTCAAAAGGTCCCTCATTAAGCTGCTCAATGGTGCTGTCGTTGAAATGTTCGATGGTGCTCGGCGCGACCCAGCCGAAATGAATGAGTTTCTTGTCTTTGACATGGATGCAGCGGGGCGCTTCCGTTTGAACGCACTCCGTTTGGCGGCAAGTACGGCAGGAGGTGACGGTGAATACGGTAGCGGCGAGGAGACCGGCGGCGATAAGTGAATTCAGTTTCATGGCTTGGTGCTTTCAAAATAATGGTTTATATGTGCGAAATGCGGTATAACCGTTTGTAGCGCCGTATGTCACGCCCTGCGGGATGCTCATGGTGGACGTTGTGGACGTTGTGGACGGGGGCTACCGCATGTATTCACCTCACCCCTAACGAATTATGAATTATGAATTATGAATTATGAATGACAAATGCGCCTCAGCATTCAGCATTCAGCATTCAGCATTCAGCCCCTCGCCCAAGTCACTCTCGATACGCATTTCCCAGCGGGCGCCGCTCCTTCGGCGCAACAAGGAGGTGTTCGAACCCTGCTTCGTAAAGCATCGTCTTGCAGGCTCGGATATCGCGTCCCCGGTGTGTGCTTGTTTCTTCTTCGGTATCTCTCGGATTCGCGCCAGTTTCAGCGTACACCACATTAGCTCCAGAGGTCAGCCCGATCAGATTTGGCTCATGCACACCGACACTCATCGTGTCAGGACAGCCGAGGCTGGCCAGGGCCACCACCGCAGTCACCTGCGCCAGGCGCAACTCGGTGATCTGACCATAGTTCGCCAACGGACTGCTTGGCATCCAGACCCGACGCATGGCCGCGTGCTGAAAACAGCCATACTCCATGCCGAGGAAAATCTGATCCACCAATTCCTGCGCCGTATGCTCAGGCCCGATCGGTTCGCAGCAATTGTACCAGTCGAGCCCAGCTTCCTTGATCGCACGAATCGTGCGCTTTCTGTCTTCTGGCGCAAGCGTAGTGTCTGTGCCTTCACGCAGCCGACAAACATGGTAGGCGCCGTTCACGCCGACCTGTCGCAATGCTTCGGTCTGCGCCCGGTCAATGTCTCCGATATTGACGACGATTTGCTGACGCTTTGGCACACGAGTCCGAACGCGCTGCACAATATCCAGGAGCGCGTCAAAATCAAAGGTGTGCATAGTCATCAGGAGAAATGCGTACAAATCGCCCGAACTGGTGAACCTGTCTGCTGCGTCCATAATCTCTTCCGGGGTCATTTTGCTGGGCTTGAACTGCGTATGCCCTTCGCCGAAGCTGCAGAACTTGCACTTAGCCGGGCAGGCGGCAATCTCAACGCCCACCTGGCCGAAAATGATGGCTTCGTTGCCAAAGCGCTGGCGCGCCAAAGCATCTGCCACGCCGCGCATGACACCTGCTTCCACCGAGGTGGGCGCGAAGTTAAGCAACGCAATAGCATCGGCCTTAGACAATGCATGACCTTCCTGAACCCGATCAAGAATTCTGATCAAATTGATATCAACTTTTTTCATTTAGGCAGTGTCCTTATGTTGATGATAAGTGTGCATGTTGCTCATAAACCTTAAGTTAGGTCAACTCGCAACCAATCGAATAACGCATCTGAATCCTTGCGCTTATTGAGGCACCTAAACCTGCCAAGACAAAGAGATTCAGAAGCGAGGCTTTCCGTGCCCCCCCGTCTGTTTACCTATTGACACTTAGCGTTCCTGCAAGTTGCAGCGCAACATGCCGCAGGCAAGGCGCTTTAGTGGATCATGGACAATGGACAGAAGTGGACTTTAATGGACGGAAGTGGGCAGCGGACGTGAACAGAAGTGGACTTTAGAGCGAAGATACGGTGATGCCTGGACTTACATATACATGCAGCAAGCTAAAGCTTGAAATACATACGGCAGCCGACTCTGCCACGATTTTCATTTTTCCGTTGTCATGACGTTATTTCTCCAAGCGCCGCCACCGTATGCCTGGATTATTGTGACAGGCTTAAAGCCTTCCAAGGTCGCGGGAACTGGAGCTTGGATTCCTTTCACCGGCATTCCCAGCCAAGTGCTGTCAGAGAGCATAATCGTCTTTCCGACATGCAGTTCAGCCAACACGCCGCAAGGCAAGCCGCCTGCGTCAGCGGCACGAATCATCAGCAAGTTTTCGCCAGTTTTCACTTTGTCGGTCAAGTCAAATATAAACAACTCGCTCCAGCCCTTCGTCTCCCCAATTTGCTTTCCGTTCACGAACACCGTCGACAAATCATCTACAGCCAGCTTCAGCTGGACTTTTTCCCCAGCAGCCACATTGAACTTTTTGGCGACATAGCAGACATTTCCATTCATGAGAGCTTCCTGGCCCTGCCAGACCCAGTTAGCCATCGTCGTAAAGTTTTTCTTGCCCTTATAGGGTTCCAAGGTCTTTTGAATCGCTCCGGGAATAGGACTGCCAAGGGCTTCGAATTCTGCATTTTTCTCGATCAGCGGTCGCCATGGCGGCGGCAGCGGCGCAGTGCCATAAACCATAAAGGCATACGGCTTCAACGCAACGGTCATCTTGCCTGCCGCGGTATTCTTAAGCGTGCCGCCCCAGCTTATATGGTCAATCAGCGGCTTGTCAGCCACATCCACCACGCCTTCAGCGTCCTTATCCGTCACATTCATAATGAAGTAGGTCAAATTGCCCTGATACTCCCAGACTGATGCACGCAGCGACGCATTGGATGTGACTGCATTCGGCAATGGCTTGCCATGCAGGAATAACCCAGAGAACGCATGCAAGTCTTCGCAGGTGTCCAAGACCAATTCCAGGAAGTCTGCATCTTTTACATGATTGGTACCCCACTGCTCCACGCCGGTCGCGCCGCTGACCATGGTGTCAAAAAGCATGAAACGCATCTCTTCCTGGTTTGGATGGGATTTAGCCCTCCCCAATGGCCCGCATTCGGGATTTTCTCCCCAGCCAAAACCCTGCAAGATCATCAAAATTGGCTTCCTCCAACGTGTTACCTCATTCATGCGCTCGGTATATTTTCCGACGCTGGTCATCATCTTGTCCTCCAGCCCGGAATGTGAATTCGGCGCCGGGACCGGGTAAATATCGCATCCATACACGTCGCTGGCATCAGCGTATGGCCGCAAATCGGTGATTTCTCCACGCGGAGCCGCATTGATCCAGACCGGGTGATACGGATCAAACTCACGGTATATCTCGTATGTTTTCTGAAGAGGCTCGAAAGGTTTTCCACCCCAGAAAGGCTCGTCAATCATAAAATAAAACAAAAATGCAGGATGTCGGCGAACCGCTGGCGTGAACATCTCTTCCAATTTCTTTCGGAAGGTGTCGTAGGAAACGGCGTTGCCGTCTGCCCAGCCTCCATTGAGGACGACCTTCATGCCGTATTTTTCCGCCAAATCCAGCCTTTTCAGCGTCTCTTCCTCGGTCGCCCCGGGGCGCGTAATGGACAGATTAACACCATGACGGGCAGCATAATACACATAATCCTCTGACCAATTTCGCATGTTCATCATATTCGGAAAAAACGGCTCTCCGTTGACGTACATATAGCGGTCTTCTTTGCAAATAACTTCAACCGGCGCTGGCGGCACCTTCAGAATTTTCTTAGAGAACGACTTCAGCACTTTGCCGTCTTGATCACAGACCTTGCAAGTCATCGGATATGTCCCGTTCTTCAAGTCCTTGATGGGTATAGTAATCCTGACATCGCGCTCGCCGTTCACCGGCTGGCGGAATTGTCCGCCATTGAACTCAACTTCACAGGATGCCGCGCTTCCGTCGGTCAGCAGTTGGCATTCCATCGCCTCCAGCGCCTGGGATTCAAAAATAACGTCCCGGTAGAAGGGTTTCACCATTTCAAAGCGCCAGTCATCTCGCGGGTCTGGTATAATCTCTTCCAGCTTCATATTGCTGAACAGCACTTCAGCCTGGCTGCTGCGGGTGTTGACGCCAAATTCCACAGACAGATGCATGATCTTGCGACCCTCTGGAACCTTGAATTTATGGAATTTCCGCTGGGGTGTATTCGACACATCGTTCGCCGAGATGCCTCCCTGCATGGAAGGAATAAACTTGATCTTGATCTCATGGAATGGATACGCTGGGTCAATAGGACCATTGCCGCAAGCATCATACGAGAAACTATAGCTCTTGCCAGACTCTACAGGAATCAAATACAGAGTTGCCGGCTGATCGTTGCGGACAACGACTCCTTTCGCGGAAAAACGCTCCTTCAATGCATCCAGGTTCCACAAGCCGCCTGTGCCCTCGTCCTTTTGAGCAGTCGCCTTTTTAACCTCTATCCCTTTAATGGACAATGCCTTGCCATTGAGTGAACGCATTGCCAAATAGCCATAATGGAAGTCATCAGGCAGCATGAACGGCACTGTGTAGGCCGTCCATTCCGTCGGCGCAGTGCGTTTTTTCACCGATGCGCCACCGCCGTAAACCCGCTTGCCGTTGACGTTCTTGAACCACTCGAAATAGCAGTTCATCAAGCTGCCTTCAGTGCTCTTGGCTTGGAAAGAAAAAGTATACGGGACATTGGGTTCGGGGTTTATGTTGGAGGTGATGGTCGCGTCCTTGTCATCAGGCTGAAACAACGTAAAGTCGGCGCCGTCATCGCCAGGTATCCGAAGATTCCCCTTTTGAAACTGATTCCAGCCCACAGGTTTTCCCTGGGCATTCAGCTGTTTCATGTCTGGATTCGTTACGATGTTCTGAGCCAGCGTGACAGAGGCAATCAGCATCATGAGCGTCGAAAAGAATCTCATCTGCATCTCCGTAGTTATTAGTGGACAGTGGACAATGGACGGAAGTGGACTTTAATGGACAATAGTAGACGATGGACTGTGGACGTTAGTGGACGGAAGTGGCAGTGGACGTGGACGGAAGTGGACTTTAGTGGACTTGGACTGCGAGCGAAGGGCGAGGGGGGCTTGGACCACATACGGCGTTGCCTCAAGCCATTTCTTCTCCGGCTTTTTTCCACATTCGGGCAATTGCAAAAAGCGGATTATGCCCAAGATAATCGGAACACGGCATATTGGCTTCCTTATTGTAAGGCTTGCGGGTAAGCGCACTTTGCTCACCCAGGTCCGGATGGTAGAACTCCCACAATTTACCAGTACGGCGGAACTGCTCGGCTGTGGCGTCCAACACCCGCTGCGCGACCTGCCGAACGGCTTCATACTGCTGATAGCGCATGCAGCCGAGCAGAATCCACATAGTCATGCTGTTCCAGGACGGCCCGCGCCACATGCGAAGTTCAAAGCCAGGATCACACAGCGCAACCGAGGGAATAGGATGCGCCGTGAAAAATCGTTCCGGCGCAAGCAGCCACTCGCACACAACCCGCTCGGCCTGCTCCAGAGAGGCCGCGCCGCATACCAGCGGCCAAAAGCCGTCAAAAGTATAACGAAGATTCGACCCAGCATCATGGAAAAAACCAGTGCGCTCTGAAAAAAGTTTTTCCTGGATCAGCTGTTTCAAGGCCTCTGCCTTTGCCGCATATTCTTTGGCGCCGCCCCATTGCGCTGCAAAAGCATACAGCGCATAGACATGCGAACATGCATCCACACAGGCGACCAGCCCAGGAGGCGGCGTAAAGCGGATACTGTCATCGGAGCCGCATTCATTCTTGCGATTCCCGGTCACATCCGTATAGAAAAAGCCGCCTTCAGGAAGTTGACGATGCCGCTCATACCAGCCAATCTGACGCGCCAGATACGGAAGAGCGTGCTGTTTCAACTCATCATTTCCAGTCACCCGGCAATACTCTTCCACTGCAAACGGCCAGAGCGGTGGATGAGTCGTATCCTTTTGATGAGAATAAGTGCCGTCTTTGCGAAAATACATCACCCCGGCTAAAAAACCATCTTCCTGCATCCAGTAAAGATCATTCAAAATCTGGCGCTTTGCGTGTTCTGGCTCTACATCCACGCTGTCCAGGATAGTATGGACTACGTCCCAGTGACCAAAGGCAGAGCCGTAATAATAGCCGGGGCCGAGATGCTCACATTCATAAGGCATGCCATGCATGGCCGGTAAAATGCTCGCCCGATGCAAAGCGACAAGCGCATGGAGCGCAGACTCCCACTCGGGCTTCCCAAAGGAGCAAATCTCCTGCTCCAAACAATCAAAACGAACCAAAGGCTCAAAATCTTTTGCAACGGAAGTCATCGCGTCTCCAGGTTTAGACAAACGGCTCTGAATGTAAATTACCAGCCTTTTTCATTCTGTCCAGTCCTTGCACAGCACCTCGGCTTGTTCGAGAACGAGTTCGGTCGCTCTCGCCTGCTTGTCTGGCGGATAGCCGTACCTGCGAAGGATGCGCTTGATAATCACCCGCATCCGGGCGCGGACGTTCTCGCGCACTGTCCAGTCAATCGTGATGCTGTTCCGCACCGACTTCACCAGTTCCTGCGCAATCGCTCGCAGCGTCTTGTCACCGAGTACAGCCACAGCGCTGTCGTTGACCTCCAGGGCATCATAAAAGGCCACTTCGTCTTCGGTCAACCCCAATTCCTCGCCACGCCGCGTGGCCTCGCGCATATCTCGCGCCAATCCAATAAGCTCTTCGATGACTTGCGCTGTCTCAATGGCGCGATTCCTGTACTTCCGAATAGCTTCCTCCAGCAATTCGGCAAAGGAGCGCGCCTGCACGATGTTCTTGCGGTGACGTGTTTTGATCTCGCCTTCCAGCAGCTTGCGCAGCATCTCCACAGCCAGATTCCGCTGCGGCATGCCGCGCACCTCGGCTAAAAACTCGTCAGACAAAATCGAGATGTCCGGCTTCTTCAAACCGGCCGCCGCGAAGATGTCAATCACTTCGTCTGACGACACTGCCTTGGACACGATCTGCCTGATGGCATGGTCAACCTCTTCGGGACTGCGGTGGGTGTCGTCGGCGCTCTTGGTGAGAACCGACTTCACGGCCTGGAAAAAGGCCACGTCATCGCGAATCGCCAGCGCTTTGTCGTGCGGCACCGCCAAAGCAAAAGCCTTGGACAACTCGCCGACCGCCTTCACCAGCCGTTCCTTGCCGTCTTCCTGAGCCAGCACGTGTTCCTGTGCCGCCGGCAACGCTGAGAGGCGCTCCTGGGCGCCGCCGTTCTTCCAGTGCGTCCAGTCAAACCCGTGGAAGATGCCGCAGCAGACCTCATAGCGTTCTTGCATGACTGTGACTGCTTCCTCCTGGTCAATCGCTGTCTTGCCCTTGCCGCCGCTCTCAGTGTAGCTTGCCAAGGCGTGCTTGAGCTGGTCAGCCAGCCCCAGGTAGTCCACCACCAGCCCGCCCGGCTTGTCCCTGAAAACCCGGTTGACGCGTGCAATGGCCTGCATCAGCCCGTGACCACGCATGGGCTTGTCCACATACATCGTGTGCAGGCACGGAGCGTCAAAGCCGGTCAGCCACATGTCACGCACAATGACGACCTTGAACGGGTCCTGCGGGTCTTTGAACCGCTTGGCCAATTCTTCCCGCCGAATCTTGTTGCGGATATGACCCTGCCAGTCCGCTGGGTCAGACGCCGAGCCGGTCATGACAATCTTCATCATGCCAGCCGCGTCGCTGTCATTATGCCAGTCTGGACGAATGGCCGCGATGGCGTTATAAAGTTCAACGCAGATGCGACGGCTCATGCAGACAATCATGGCCTTGCCGTCCATCACCTCTAAGCGAGTTTCAAAATGCCTCACCAAATCCTCGGCAATCAGCTTGAGGCGCTTCTCCGTGCCGACCAGCGCCTCAAGCTGCGCCCATTTCGTCTTCAGCTTCTCCTTGTGCTCGACCTCCTCGCCTTCAGTCGCTTCCTCGAACTCCTCGTCCAATCGCGGCTTGGCTGCCTCTTCAAGCTCCAGTTTAGCCAGGCGGCTCTCGTAGTAAATCGGGACGGTCGCGCCGTCTTTCACGGCCCGCTCAATGTCGTAGATGCTGATATAGTCGCCAAACACCGCCCGCGTGTTCTTGTCGCTCAGTTCAATAGGCGTGCCGGTGAACCCGATGAACGAGGCATTCGGCAGCGCCTCCCGCATGTATCGGGCAAAGCCATCAATGAACTCATATTGGCTGCGATGCGCCTCGTCAGCAATCACCACAATATTCCGGCGATTCGACAGCAAGGGATGCTCTTTCTCGGTATCAGTAGGGAAGAACTTATGAACCGTAGTGAAGACCACGCCGCCCGACGCCGTGGTCAGCAATTCCCGCAGATTCGCCCGGCTTTGCGCTTGCACTGGCTGCTGTCGAAGCAACTCGTGGCAATGGGCAAATGTGCCGAAAAGCTGGTCGTCAAGGTCATTGCGATCCGTGATCACCACAAGCGTCGGGTTCTCCATGTCTGGATGCAGGATCACTCGCCCAGCGTAAAAGGCCATGGTGAGGCTCTTGCCCGAACCCTGCGTGTGCCACACTACGCCGACGCGACGGTCGCCAGGCTTGGCATCAGAGCGCCCCTTGGCAAAATAGGTGCCTGTGCTGGTTCGCACCTCCGAAGCCTGCTCAGCCGAAGGCAAACAAGCCCGAACTGTCTCCTGCACAGCGACATTGACCGCATGGTACTGGTGATAGCCAGCCATCTTCTTGACCAGCACACCGCCGCCGACATCCTCAAACACGATGAAATGCCGAATCAAATCCAAAAATCGACGCTTCTCAAACACGCCTTCCAGCACGACTTGGAGCTGCGGCAGCTTTGCATCAGCCAAATCCTCGCCTTCGATAGTCCGCCACGCCATAAACCACTCGCGGCCCGATGTCAGCGTGCCAATCCGCGCCTGCACGCCGTCAGAGACGACCATGGACTCGTTAAAAGCGAACAACGATGGAATCTGTTGCTTGTAGGTCTGAAGCTGATTGAACGCCGTCCAGATAGTCGCATTCTCCGTGACCGCGTTCTTCAACTCAATCACCGCGACCGGCAGACCATTGATGAACAGCACCACGTCTGGACGCCGCAGGTGCTGATCCTCCTCCACGGTATACTGGTTGACCGCCAGAAAATCGTTGTTCTCTGGGTCATCGTAGTCAATCACCCGCACCAAGTCGCCGCCCAGCGAGCCGTCCGCTCTCTGATACTCGACTGGCACACCGTCAACCAACATTCGGTGCAGCGCATGGTTGTTCGCAACCAGCGACGGCGAAGCCGGACGAGTGAGCTTCCGGAACGCCTCTTCCAGCGCATCAGGCGGGACATCCGGGTTGAGTCGCTGCAACGCCTGTAAAAGACGACGCTCCAGCACGACCTGACCATAGCTCTCCCGCTCAGACGACGTTTCGCCCGGGGCAATCTCCAGTCCAGAGAGAATCTGATAGCCCAAACTCTCCAGCCAAGCCAACGCTGCTTGCTCAACCTCGGATTCGGTGAAGGCGGTCATGTCAATACTTCTCCCATAGCCCATTCGCCCAAAAGCGACGCATGAATGGCTCGCGGGCGATCGCATCTGCAAAAGCAGCAAACTGACATAGAATTTTCATTTAAGGATTTTTACCAAGGACTGCTTAAAATCATTTTCACAAGCATTTGCGCCTACGGCGCAAACTGCATGCACAAATGCTTGTTAAGCAGCTCACTATGAATCAGCAACATGTAGTTGCTGAAGCGGTATTTGACAGTACGCGCAGGAGTCATGGCCAGCAGATGGAACCAATCTCACATACATCAGCCTGAAAATCTACAAGCATTCATCACAAAACTTCGCACATTAACAAAAAATTACCTCTGGAAACTATAATTTCAATCACTAGATTCCGCACATAATCCCGGAATTACCGCAATCATAAACTGCAGAGGCAGGCTTAATGACTCGCCGCTCATCGGGAAATAACTCCGCTCATCGGAAACCCGATGCTTCTCTATCGCAATCAACGCATCGGCTTCGGACTGGGTTAAATTCATGTCAGACATAGCAATGTTTCCTCAGCGTCTTGACCATCACACCACCCTCTCCGCAATCCGCTCCGCATCTGGAACCCGCAACTCGCCGGAAATCAACTTAGGCAACAAAGTGTCGCGGAGAGCGGCAAGGGTGCGGGATTCCTGCTGACTTACCAAGAGCCGTAACATCAAGCTTTGGACAACACGCTCAAATGCAGACGCAACTTCATCTGGCGGGGACGCCACGCGCAAGCTATGGAGTGTATCACGTGTAATCGTATTGAATACCGAGCCGTGGCCTCTTTGACGTAGCGTGTCAACCACTGCCTCTGTAGCAAAATAAAGGAAATACCCCTTTAGATTACGCTGATCCCGCAGGCCATAGCACGACTGATTCATTGCCATCGGCACACCCACCAGTGCAAGGTTGCCAACTGTGCCACGAGCCGAAATAATCGTTGTGCCAACTGGGAGTATCCGAGCTGACGAATTGTCAATACCCAATTGCGTCACCGTTTGTTTTGTGGAAATGGCAAAAACTTCCCCGTCCGCCGGTGTATCAACAACCGAAAACCATGGGATGGAGCCACCCCAGTACTCAGAACTTGATCTCTTCGGCGTACCGCCGCCAATTACTTCAATACTATCTGTAAATGAAGTGGAGCTCCACCCCTTTGGAATCTCGCCCATCTCGGATTCTTCAAAGCCGTCAGGGAAGAGGTCTGCGATTTCGGAAGGGAGGCCGGTATCACGGCCATCGGCCTTGGCGCGGACGGGATCAAAGTCCACGAACCAGCTTTTGAAGATTGCCTGCGCCATCTCCTCCAGCGTACGGTTCATCCGTCGGTTCAATTCAATCTTGTCATCGAACGCACCGAGAATGCAGGCTATGGCTTCCTGCACAAGTAATGGTGGTACAGGTATTTCAATGGAGCGCAGGTACGTCACCGGCTGAGCAATAGAAGGCACGCCAGATGGGGAACTATTGGCCAGTAATTTGTGTTGGCCTTCATGCGTCTTGAAATAGTAGGTCACAAAACTCGGCTTGATAAGAGTCTTGTTGCAGCGCATGAAAAACTGACGCTGCGAAATCACGTATCTGTCATATTTAGAGCATGGTGGTATGTAGGCAACCTGCCCAATGTTCCCTGCATGGGTGAAAATAACATCTCCGCGATACACATTCGCATTCTTTAGCTTTTCTGCGTGTTCGGGCGTAATGAAGTTATATTCTGAATCCTCAAGTCGGGTTCCATGCAAGTGCTGCCCGCTTATCACGGGCACACCGATTGGAACAAACGTGGAGACCTTGATCGAAGACCCAAATGGCCCCATCGCAACTTTCTCAGCAACTTGGTCGATCCGCAGACGTGACCACTCACTCTCCATAGCCTATATCCTTGACAGATTAATCCAATGATTTATTCAAGCTGCTCTAACTTTTCGTTTTGTTTGCGCCGCACGGCTGTTCTCCAGAGCGGAGTACTATCCGAATTGAGCCATGTTGCGTTGTTCAATCTCCGCTTCAGCCAATTTCGCCACCGCTTGTGGCGAAATTGAATCTCTGGCGCAATTTTGCCGCAGCTTGCGGCAAAATTACATCTGACTGGTTATCAACAGGTTGAGACTTACGCACGGCAACAGCCCCTAATTTTGCCACCACTTGTGGCAAAATTATATCTGATTGGCTATCAAGCAGTTGAGATTTATGCACGGCGTCCGCTCCTAATTTCGCCACCGCTTGTGGCGAAATTGAATCTTTGGCGCAATTTTGCCGCAGGCTGCTGCAAAATTATATCTTATTGGCTATCAATAGGTTGAAACTTATACACGGCAACAGCACTTAATTTTGCAACAGGTTGTTGCAAAATTACATCTGATTGGCTATCAAGCAGTTGAGACTTATGCACAGCATTAACGCCTAATTTCGCCACCGCTTGTGGCGAAATTGAATCTTTGGCGCAATTTCGCCGCAGCTTGCGGCGAAATTACCGTTGGGTCGGGACAGTCTTGATAAAATGCGGTCATTAGGTCAATATTCCGCTCTTGTCCCCTCTTCAGTTCCGCTGTGCGGTGGGGAATGACGCCTGAGTCCCAGCCTTCGAGTTTCTGGCGGGTGTCAATCATGGCGTTCTCCCTTCTGGCAGGGTCGTTTAGCCGAGGCGGAATCGCTTCGGAGAAACAGCACATATTCATTTTGCACGTCAAGGGCGAGGGTCTGGCCAGACTTGATGGCGGCGAGGTGGGCGGCGGTAAGGCTAACGACATCACCGCCCCAGCGACGGCCAAAGGGGGTGTCGACGCCGTCGGTGGCGTCCACGGGTTGGTCAACGATGCGGATGTCGGCCGTTCCATAGCGAGCAGCGATTTCGCGAAGTGTGTCACCGCGTTGGCCGCGTGCGCGTTTAGCTTTCGCCTGCTTGGCCACTTCGCTCAGCTCTGCCTCGATTTCTTCGACGGTAGGAAGAGCGGATTTCATGCTCTTAGGCAGAGCGCGGGTCAGCTCGTAGGTGGAAATGCCGATCGGCTTGTCTATGCCGGCGAAACTGTATTCGACTAACACGCGGCTCCGCTCCTGGCAAAGGATCAGGCCGATGGTCGGGTTATCGGTCGGTTGCTTCAGGCGGTCGTTGACCACGTTGCAGTAGAAGTTGAGCTTGCCGGCGTATTCTGGCTTGAACTTGCCCTTCTTCAGTTCAATTACCACGAAGGCCCGCAGGTGCAGGTGATAAAAAAGCAGATCAATGTAGAAATCCTCATCGTCCACTTCGACCTTGTATTGCCGTCCGACAAAGGCGAAGCCTTGGCCGAGTTCAAGCAGGAATTTTTCCAGCTGCCGCACCATTTCGTTCTCCAGCTCACGTTCTTGGAATGGCTCGGTCAAGGTCAGGAAGTCAAAAATATAGGGGTCCTTGAGCATCTGCTGAACGAAGTCAGACTGATGTTTCGGCAGGGTCATAGCGAAGTTGGACAGGGCCTTGCCATGCCGTTCATGGGCTTGCGCACCAATCTGCATGGCGAGGACGTTCCGGCTCCAGCCATTAGCCAGGGTCTGCTCCATGTACCAGCGCCGGGCGGCGAGGTCTTTGACCTTTTGCATCAGGACGACATGGTGGAACCATGGAATATTCCAGAACGGATTATTGTCGAATTGCGCAGCGGCGTCTGGCTCAATCTCTGCTTCATCTAATTTTGCAGCAGGTTGCTGCAAAATTGCATCTGATTGGTTATCAATGTGTTGTGGCTTTAAGGCGGAATCAGCGCCTAATTTTGCAGCAGGTTGCTGCAAAATTGTATCTGGCTGGTTATCAATATGTTGTGATTTTAATGCGGAATCAGCGCCTAATTTTGCAGCAGGTTGCTGCAAAATTGCCGTCGGGTCGGGATAGTTCCGGTAAAAGGCGATCATGAGGCCAATATTCCGTTCTGAGAATCCCTTGAGTTCCGGTATTTCGTTCTTCAGCTCTGTTGCCAGCCGGGGGATGACGCCTGAACCCCATCCTTCGAGTTTCTGGCGGACGTCAATCATGCGTCCAATGTCCCAGTAGAGCCTGGTCAGCTCTGAGTTGACAGCCAGCATAGCGCGGGTCTGCGCTGTTTGTATGCGCAGCTTCACGTCAGCCAGCAACGCTGCAAAGCTCTTGCGGCTTAATTGATCCTTATTCGCCATAGCCTAATGCCTCCAGATTTTTGCGGATGACCTCATCAAGGGCCAGGCCTTCGGCCATCTGCTTGTACAGCTCTGATGAAAGAGCAGCCATCTTCTCTTCAAAGGGAATGCCGTCGTCCTCCACTTCCTCTGCGCCCACGTAGCGGCCGGGTGTGAGGATGTGTCCGTGCTGCCGAATTTCGTCAAGCGTGGCGCTTTTGCAGAATCCTGGCACGTCCTCGTATTTCGCCTCACAGTCCTTGTCCCCGCGCCAGGCGTGATAAGTGTCGGCGATTTTGCGGATGTCCTCTTCTGTCAATTCACGGTGGACGCGGTCAATCATCGCGCCCAGCTTCCGGGCGTCGATAAAAAGCGTGTTGCCGCGACGATCCCGGAAGCGGCCGTTTTTCTTGTCACGCGCGATGAACCAGAGGCAGACCGGGATTTGCGTCGAGTAGAAGAGTTGACCAGGCAGCGCCACCATGCAGTCCACTAAGTCAGCCTCAATAATCGCCTTGCGGATTTCACCCTCGCCGGACTGGTTGGACGACATCGAGCCATTGGCTAAAACAAATCCGGCCAGGCCAGTCGGCGCCAGGTGGTGGATGAAGTGCTGCACCCAGGCGAAGTTGGCATTAGATGCAGGCGGAATGCCGAATTGCCAGCGCTTGTCATCCTTGAGCTGTTCGCCGCGCCAATCACTGTCGTTAAAAGGCGGATTGGCCAAGACGTAGTCAGCCTTGAGATCAGGGTGCAAGTCGCTATGGAAGCTGTCAGCATGCTCCTTGCCCAGGTTGCAATCAATGCCGCGAATAGCCAAGTTCATCTTTGCCAGCCGCCAGGTGGTGTGGTTGGACTCCTGGCCGTAGAT
>Ga0209510_1002556_pt1 | contig 18463 bp, 13 predicted proteins | sample BiotimSIPDNA_FD_185749 | JGI IMG/M metagenome (GOLD analysis project Ga0209510, IMG submission 185749) | Anaerobic biogas reactor microbial communites from Washington, USA - Biogas_R1 time_0 SIP DNA (SPAdes) (version 2) | ecosystem: Engineered > Bioreactor > Anaerobic > Unclassified | place... | reverse complement strand
TGTTGTTCGCTTATGACAAACTGAACCAGCACTGGCATATCCTCACTGATCGGCTGGGAACACTGCACGTCTATCGGACGCTTGATGCTGGCAGTGTAACAATCGGATCATTTTCGCCAGCGCTTGCTTCATCTTTGGCGGACCGGGCACTGGATTGGGAGGCGATCGGCGGATTCTTGCGGTTCGGTTTCTTTTTGGGGGATAAAACTTACTGGAAGAATGTCCGGCTGATTCGCCCCGCCACGCGCCTTGTGATGGATCGTGATGGGCAGGTGATTTCCGAGACGCGATATTGGAACTGGCATTTTCAGCCTGAACAGACCTTGTCTTTTGAAGAGGCGCTAGGTAAATTCAGCGAAGTTTTTAGCGAAGTAGTGCGGGAAATGGCAGCCACCGGAACTTTGGCGCTTCCGCTTTCCGGCGGGCTGGATTCCCGCAGCACTCTGGCGGTGTTGGGCTGCCCGAACCAGGCTGGGACAAAATCTTTATACCCATTCAGCTATGGATATTCTGATCGCTCAGTTGAAACGGATATTGCCCGGCAATTGGCGGAGAAACGGAATTTGCCCGTGCGGATCTGGACCATTCAACCTTACCTTTTCCAAAAACTCGACCAAGTCATATCGAGCGTGGAGGGTTTTCAGGATATTACCCAGTGCCGGCAGGCTTTTGTGGTAGAGGAGTTTTCGCGCCATGCTGATGCAGTCTTAGCCGCGCATTGGGGGGACGTTTGGCTGAATTCGATGGGTTCGGTTGGGCAGCCTCCTTGTACCAATTCTGAGTTGGGCAGAGAAATTTTCCAAAAAATTCAGAAAAAAGGCAGCAGTGAGTTATGCACACTAATGCGGGGAGTCTTGCCAGCGGGTTGGGAGACAGCCGCCCAAGCTGAAATCGAGAAAAGCCTCAACGCGCTGGGGACAATTCGTGAGAAAGACTTTTTGATAAAGGCATGGAAAACGGCGCAGTGGTCCCACCGCTGGACATTAGCATCAATTCGTATGTATCAGGCAGGGCTCTTCCCCCGGCTGCCGTTTTATGATAACCGGTTGGTGGATTACTTTTTGCGTATTCCCTCGGAGCACATGACCGCGCGAAGGTTGCAGATTGAGTACATAAAACGGACGGCTCCCGATCTCGCGCAGGTACGCTGGCAGGCGTATGATGCCAATCTTTACAACTACAAATATTTTGACACCTGGCTCTTAGCCGTCCGCGCGGCAAAAAAAGCAGCCCGTGTGTTGCGGAATCAGCGCACACTGCAGCGCAACTGGGAGGTGCAATTCTTGAACACGGAAGGGCGATTGGGGCTCTCCCGATGGCTGTTGGAGGGTGGGCTCAAGCTGCATCAGTTTGTGGCGCCTAAGTGGTTGGAAGAGGTTTTACAAGCCTTTTACCGAAGTCCTGACGGTGCGAATGGTTATACCGTCTCGATGCTGCTGACCCTTTCCGTTTGGCTTGAAAAATATGGATAAAAACGAACCATTGCGAGTGCTTTTCGTTGGCTACGGCACAACCGGAACAACATTTTTGACCCGGCTCATCGATGGACTGGCAATTAGGGGAGTCCACGTCACTATCAGCGGTCCTGATAGAAAAGTAGTCGATTACTTTCCGAAAGGGACGGTCGATTGGCTCTGGGCGCCAAGTTGGCATGGTTTTAGCTTTTTGCGAATGTTTCACTTGCTTCTTTTGCTTATTAAAGCACTGCCCAGTAAGCGTAAGCCCTGGCTGAGAAAACTAATTCATAACAAGGGTTCTTCTATTGACAAACTCAAAACGCTTTATCAGTATCTCCCTTTTGCAAGAGGCGAGTGGGATGTTATTTATTTCCCCTGGAACTCCTCGGCGATCGATTACCTGGGTCTCTTTGATTTAGGTATTCCTGTTGTAATTTCCTGCAGGGGAAGCCAAATTAACATTCGTCCACATCTGCGCGGTCAAGAAAGTTATGTCGAGTTGGTAAGCCAAACTCTTGATAGAGCTTCGGCAGTTCATTGTGTGTCTGAGGATATTCTCAGCAACGCGGTCAGATTGGGACTGAATCCAGCCAAGGCGGTTGTGATCCGCCCCGCGGTAGATCCGGTTTTTTTCCATCCCGCTGACAAACCAAAGAAATCCGCGCAAATTGATCTCATTACAACCGGTTCTCTCATATGGAGAAAGGGATACGAATATCTTCTGATGTCCATAAGGCTGATGAAAAATATGGGGATCACCGCGAACCTGCACATTATCGGTGGAGGGGCAGAGCGCAGCCGGATATTGTTCACAGCCGTTGACCTGGGAATTGCTTCTCAGGTGATGATGCATGGAAAATTGCCGCCTGCGGAGGTGAAGCAACGTTTAGGGAAGGCAGATGTTTTTGTGTTGTCCAGTCTTTCTGAGGGCATATCCAACGCCGTCTTGGAAGCTATGAGTTGTGGGCTGCCTGTGGTAACCACCGATTGCGGGGGAATGAGAGAAGCAGTACGGGATGGTATTGAAGGTTTTGTTGTGCCTGTGCGGGATCCGGACGAAATGGCAGCAGCTCTGCATAAGCTGGCGCAGAGCCCTGAATTGCGGAACAAGATGGGCAGAGCAGGACGGGAACGTGTGCTCTCAGCATTCAATTCTCAGGCTCAAATCGACGCATTTGTTAATTTGTTTGAAAGTGTCCGCGTGTGTGAATCTAACTAACGTGAAGCAGTCACCACAATCCAATACCCGCATCGTTTTGGCCGTTCCTGCATTCCCTAAGCTTTCTGAGACCTTTATCGTTTCCAAATTTTTAGGGTTGTTGGAACGAGGTTGGGACGTGCATCTGGTTTGCAGGCAGAGTAACCCGAAGGATTGGGAAGCATTTCCGGAACTTCATCATTCAGGCGGCGATATCAAGCAACGGGTGCATGTTAGCTGGCCTCACAGGCCCCGCTGGTTAGCCTTTTTGTTGTTTGTACCCGCGATGATCAGGGCACTGATTTGTGCTCCCAAAAGATTCTTGAAATACCTGCGCATAGGTTGCAAACGCTTTGGTTTTAAAGTCTTTCGAACCTTCTACCTTGATCTGGATTTAGTCTGTTTAAAACCAGATATTATCCATTTTGAGTTTGGGGCACTCGCAGTGGGGAGGATGCACCTTAAGGATTTGTTGGACTGCAAAACCACTGTGAGTTTTCGCGGTTATGATCTTAACTTTGCTGGCTTGGATCAGCCTGATTACTACATGGAGGTTTGGAAAGAAGCCGACGCCTGCCACTTCCTGGGGCAGGACCTGTTCCGCCGGGCTCAGCGGAGAGGTTGCCCGGCAGATATCCCTCATTCAATCATTCCTCCAGCTATCAATTTGGAAAAGTTTCCAACCCCAGAACGAACGATAGGAGAAATCCTCGGCACCAAAGAGCACCCACTCAAGGTGTTGAGTGTCGGAAGATTGGAGTGGAAAAAAGGATATGAATTCGCATTAAGCGCGTTGAAACTACTACAGGATCAAGGTTGTAATTTCGAGTACCGGGTGATTGGCGAAGGCGAACATCGCGCTGCTATAGAGTTCGCGAGCTATCAACTTGGGATAAATGGAAGGGTTTGCTTCCTGGGCGCTGTTCCCCACGATCAGGTGATTCGACATTTGCAGTGGGCTGATATTTTTCTGCACCCGTCTGTTTCAGAGGGTTTCTGCAACGCTGTGATCGAGGCACAGGCTGTCGGCTTACCCGTTGTTTGTACCGATGCTGACGGGTTGCCGGAGAATGTGGCTGACGGAATTACTGGTTTCGTTGTACCTAGAAGAGATTCAATTAAATTAGCTGAAAAACTTACATTACTGATTTCCGATCCTAACCTTCGATTAACGCTGGGTGAAGCTGGCAGGAAAAGGGTAATGGAAAAATTTCAACTTGATGAACAAAAAGAGGCATTCCACAATTTTTTCGTGATTTAACATGACGAAAAAGTATGTTTGGAGACTTAAATGAACATAGTCTTTGGATTTATTGGAGAACAAGCAAGTAATCGCTTTCTGCGGTTGGCAGAAGCGTATGAGCGACTGTTCTCAACAGATCAACATTTGAACAATGTGATTTCGCCAGATAATCATGCTGCCTTTGCCATCTCTCAACCTGGTGGATTCTTTCCAATCAGCGGACCAGTGCTCGACATCAATGAAAACTTACTTTTAATGTTGAACGGTTACTTTTGGTACCACGATCATTTTCCATTAACTATCAAAGAAGCTGCTAATCAATTGGTTCAAGCTGGTAAAGAAATCCGAAGAACCAATCAATTGGAGATGACTGAAACCGATGGAGGCGTTTTTAATCTTTTTTTGTACGATATTCTAAAAAAGAAGCTTACAATCGTCGGAGATTATTCCGGCCTCATGCCACTTTACTTTTATAAGAGTAATCAGGGCTTTTTCTTTTCCAGCCATATACGCATACTATCTTATGTTTTATCCCCTGCTATTGACCGTGTCGGTGTCATCGAACGAGTTTCTTATCACTATACTATTGGAAGAAGAACAGTTTTTAAAGATGTTTTTCAAAAAAATGTAGGTGAAACAGTCATTTATGAATTAGAGAATAACACGACAAGCTTCATCCAACCTACCGCTTACTATTCCAGACAGAGATTTTATAAGAACGATATGGAAGCAGTCGAGGAATTGCACCACGCTTATATTTCTGGCATAAAAGAACTAACGAGACCTTCTTTAATCCACGGGGTGCTCCTTAGTGGTGGTTTCGATACAAGACTTGTAATTTATGGATTACAAAAAACTGGTGCATCGATCCAGTCTCTCACATTCGGTGATCCAAATAATTTCGAAGTCCGCATAGCAGGAAAAATTGCGAGAATGGTTAACTCAGAGCATGAAGTTTATACTCCTATAATGGATTGTGATTTAACCGACTCTCGAATATTGAATCTTATGCGCCTTGTTGAAACAGTGAGTTTTCCATATTGTGAATCAGGTGCTTCTCTATTAAAAAAGAGCGGTTCTCAAACCATTTCTACTGGATTTGCGGGAGAAACACTTCTTGGTGGACAAGGCTACAACTTGTTAGGATCATCTTTTTCTTCACAAAACAGACTGATATATGTGTTAAAAAGAATGATAGGTTGCCATTCAAGCAGTATGTCGAAAATGACAAGAAAAACCTTTGAGGATGGTTTCCTTTTAACGGATAGTTTTCATAGAAGATTATTTGATCGAAGTGCTCGTTTTTTTTCAGATTCATTTCTGGATGGACATGATCAAGAAATTTATTCCGAAATACGGAATGATATTAGAGGGGAACTAATTCGGTACGCGTCTTTGAATGATTCTTTACTTATGTTTTTGCTAGAACGGTTTTGGTATGAACACCATGTCTCAAAGGAATTTGGAGGTCAAGAAAGAACAGTTGGATCCATACTTCCTCTGCTGACACCCACCGTCCATCATTCCTTTTTATCATTGTGTACAAATCTTCCGGTAGACAGGAAAATCGATCATGGGATTTATTTGAGGTTTATTAAACATTACTTTGGGAATTTGGCAAAAATCCCTACTTCAAATATCCCAGTCCCAATAAATCTGCCAGATATTATCCTTTGGACAAGCAGGGCAATACGGGCGTATATCGACCAAAAATTAGTGAAGAGGCAGATTAGCCTAAAAAGTTTTGAAACTCGTCGAAAAGGCTGGTCAAATTTCGAATCATGGTTTCGGAGGACTGATTTCCTTGATAAGGCCGCTTTATTCGTTGATTATGATGTTTTCTCTGAAAAGTATCTAACTCGACAGATTGAAAAGTGGAAAAACTGGGAAAGCCGTATATATTCAGGTCAGGAATTGCTAACATTCATTACCTTGAGCAAACTGATTAAATGAACCCTGAAATTACCAGTAGTTATTTACACCTTTGAAACAGTAATAATCATATGAGTAATGTTACATTAGTGATGCTACAGCCCGAAAAAACACCAATACACTGGACCATTGGTGAGAAGAAGGTTTCGAAACCTGACGTTCGGTCTCTGACGGATGTAATCAAAGATTTATTGTTAAATACTAATACTGATGCTGTACTTTTTTGGGATAATTTAAGTTACCTTCCCTCTAACGATTTAATCGAATATTTGTTAGAGTCGTCTAATGATGTCTGGCATGCAGGTTTGAGGATGGGGCTCTCCGGTAAGCCGGAGATGCTCAACTATGTCAACCCAACGTGGATGCTAAATCGAGATCCTGACCCAAACAAAACGGCAACCTCCTGGCGTTTATCGCTGCGGGCTTGTTTATTCAGGACTGAAGTGCTCAGGCAGATAGGAACTTTGGAGCCAGGATTTGAAACGTTGGAAGGCGCGGGTTTGGAGTTGGGCTACCGCTGCATACGGGCAGGTGTTTTTATCCGATATATCCCTGAATTACTGCCCGTGGACTTTGCACAAGAAAAAGTAATTATTCCCCTTGCGGATCAATTGCGTTTCATTCAATTAGGCTTCGGTGGTAAGTGGGCAAAATGGACGAAATTCAGGACGGTTTTAGCAAATCCCCGCGCATATTTCTCAACGGCTCATGTTCAAAAAATAGCCCAAGGGGCTGATACTGCTGGTAGAGAAGTAAAACCTTACCAAAGGTCGCTTCCTACGCAAGGCATTACCCCATCCGGTAAAGTCAGTGTGTTGATCCCAACTATCCGGCGGTATCCGTATTTAAGAACTTTGTTAGGTCAATTAAGGAACCAAACCGTTCCCCCCTACGAAATCATTGTTGTCGATCAGACCCCGCAGTCAGAAAGAGATGCCGAATTGCCCAAGGATTTTTCAGATTTGCCGGTGCGTTGGCACTATCTTGACAAGGCCGGGCAGTGTTCTTCGAGAAATATGGGTCTCAGATACGCCCAAGGAGATTATGTCCTGTTTGTAGATGACGATGATGAAGTCTCGTCAGATTTGATCGAAAAGCATCTGCGGAATCTGAATGTATACAAATGCTCTATATCAAGCGGAGTAGCTCTGGAGCCGGACCAAAAGGAGTTGCCCGCAGATTTTCGTTTTCTAAGGTTGAGCAACGTTTTTCCAACCAACAACACGATGATTCGGAAGGATGTATTGAGGAAATCCGGTCTATTTGACCTTGCCTACAATCATGGTCAGCGTGCGGATCATGATCTGGGGATGCGTCTTTATTTGGCGGGAGAATTAATGATTCTGGACCCTTCCATCTGCCTGCTCCATCACCACGCCCCGATGGGGGGCTTGCGTGAGCATAAAGCCAGGATCCATACCTATGCCAAATCGAGAACGAGCGTATGGCATTTTAATCTGCTTACGGTGTCTGATCTTTATCTGGCTAAGCGCTACTTCACACCCCTGCAAGTTAAAGAATCGCGGATTATTAATCTGCTTGGTACCTTCAGTATCCATGGTTCTAAGCTGCGCAAAATCCTCAAGGCTTTGGTCGCGTTGGTTTTACTCCCGAAAAATATTTACGAAATTAGAAAACGAAACAGAATTGCTGACCAATGGCTGAAAGTCTATCCTCAGATCCCACAGGTCTAGGAAGGAGCTGTAGATTGAAGATTCTCATTTTGAGTTCAGAATTTCCTCCCGGACCCGGAGGTATTGGCACGCATGCGTACCAACTGGCGAAGAATTTTACAATGGCATCCCAAAAAGTCCTTGTTCTTACCCCTCAGGACTACGCGACGGATGAGGAGATCCATAACTTTAATCACACTCAGCCTTTTACTGTAAAACGATTCAAGCCTAAAAAATCGCCTTTTTCTAAAGCCTTGCATAGGATAAGAGATTTTAATTCTTGCCTGCGTGAATTTAAACCCGACGTGGTTTTGGCTTCGGGCTCACGTTCAATTTGGATTGCCGGTCTCTTGATGGCATTCTACCGGAGCATTCCCTGGTTCATCGTTGCACACGGCACCGAATTTGGTCAGTTTGATGGGATAAAAGCCTGGGTGACGCGGAAATGCGCCAATCGGGCATCGGCGATAATATGCGTCAGCGATTACACCAGAAAGATAGTGCGTTTATCAGGGGTGGAAAAAGCACCGCTTGAGGTTATCCATAACGGCGCAGATGACAGCCTTTTTTTTGAACTTGACGCGGGTGAGGTTTCGCGATTAAGAAAAACTCTAGGAGTTGATGGTAAGTTTGTTTTGTTAACGGTAGGGCACGTTTCGGCACGGAAAGGTCAGGAGGTTGTTATTCGCGCTCTGCCGATTATCCTTGAAAAGGCTCCTCAGGTGGTGTATTGGATGGCAGGACTGCCGACGGAGCGCGGGTATCTTCAAGCCCTCGCGAAAGAACTTGGCGTCGAAAATGCCATCCGATTCCTTGGTCGTGTCAGCAACGAGGAGCTAAGAGGACTGTACAATGCCTGTGATCTATTTGTGATGACAAGCCGTCAGCTCGCGGATGGGGATTATGAAGGCTACGGCATCGCGGTCATAGAGGCGGCTCTCTGCGGGAAGGCTGCGGTGGTCTCGGATAATTCCGGTTTGGCTGAGGCTGTTGATGACGGGCAAACCGGTTTATTGGTGAAGCAAAATGACTCGGAGGCAGTAGCTGAGGCAATTTGCCGGTTGATTGAAGACCCACAAGAACTCAACACTTTGTCTAAAAATGCTTTGTCAAAAGCAAGTAAGCAAACTTGGTCAAAGATCAGTGCGGTTTATCTTGACATTTTTGCAGAGATCATCAAGAGAGTGGAGAGCTGATAATGCGTTTGTTGATCATCTCGCACACTCCACATTATTTCAAAAATGGAACCATTGTTGGGTTAGGTTCAACTGTGCGTGAGATTGACCAACTGGCAAGCCTTTTCAGTGAAGTGGTTCATTTGGCACCCCTCCATAATTCCAAAGCTCCCTCTGGTTTTATTGCTTACCAAAGTGATGAAGTTAGAACGGTGTTAGTCAGACCTGCTGGCGGTGAAAAATTGATGGAAAAGGCATTGTATCTGTCGCGCTTACCATCCTGGTTAGCCTTGATGAGGAAGGAGATCAAGAACGCAGACGTAATCCATGTGCGCTGCCCAGCAGTGGTTAGTCTGGTGGGGCTTATCGCTTGTGGATTATGGGCGGACAAAAAGCCTTGTTGGGTCAAATATGCTGGCAATTGGCTGGGAAGAAAGAATGAACCCTTGACCTACATCTGGCAGCGTCGAATTCTGATGCGACCTCATTCCAATCGTGTCGTCACGATTAATGGTCGGTGGCAAAACCAGCCCAGTCATGTTTTCTCTTTCTATAATCCTTCATATTCTTCGTCAGAATTAGAGCAAGCATGTTGCAACGCTGAAACAAAACAGCTTTCGGAACCGCTGAGATTGCTTTTTGTTGGAAGACTTGATGATGCTAAAGGTGTGGGTACCATCCTTCAAATTTTAAGAGGATTGTTAGATTTGGGTGTTGACACACAATTGGTGCTAGTTGGAGATAGCCCTCAAAGGGCTTTCTTCGAACAGCGAGCGAATTCTTTGGGGCTGCAAGAACGCGTGTTTTTTTTAGGCTGGAAAGACAAATCCGAATTAGCGCAGGAGTATGCCAAAGCTCATTTTATCTTGCTTCCTTCTGTTTCTGAAGGTTGGCCCAAAGTCCTCAGCGAGGCAATGGCTTACGGGGTGGTCCCATTGGCGAGCGATGTCTCTTCGATTCCTCAAATTTTTAAAGAAACCGGAGCTGGTCATGCTTTTCCTGCTGAGGAGACGCGACTGTTTGTCGATCAGATATTACAATATACTCAAGACCGATCATTATGGAAGGAAGCAAGCAAAATCGCGGTGGAAGCGGCGGATAGGTTCACATATGAGACTTATTTGGAAGCCGTAAAAAAACTTTTCTATAAACGTTGGAAAGTGGAACTAAATGCTGAAGAATAGAACAAGTTTGATTTCTTCTAACTCAGCGCGTTTTCGCCGGCTCTCTCGAATCAGAACAGAAACGGAGGAGGAAGGAAGGAGTGAAGTAAGACAAATAGTTTTGATGCTTCTTCTGCATATCGTTTTGGCTTTCGTGATGCAGGAATCAGAGCTGGCAGCTACGATACATTCCGTTTTGGTTCTCGGTGTAGGAGTTTGGAATGCTTTAACTGGCAAGAGTCTGACTAAGCTCCTCCCGATCGTGGCTTATATTGTGGGCTCGGAAGTACTCTGGCGAATGACCGACGCCAGGATTTTTTGGGAATTTTCCAAATATAGCGTTGTTATTATTTTGGTGATTGGGCTGCTTAAACACCGCAATATCAGGGGAGCCATCTTTCCTGTTTTCTTTTTCGTTGTACTAATCCCATCAATTATTCTGACGATCAATCAGCTTGGCTTTACAAGGGCAGCAAGAGAAGCAATTAGCTTCAATCTGTCCGGAGCGCTGACACTTACAATATGCGCTATCACATTCCTAAACGTAAAACTTGCGAAGAATGATGTTCAACAGATGATCTGGGCTATGGTATATCCCATTACCTCAGTTTTTATTCTTGCCCTTTCCAGTACGATTGGGTCGAGGGAAATAGTTTTTACACCGGATTCCAACTTTGTCACGAGCGGCGGATATGGCCCAAACCAAGTGTCTGCGATCCTTGGATTGGGAAGTCTTCTTTTGGGAATGATGCTGCTAATCACGAAAAAAGGAGCCCCCCGGTTATTAGTAGTTTTACTGGCGGTATCGTTTATTGGTCAAGCCATCCTTACCTTTTCAAGGGGTGGTATTGTGAATGTGGCTATCAGCGCTCTGGCGGTAATTGTGCAACTGATCCTCAAGCCTGAAAAGAGCTTTAAACGCATTCTGTTTTTCCTGGTCATTGTCCTGATTATTGTGTTTGTTGTTGCTCCGAGATTGGACGATTTTACTTCAGGCGCTCTGAGTGAACGCTATTCGGATTTCGATACAACTGGCAGGGCTGAGATAATAGAAGCGGATTTGGAACTCTTCGAGAAGAACAAGCTAACGGGGGTCGGGGTCGGCATGTCTGCCCGTTTCAGGCGTTTCATGCCGGGCACAGCTGCCCATACTGAATATTCCCGCCTATTAGCTGAGCACGGTATCTTTGGTATCGTAGCAATCGTATTGCTGATTTTCATGTTCGTGAGGGCATGGTTCAAAGCTCCTGATACTCTTTCAAAAGCTTGGACGCTTAGCTTATCGGCTTGGGCTTTCGTTGAAATGAGTCATGCAGCAATGAGAGTTGCAAGCATAGGGTTTGTTTTTGGATGGGCTTTATGCGAGCTTCAATCAGGTGAAGCTGAGCGTGTTGATGCACCCGAATATTTTGATGAACCTGAGCAGTGGAACCAAGAGGCATTAAATCGAACTTATAGGGGAAGACGTCTTATTCGATCTGAAAGACGAAGCCCGCGAACAAGTTGAATTCTGATGCGTTTCTGTGTTTGACCGAACCAGCGAGTTTTCCTAATGTAGTTTTTGTCCTATGATTAAGAAAGTAGAAAGCTCTGAACGGCGAATTTTAATGATCGGTAATTACCTGTCCTCGCCCCGGCATAACAGAAATGTTTGGCAGGCTTTGGCGGAGCGGTTACCGACGGTTGGCTGGGACGTGATTACGACTTCCTCAAAAGAATCGCAGCTTTTGCGTTTATTGGACATGCTGGCTACCATCATAATCAGGCGAAAAGATTATGACCTGGCACAAATAGATGTGTTTAGCGGGAAAGCGTTTATTTTTGCGGAATGTTGTGCGAGAGTACTACATCTTTACCATAAGCCAGTTGTACTCACGCTGCATGGCGGCGGATTGCCTGCATTTGCTGAACAATTCCCCAAACGAGTAACCAAGCTTTTATCTTTGGCTGCGGAGGTCGTAGCGCCTTCTCCATTCCTGCAGCAAACTCTGAGTGTTTTTTATAACAATATCCGAATCATTCCGAACGGAATTGATTTATCGCAGATACCATTCAAACAGCGTGATTTCTTTTCTCCCAAACTTATTTGGGTTCGCGCATTTCATGAGACATATAATCCAGAACTGGCAATCAGAGTTCTTTCGGGGCTGTCGACCGATTTTCCGAATGCTCGTCTGATTATGGCAGGTCCGGATAAGGGAGACGGTTCTCTTCAGGCGGTTCATTCCCTGGCGGCACAGTTAGGCGTGCAAAAAAAATTACAAATTTTGCCTGCCGTCCCATACGAAGAAGTACCTTCTTTGTTGGAGCAGGGAGATGTTTTTATCAATACTACTAATTACGACACAGCTCCAAGGAGCCTTCTTGAGGCAATGGCAAATGGTGCCTGTGTTGTTTCCACAAATGTGGGGGGCGTGCCGTGGATGGTAACGGACAGATACGACAGCATGCTGGTTCCGCCTGATGATGAAGTGGCTATGGTCGACGCCATCAAGGAACTTCTTCGGAATCAGGAGTTAGCAGCGCAAGTCTCTCTGAATGCCCGGCGAACTGCTGAATTGCATGATTGGTCTATGGTTCTCCCTGAGTGGGAAATGATCTTCAGAAAAGTGTTGACGGACGGTAATGAAAGCTGTTGAGGAATTTTATAACCACAGTCCGCTGTGGTTCCAAAACCAGATGGTCAGCCTCTACGGTGTATTCTGGCAGTGGCTTAGATTTGGCGGTGGTTTTAATGAGCATTGCAGGCAGATCAGCGAGCGGGACAATTATTCCCTGCCTCAATGGCATGAGTACCAACACCAGAGGCTGTTACAGTTACTCAAAATCTGCTCTGAAGAGGTCCCGTTTTATAGAGAGCATTGGAATCCACGAATAAAACAAAGCGCATCGGAAGGCGACTTAGCGGCAATTCCTCTTTTGGAGAAAAAGTTAATTCGCGGTGCGGAAACACTGTTTGTCCGAGAAGGACATGGAGGAATATTCAGACAGACATTCAAAACCAGCGGTACAACAGGAACGCCTATTTCTACCACCTTTACCCTGTCTGAAATACGGGAGAGTATGGCGCTCAGGGAAGTGAGGTCTGCCAATTGGGCTGGCGTTTCGTTTACACAACCGAGAGCGACTTTTTCCGGACGCATCATAGAGCCAAATCCTGATGAAACTCGGCATGTCTACCGCTACAATTCGGCGGAAAAACAGGTTTACTTTTCTGCTTACCACTTGAATCCATCAACTGCGCGTCACTACGTAGACGCAATTCGTAAACATAAGGTCGTCTGGATGACAGGGTATGCCGTTTCCTTCTATCTGCTTGCCCGCCATATCCTTGAACAAAAGATTGATGTGCCGCCCCTGAAAGCAATAATCACGACGAGTGAAAAACTGACATCTGAGATGCGAATTGTGATGGAACGCGCGTATGGATGCCGGGTTTTCGAGGAATATAGTACCGTGGAGAGCGCACTTTTTGCATCAGAGTGTGAAAGAGGGCACTTGCATGTCTGTCCCGACGCGGGAATCGTGGAGATCCTTCGCCCTGATGGCACTGCTTGTGAACCTGGTGAAGTGGGCGAGGTGGTTGCCACCTGTCTGTTCCGCACATATCAACCGCTGATTCGGTTCCGCTTGGGAGATCTTGCTGCCTGGGACCCTGATCCTTGTCCTTGTGGGCGTCCGATGCCGGTGATCAAAGAAGTGGTTGGTCGCATTGAAGATGTCGTAACCGGTCCGGACGGGAGGCAATTGGTGCGTTTCCATGGCATTTTCACCGATCAACCCAACATTGTGGAGGGTCAGATCATCCAGGAGACTCTGACGGATTTCATCGTCAAGGTTGTTCCGACAGAAAATTTCACTGAAAACGACGAACAGGACCTGCGGCAGAGAATGGTTCAGCGGCTTGGTAAGGATGTCAATGTCACCGTCCAAAAAGTTGGCTTAATTCTACGGACCAAAGCCGGGAAATTTCAAGCGGTTATCTCAAAGGTAAACAGATAGTGGAAGAACCTTTTGTTTCTATAATCATCCCTGTGCGCAATGAGATCCAATACATCTCCCGCTGTCTTCAGGCTGTCGCAAATCAGGATTATCCGGTTGATCGCGTGGAAGTTTTGGTCGCGGATGGCGCGTCGGACGATGGAACAACAGAGTTCCTGCATGGTTGGGCTTCTCAGGGCTCAGATCGGTCAGTTTTCCTTAATCCGGGAAGAATCGTTCCAACGGGGTTAAACATTCTGATCCCAAGAGCAAAAGGCGAGGTGATTATCCGCGTTGATGGGCACTGCGTGATCGCTCCGGATTATGTGTCGAATTGTGTTTGCCATTTGCAAGGAGGAGAAGCAGATGGGGTGGGAGGACCGATGCGTTCGATCGGCGAGGACCTCATCTCACAGGCAACCGCGTTGGCGATGAGTTCGAAATTTGGGGTCGGAAACTCCTCCTTCCGAACAGAATCGGGCGTCACCAAGTATACGGATACGGTGCCCTTCCCCGCCTATACCCGAAAAATCATCGAAAAAGTTGGACTCTATGATGAAGAATTGGTACGCAATCAGGATGATGAGTACAACTATCGCATCCGCGAAGCAGGCGGAAGAATTCTGCTTGCGGAAGATGTAAAATCTGAATATTTCAGCAGGGGCTCCTTGCGGAAACTCTGGAAGCAATACTTCCAGTATGGGTATTGGAAGGTGCGCGTCCTGCAGAAGCATCCCCGCCAGATGAGTCCACGCCAATTCGTGCCATTGGGGTTTGTGCTGGGGCTGATCCTTACAAGTTTGTTAAGCCTGTTTACCCCTTGGGGTTGGCAAACTTTACTCGCTTTGGCGGTTGTTTATTTGGCGGCGAATCTTACAGCTTCAATGATAACCGCATGGGGTAAAGGTTGTAAAAAAATGGCATTGCTCCCTCTTGCCTTCGGGATTATTCACCTAAGCTATGGTTTGGGCTTCCTTGCAGGTCTGTTCAAGTTTCGGAATCGTTGGCGGGATAAGAAAGGCTTGGTGCCAGACTGGCAGCCATGATGGAAAGCAAAACAGATCTCCAACGATTGCAGCAGGAATATTCCCGCCGCGCAGGTGAAAGCAAGACCAAGGATCGATATTCCTCAGAAAATCCAGCTCATCAATGGATGATTTCGGATCGTCAAAGGAAAATACGGGATCTTTTAAAAAAGGGTAGGATTCATAGCTTTCAGAACTTAAGTATTTTAGAAATAGGCTGCGGTTCAGGAGGCGTAATCAATGAATTCCTGCGATCAGGCGTTGTGCCTTCCAGGCTCTGCGGATTGGATTTGCTGTTTGACCGGCTTGAAGAAGCTTCTGAGTCTCTTCCAGATTGCGCATGGATCAATGCCAACGGTCAAGACCTCCCTTTTAAAGACGAATCCTTTGATTTGGCGCTTCAATTTACAGCTTTCTCGTCTGTTTTGGATCCGGAAATTAAGCGTGATATGGCTGAGGCTATGGTGAGGGTGTTGAAGCCTGATGGTGGTGTGCTTTGGTATGACTTCATATGGAATCCAACAAATTCGCAGACCAAAGGGATTGGCTTAAAGGAAATCAAAAGTCTTTTTCCGGGGTGCACGTTCCTGGTATCAAGGATCACCCTTGCTCCGCCCCTGATAAGGTTGCTTCTGCCAAAATTTCCGCGGCTGGTAGAAAGGCTTTCCTCATTGATCATGTTAAATTCACATTTACTCGTTTGGATTCAAAAACGCAGTTAAGCTCTCGGGTCTTGATGAGGGGTATTTCCAAGCCCTGATCATTCCGCATCGATTGCTTTACTAAACCGCAGTTCCGCTCCTTAGACCTCCAAAACCTGGAGGTTTTCTATTTAATTGATGGCTTACAGTGAAATCAATGCCTTTTTACACTTTCCCAATATTCCCGAACCTCACGGGGTTCATTGAGTCTGCACTGATCTGTATATAGGGGTGTATCAAGCGTAGTAATTACTGCCCTTGCCAGCTTATCTTAGCTATAGTAAGATTTAGGCGATTATTGGCAGTTTGTGTTTTTGATTGTTAATTTCTAATTGCTGTCTAATCGGGGAATAATGTCAGAACCACCAGCGAAACAGTTGTTTGAAAGAACAGAAAAGATATCAAATCCCACACGTACCAGCCCAAGACGCTTAGTGGCGTCTTTCTTGAAAAGGCTCAGCGACATCCTTATTTCGATCATTGTTCTTTTTTTGCTTTCACCGGTTTTTCTCTACATTGCCCTTCGCATCAAGAAAGACTCCCCCGGACCTGTCCTCTTCAGGGGGGATCGGATGGGGCGCTATGGCAAGCCATTCAAAATCCTTAAATTCCGCACGATGCGCGAAGATGACCAAAGTCATAACGGCGCGCCTGTCACCGCGCAGGATGACACTCGCATTACCCCCTTCGGCAAATACTTGCGGGATACCAAGCTGAATGAATTGCCTCAGTTTTGGAATATGCTCAAAGGTGAGATGAGCCTTGTTGGTCCTCGTCCTGAAGATTTAAAAATTGCCCAGGGTTGGCCTGAAGAAGTCAAAGCTGAAGTGCTATCGGTTCGTCCCGGAATCACAAGCCCCGCTTCTGTTATTTATCGTGATGAGGAGAAGCTTCTTCAGGGCACCGGCTTCATGGATGATTATCTGAAAACCATTCTTCCTGATAAGATCCGCCTTGATCAGCTCTACGTGCGCAACAGCAGTCTCTTCATGGATCTGGATGTGATCGCAATGACCGCGATCACTCTATTGCCGGGCTTGCGGCGCGCCAACGTTGACCAGCACTGGCTCTTTGGGGGCACTTTCTACCGGTTTTTCAGGCGTGTTTTTTACTGGCTCCTGGCAGATGTTTTTGTAGTAGCCTTCTCTGTTGGTCTCTCTGGATTGATCTGGCGGCTCAGCGCAATAATTAACATTGGCTGGCAAAATTATCTGTTCTTTTCAATTGGCATTGCAGTCTTCGTCAGTCTGATTAACCTACTGCTGGGACTCAACCGGGTAGAATGGCAAAGCGCCAGTCCAGTTTACGCGATGGACCTCGCCTTTTCTGTGGGCATCACGATGGTTGCGCTCTACATCTCCACCCGCTTTTGGATTACAGAACCTTGGATGCCTTTCAGCCTCATCTGGCTTATCGGTATCACGATGTTTGTTGGGCTTGTGCTCATACGCTACCGCGATCGCATGTTCACTGGTCTGGCTAACCGCTGGCTACTTTTTCGAGGGAGCAAGGCTTCCATTTCGGAGAGGGTGCTCATTGTAGGCGCAGGGAACCTAGCGGAAATGACAATCTGGCTGTTGCGGCGCAGCGCGTATACCAGTATTTTTGGGATTATCGGTATGGTGGATGACGATGCCCGCAAGCGGAATATGGAGCTCTCAGGGGTGCGGGTTCTCGGCAACACTGCAATTATCCCTACCATTGCAGAAAAATACCAGGTAGGTTTGATTTTCTTTGCCATCTCGAATAGTTCAGAGAAAGATAAAGAACGTATCATGCAGCTCTGTGAATCTACCCAGGCGAAAGTTGTGGTTATTCCGGACCTCGTAAAAGTTCTTGAGCGATCGATTGAAAAAATTGCGAAGCAGGAATCCTCATGACAGCAAATTGGAAAAATCGGAAAGTCCTTGTAACTGGCGCAGGCGGTTTTATTGGCTCGCGTTTGTGCGAAAAGTTAGTTGAAGCAGGCGCGTCCGTTAGCGCGTTCGTCCGCTACACCAGTCGCTCGGAACCAGGCTTGTTAAGGTTCATTTCAAGGCAAGCTTTCAATGAGATCTCAATCATCCGCGGTGATTTGCGCGATTTCAATGCAGTTGAACAGTCTGTTGATGGTGTTGACACGGTTTTTCATCTTGGCGCGCTCATCTCCATTCCGTATTCCTATGTCCATCCTGTGGAGACAGTCCAGACAAATGTGCTCGGTACGATGAACGTTCTGGAAGCATGCCGCAAACACGGAGCCAAGCTGGTTCACACTTCCACCAGCGAGGTTTATGGCACGGCACAGCGCGTGCCGATTGACGAAAACCATCCTCTACAGGGTCAGTCACCTTATTCCGCCAGTAAAATCGGCGCGGATAAGCTCGTCGAGAGCTACTATCGAAGCTTTAATGTGCTTGTTGTCACCGTCCGCCCGTTTAACACCTACGGACCAGGTCAGAGCAATCGGGCAGTCATCCCAACCATTATTACGCAAGCGCTTGCGGGAGATGTGGTGCGTCTTGGCAATCTGTCGACCATCCGGGATTTCACTTACCTGGATGATACTGTCGAGGGATTCTTGCGAGCGGGAGAAGCTGATCTCTGGGACGGCGAAACTTATAATCTCGGAACGGGCGAGGAGGTCAGCATTGGTGCGGTTGCGGAACTGATTTTCAACATCATCGGAAAGCAGCCTGAGATCCAGGTCGATTCGGACCGCCTGCGACCTGAGAAATCAGAAGTCCTGCGCTTGATCTCTGATAACCACAAAGCAAAAACGAAGCTTGGTTGGATGCCCAGAATCGGGATGCAAGAAGGACTCAATCGAACCATCGATTGGATCAGCGCGCACCTTGATTGCTACCAGGTTGACGACTACGGGGTATAAGAAAGTGCGGAAAACTCCTAAAGCGGCAGTTCGACCGGTTTGGTTG
>Ga0209510_1002555_pt1 | contig 18465 bp, 11 predicted proteins | sample BiotimSIPDNA_FD_185749 | JGI IMG/M metagenome (GOLD analysis project Ga0209510, IMG submission 185749) | Anaerobic biogas reactor microbial communites from Washington, USA - Biogas_R1 time_0 SIP DNA (SPAdes) (version 2) | ecosystem: Engineered > Bioreactor > Anaerobic > Unclassified | place... | reverse complement strand
TGTGCAGTTTTACCAGGCTTCGTCAATACGAGATGTTGTTTTTCGTTTGATATCTGTATTCTTTATTCCTGAATACTAATTATTCTGTACTCCCATGGGTTCAGGCTGAATCCTTTGAGTGGAAGGGATACTATATTACCGGTAAAGAAATCAGGATATTGACCACTTATAGTAGTTTCAGCACTAACTTCAACTTCATTACCTGACAGGTTGAATACTGCAACTACCTGGTTACTGCCTGACCTACGTGTGAACATAAGTACTTCTTCAGGACGGTCGGTGGCTATCAATTCTATCTTACCACCGTGGTTTCCATTCCACAGGGCCTCATTTTCCTTCTTCAACCTGATAAGTTCCTTGTAGAAGGTGCTCATCGAAAGGTCACTCCAATCGATCTGATCCTTTTCGAAGAACTCAAGTCTCCTGTTGAGTCCGGCTTCCTGACCGCTATAGATTAGTGGCATACCTTCAACCGTAAAGGTGAGGACAGCCATTGTCTTGTATGCTTTACCCATACGTTCGAATGCCGTACCGTTCCAACTGTTCTCATCGTGGTTGCTTGTAAAGTGCATCTGGAAGGCTCCTTCAGGGACTTTTGTGCTATAGTTGGCAAACCAGGTCATCAGGTCTGAAACCTTTTCACTACCCTGAGCTATTTTGTTCATATGATGGTGGAAGCTCCATCCATAGTTGCTGTTGAAAGCCTTTTCCAGAAGAGCACTTACATCTTCATCTTCAGCAAGCATAAATACCGGTTTGATGCTGTCCAGCGCTTCTCTGGCAGATTCCCAGAAATCAACGGGAACCATACCGGCCACATCACATCTGAAACCGTCAATATCGGCTTCTCTTACCCAGTAAATCATTGCTTCCTTCATAGCATCACGCAGTCCCTGATTGGAATAATCAAACTGAACCACATCTGTCCAGTCGAAGGGTGCATACATATTGCCCAGCGAATCCTTTGCATACCAATCGGGATGCTCGAATACCCATGCATTGTCCCAGGAGCTGTGGTTGGCAACCCAGTCGATTATCACCTTTAGACCAAGTTCGTGAGCTTTTGTAACCAGTGCCCTAAAGTCATCGATGGTTCCATATTCCGGGTTAACACCTTTGTAGTCCCTGATTGAATAATAGGAGCCAAGGGTTCCCTTGCGGTTTTCCTCACCTATTGGATGTATTGGCATCAACCATAATATGTCAACACCTAGATCTTTTAGACGAGGTAAGTGGTTTGAAAATGCCTCAAAGGTACCTTCGGGAGTATACTGACGAAGGTTTACCTCATAGATCACGGCATTGTATGCCCAGGGGGCTAACCGGGCCTTGTCATCCAAGGCCCGGGTTTCAGCCTGCCCTTTGTTCTGCCCGGGTCCGCATGAGACCATGAGCAGCAGCACACTTAACAGATAAATTGGGGATTTTAATCTAAACATCTTGAATCTGGTTATTTGTGCAGTTCGATAATTAATGCTGATTTAGCCGGAACAGTAATGGTATCAAGGTTATATTTCTGACCTGTTACCACCTCGGTTCCTGAACCGTAGTTTTTAAGGATCTCTTCAAATCGTGACATATCAACCATGCGGTCGTGACTGTCGTTATTGTTCATCATCACCATCACAGCTTCATCACCAAGGTACCTGAAGTATACATAGACTTCATTCAGGGGTACGAAGTGCAGGGTGTTGCCTTCGTGCAGTACTTTGCTTGCCTTGCGGTATTGGAATAGTGCACTCAGGTAGTTGACCATCTCATTTTGGCTGTCTGTTCTTCCTTCTTTTGTGAAGGCATTGATCTGATCACCAGGCCATCCGCCAGGGAAGTCCTGACGTATTGCCCCGTGTGATTTGGCTCCATCACCTTCCATAAGGAGTTCGCTACCATAATACCACTGTGGAATACCCCTTACTGTTGCTACAAAGGCAGCTGCCATCTTCATCTTTCTTAGGTCTCCACCATAGAAATGAGCCATACGTCCCATATCATGGTTTTCGGCAAAGACAACCATGTTTAACGGATACCGGTAGAGGTGGTCATCAGCAAGTACATCATAGAGACGTTGAAGTCCGGTATCCCATCCCTCACCTTCATTGAAGGCCCTGGTCAGTGCATCAGCCATAGGGAAGTCCATCAGGTATTCAAGGTGGGAATTATAACCGTCCTTGTTAGGAAAATCCTTTTGCCAGTACACCAGTTTTGAAGCCTGTGTAATCCATGTTTCACCAACTACAGAGAAGTCGGGATATTCCTTTTTTAGACGCAGGATCCAGTCCGCCATACCATGCTTGTCTGGATATGGATAAGTATCCATCCTGATGCCTTGCAGGCCTGAGTACTCTATCCACCAAATTGAGTTTTGGATCATATAATTCTTCATCAACTCATTTTGCAGATTCAGGTCAGGCATTGCGGTAGCAAACCAACCCCTGGTTGTCAGTTCGATGTCAGCCTTTGCAGCATATGGATCGGCCACAGTACTCAGACGGTAGTTGCTTGGGGTGTATTCAGGGAATACATTGATCCAGTCCTTTTCAGGCAGATCATTCATCCACCAGTGCATGCTACCGCAGTGATTGAATACCATGTCCATAATCACCTTGATACCCCGGCTGCGGCAATCATCAACAAACTTCTTGTAGTCTTCATTCCTACCAAATCTGGGATCAACTTTGTAGAAGTCTGTAATAGCATAACCATGGTAAGATGATTCCGGCTGGTCATTTTCAAGTACTGGATTAAGCCATATGGACGTAAATCCTAAACTTTGAACGTAGTCAAGGTGCTGTCTGATACCCTCCAGGTCGCCTCCATGGCGACCGTATGGATCCTGACGGTTAAGGCCTTCACGCATTCCAGCAACTGCATCATTGCCAGTTATTGCATTTGCAAAGCGGTCAGGCATTATCAGATAGATAGCATCGCTTTGGTTAAAACCTTCGCGCTGCGCAGAACCCTTTTCCCGTTCCTTCAGATCGATACTTCCCTTGGAAATTGTCTTAGTGCCTTTTTTGAAGGCAATTTCGACTTTCCCTGGTTTTGCTTCAGGACTGATGCTTAGGTCGAGGAAAAGGTAGTTGGGATTTTCCACCAATATAACCCTCTCAAGGCTTACTCCCGGATAAGTTATTGAAGGTTTAAGGGTGGAAATATCCTTACCGTAAACAAGGAGTTGTACCTTGGGTTCCTGGAATCCAATCCACCAGGATGGCGGTTCGATTCGCTCCGGCTTTTGCGCCTTTAGAGAGGCGCAAAACATGACCATTGTTACGATCAATAGTAGTCCGGTCAGTTTTCTTTTATGCATAGTAATCCGGTTTTAGTGCAACAACTTTAGACTCTCCGGGCTTCACAACTACCTTTTCGCTGTACACATACAGTTCGATAGTTTTGTCGGAGTGGGAACTAATTGAAACTTCCTTTTGGGTAACCCTTATTTCCATATCGCTTTCCTTGAATCTGATTCGGAAAGAGTATGAATTCCATTGTACGGGTATTATAGGATTAACAAGTAGATTGCCGTTTTGAACACGCTTACCGCCAAAGCCTTCAACTATTGACATCCAGGTTCCGGCCATGCTGGTTATATGCAAGCCTTCGTGTACCTCACGGTTGTAATCGTCAAGATCAAGACGACTGGTGCGCAGATACATCTCATAGGCCTTGTCCAACTTGGCTATACGGGCTGCCAATATGGTGTGAACACAAGGTGACAGCGAAGATTCATGTACGGTACGAGGCTCGTAAAAGTTGAAGTGTCGGCGTATGGTTTCGGTGTCGTATTCGTCTTCGAAGACATAGATGCCCTGCAGGGTGTCAGCCTGCTTTATGAAACATGAACGTAGGATACGGTCCCATGACCAGTGCTGGTTAATAGGCCTTTCTGCCAAAGGAATATCAGATGCTGTCAGCTGAAGCTTGTCCATATACCCATCCTGTTGCATGAAAACCTGTAATTCCTCATTGTACGGGAAGTACATATTGTCAACTATGTTCTTCCATTCAGCTGTTTCAGACGCGGCATCAAAATTGGTCTTGTCAATGATCTCTTTGTAGCGGGCAGGATTACTATTCTTAACCCTTTCGACAGACTCTGCGGCGTATTTCATACACCATACGGCCATCTTGTTGGTGTACCAGTTATTATTTACGTTGTTTTCGTATTCATTTGGACCGGTTACACCCAGTATAACGAACTTCTTCTTCTCAACAGACCAGTTGACTCTTTGAGCCCAGAACCTTGCAATTCCAATTAGAACTTCAAGCCCGTACTCTTCGAGGTATGCATAGTCCTCTGTATGGCGTATGTAATTAAATATTGCAAAGGCTATTGCACCATTTCTGTGTATTTCTTCAAAAGTGATTTCCCATTCGTTGTGGCATTCTTCACCATTAATAGTTACCATAGGATAGAGAGCTGCCCCATTGGTGAAGCCAAGCTTTTGGGCATTTTCTATAGCCTTTTGAAGATGCTTGTAACGGTATACCAGGAGGTTACGGGTGACACTTGTGGGGGCTGTTGCAATAAAGAATGGGATGCAATAGGCTTCAGTGTCCCAGTATGTTGTACCACCGTATTTCTCTCCTGTAAAACCCTTTGGACCTATATTCAGACGTTCGTCATCACCAGTATAGGTCTGGTTGAGATGGAAGATGTTGAACCTGATGCCCTGTTGTGCAGCAACATCACCTTCAATCTTTATATCGCTGTGGATCCAGATGTTGGCCCAGTGGTTTACATGAGCCTTCAACATTGCCTCAAAGCCTTTTTGTTTTGCATATTCGGCTTTTTCAGCAGCCTTTTGTAATAGGGCTTCGTATGGGTGGTTTAGTGAACTAACGATCCCAACGTATTTGTGTAATACAATTTCCTGATCCTGTTTTACTGAGACCTTGATTTGGTTTCCGGCCCTCTTGGTAGCATGTTTTGCTAAGACCCGGATATCTTTAGTGTTAATATCCCATCTCATTGCATATCCTACCCTGAAGTCCAACTTCTTGGTCTGAGCCAGCAAAGCTGCACCTGATTGTCCTGCACTTGTCTCAAGGATATTCCAGAATTTCTCATTGTAGTTTGAGTCCTCATTCTTAACATCACCATCAATATATGCGTCAAACACTATATTGCCTGAGAAATTAAGTGGGGTCACAGAATATCTTATCAAGCCACAGTCGGGCTCTGTCATACTAAGAAATCGTGTTGTGCTTACCTTGATCTTTTTCCCGTTGCCAAGGGTAGCAACAAAGGAACGGCTGAGGGTCCCCTGCTGCATATCAAGTACACGAACAAAGTCCTCAGTATTGCACACAGCAAGGTCTAGTTGTTCTCCTTCTACTTCGACATTAATCCCTATCCAGTTTGGTGAGTTGATAACTTTTGCAAAATACTCTGGATAGCCGTTTTTCCACCAACCTACCCTTGTTTTATCCGGATAGTAGATCCCTGCGATGTAGCTTCCTTGAAGAGTGCTTCCGCCATATTGTTCCTCAAAATTGGCGCGTTGCCCCATTCTCCCGTTTCCAAGGCTGAAGATACTCTCTGATGCCTTGTGGTGCTTGGGGTCAAATCCCTCCTCAATTACCTTCCACTCATCAAATTTCAAATATTGTCTTGTCATATTAAGCTTCTTATTGGAGATCTTTTAATTTTTCAAGGCTCATCTGATGAAGTCCGGCTATTACAAGGTTTGCCTTGCCTAATACTTCAGAAGAGCCAATCCCCACACACTTCATGCCTGCTGCAAGGGCTGCTTCGATTCCTGCTTCGGCATCTTCAAACACCACGCAATGTTCTGGTTCTACCCTGAGTGCAGCAGCTCCCAGTAAAAAAACCTCCGGGTCTGGTTTGGCTTTGGTGGTGTGGGTTCCATCTATTATCACATCAAAAAGGTCATTGAGCTTTAAGCGTTCCAGAATGATCATTGCATTTTTGCTTGCCGAACCTAATGCCGTTGCTATTCCGGTCTTGCGGCAGGCAGTAAGGAACTCTTTTGCTCCAGGCAGAATCTCGTCAGCTTCCATTTGTGATATCAGGGAGACGTAACGTTCGTTCTTCCTTTGGGCTAGTAAATCTTTCTCTTTCTCCGTCTTTGTGATCCCACCAATTGAAAGGAGTATGTCAAGGGAAGCCATGCGGCTGACCCCTTTGAGCCTTTCATTATCCTTTTCGGTAAACTCAAAGCCGAGTTCGGCTGCCAATTCCTTCCATGCTATATAATGGTACTTGGCGGTATCAACTATCACTCCGTCCAGATCAAACAGACACGCTTTAATCATTTATCGTTGTTTATCAGTGTTGTATTTATCGAATTTGTCTTCAACAAACCTTACTGAGGCAGCTGCAAGCAAAAGGCTTACTCCGGCTATCACAAGAGCGTAAATAGCTTGTGAGTCAAACAGACGCTTGACAACCGGTCCACCGAAGATGCCATTGACCACCTGTGGCAGGGTAATAAAGAAGTTGAAAAGACCCATGTAGATTCCGTACTTTGATGCGGGTAGTGATCCGGCCAGTATTGCGTAAGGCATTGACAGGATACTTGCCCAGGCCACACCAATTCCGACCATTGAGAGCAACAACAGCATTGGGTCTTTAATAACTGCTATTGAAAGCATGCCCAATGCACCAATTGTCAAAGAAATAGCGTGGGTATTTTTTCTTCCTACCTTCTTTGCTATAACCGGTAGTGCAAAGGCAAAAATCGCTGCAACACCATTATACACCCCGAAGAGAATTCCTACCCAGTTTGCTGCCTCATTGTACAGTGGGGAAGAACTGTCACCAGCTTCAACACCATATACATGCTGCGCAATAGCTGGAGTCGTGAATACCCACATCCCGTATAGTGCGAGCCAGGAGAAAAACTGAACCACACCAAGTTGCTTCATCGTCTTGGGCATGGCACCGAAGTCCTTGAAGATTTGCAGCAGTCCTGTTTTTCTGTTCTCATCTTTTTGCTCTACATCTACACCATACTCCTTAAGTTCTGCCGGAGAGTATTCCTTGGTTGTAAATACTGTCCATAGTATCGCTGCAATAAGCACAGTGGCACCTACATAGAAGGATAATATCACGTTTTGAGGTACCCCACCATCTTCAGCTACCTTTGACACACCTAGCCACTCGGCCATTATATATGTAATCAGAGAGCCCAGTACGGCACCAATCCCGATAAGGGTTGTCTGTACCGAGAAGCCTTTGGTCTGCTGATGATCTGGCAGTTTGTCTGCTACCAGTGCCCTGAATGGTTCCATAGAAATATTAAAAGAAGCATCCATTATCATCAACATACCTGCTCCGATGAACATCGGAGGGATGATTACTGCAAGTGATCCTGAGTTGGGCATGAATATGAGTGCCAGTGCAGCAAATATTGCCCCGAAAAGGAAATAGGGACGACGCCTTCCAAGGCGCGTCCATGTACGGTCACTATAGTGACCAACAATGGGTTGTATTAGCATTCCGGTCAGGGGTGCTGCAAGCCAGAACCATGAGAGCTGTTCGATATCAGCACCAAAGTTTTGGAGTATGCGGCTGGCATTGGCATTCTGAAGGGCGAAACCAAACTGTATGCCCAGAAAGCCTATGCTCATATTCCAGATTTGTCTGTTAGACAGAGCAGGCAGATTCCTCATTGTTGTATGTTTTTGTTTACCATAATTCTTGCAGACGCATTGCGACATCGTCTACCTATACAATAAGTTCGCATTACACGAGAATTACATCTCTGTAAATGCAGGAACCCTACAGTAAAGTATGATTTTTTTGATTGTAAATGCGGTACATCCCGACTGACTGGAGGGGATAAGAAATGATAAATAACGAAAATACCCTGTTACAAGAGCAAATATATGCTAAAAACACACCGATGTATATAATTATATTGCATGTCAATATATCTCCTAAGGCGAGATTTGACCAAAACCTCTGTATGAAATCGATTGCGGAGCAAATGTTAAATCGTAATCTTAAGACGATTTTTTTTTCAGGGGACTTCCGCAACCGTTTTCGGGATTCCTTATTTTGTTGATTTTCGCTTAACTAATGATGGGGGTACTATTCTGGTTTGAAAGTCTACCTGTGCATTTGGGCTTTCAAGACGCTGAATCAGCATGCGGACAGCTTCACGACCAATCTCATAGCCTTTTTGCTCAACAGTAGTAAGTGGGGGAGACGCAATTGTAGCAATGGGACCATCACCAAAGCCAACTACCGAAATGTCGCCTGGGATATGATAGCCATTTTCTTGTAGAACCTGCATAGCTGATATAGCAGTACTGTCATTTACGGCGAAGACTCCGTCAATTCTTGGTGCCAGGGCAAGAATCTGCTTTCTTTTAGCATATACTTCCTCGCGGGTGTCACACTTTATTACATATTCTTCATTAAACGGAATATTGTGGTTTTCAAGCGCCTGGAGGTATCCCAGGTATCTGTTCTTTCCAATTAGCAGGTTCTCTGTAGTGGCGAGGTGAAGTATGTTTCTGCATCCACATTCAATAAGGTGAGTGGTAGCTAATCGGGCTCCCTCAAAGTCATCGGTAACAACTCTGTCTGTTTCAACTTCGTCACATATACGGTCAAAGAATACTACAGGTATCCCGTTGTTTACAGCATTATGAAGGTGTTCGAAATCACGTGTCGTCTTGCTAATTGAAACCAACAGGCCATCCACCCTGTGGTCCAGAAGAGCCTGTATATTTATGAGCTCCCTGTGGTAGTTTTCGTTAGACTGGCAGATCATCAGAGTATAACCTTCGCTATATGCCAGATCTTCCATCCCACTGATTACTGATGAAAAGAAGTGGTGTACTATTTCAGGAATTACAAGACCCAATGTATTGCTCTTCTGCTTACGCAAACTTAAAGCTAAAGCGTTTGGACGATAATTAACTTTTTCAGCAAAGCTTTTAACAAGATTACGCGTCTCTTCACTAATGTCGGGGTGATCCTTAAGTGCCCTTGATACAGTGGACGGAGATACACCCAATATTCTTGCTATATCCTTAATAGTTATATGTGTTGGCTTCATTTATTTCACTTCAATTTCCAAATGAACAGTTAGTTTAAGATACGAAATCTACTTACTGTTTGCTATCCCTTTGATTGTAAAAATATACAATGTTAATAAGATTGAAAAATATTTTAAAAGGTCTGCATTATGGTATGTGGAAAGGAGTTGGGATTGAAAAATGAGAATCTGTAAATGCTTGTAAGTCCTGTGGTATCAGGGCTGAAAGGAGTATGTCGGTCCATTTGTTTTAATATAACTTATAATTTATGGAGTGTTGTACGATAAGTATCGAAAACATGTTTTACAACATACAAAAATATCGCAATCGAAACCGCAAACGTTTGCGGTTTCGATTGCATAAGAAATGTTGTAAAACTCTGAAAATTAGAGTTAAATAGTGTTTACAACAGTGCGTTTTTGAGCTATATTTGTTGCGGTAATTTATGGTTTCAGATTGTAATTGCCGATGATAAAAATAAGGAAAGATCCCTGTTATTGAGGCTAAATTTGCAAACGTGCAATTGAGTTCTCTATAACCTTATTTTATTAAAAACTACTAACTAAATGAAGGTTCTATGAATAGGATTTTTAAGAAACAGAGTTTTCTGGTACTCCTGATGGGATGGTTCTTCCTGGCGGGGGTAAGTGCTCAGGAAACAAGGGTGTCAGGTATAGTTACCGATGCCTCTATGGGAGATGGTCTCCCCGGTGTAGCGGTAGTTGTCAAAGGCTCCACTACAGGTACAATAACTGCGATAGACGGTTCCTACAGTATTACAGCTAATGTAGGTGACGTATTGCAATATTCTTTTATTGGTTTTGATACAGAGGAGCGAGTAGTTGAACAAGGTGTTACTACTATCAACGTTGCTCTGACCACAAGTTTAATAGGTATTGATGAAGTAGTGGTAATCGGTTACGGTTCTGTTAAGAAGTCCGATGCAACCGGTTCTGTTGGTGTTGTTAGCACACGTGATTTCAACAAAGGTGCAATAGTATCTCCCCAGGATCTATTGGTGGGTAAGAGTGCCGGAGTTGTAATCACCAATAGCGGTGGTGCCCCTGGTGCTGGTGCTACTATCCGAATTCGTGGAGGTTCTTCACTTAATGCATCCAATGACCCATTGATTATTGTTGACGGTGTACCTCTGGACAATAAGAATGTTAGTGGAAGCAGTAACCTGCTGTCATTTGTTAATCCCAACGATATCGAATCTTTTACAGTTCTTAAGGATGCTTCTGCCACTGCAATTTACGGTTCACGTGCATCTAATGGTGTAATTCTGATTACTACAAAGCAAGGTCAGGAAGGTACTCCTCTGAGAATTAATTATACTGCCAATACATCTGTATCAAATGCTATTCGCTATACAGACGTATATTCAGGTGATGAGATGCGTCAGATAGCTATTTCAAGGCCTGAGCTTTATGGTACCAACAACCTGGATTTGCTTGGTGTATATAATACCAACTGGCAGGATGAGATATTCAGGACTGCAATGACTCATGATCATAACCTAAGTGTCTCAGGTGCATGGGACTTTCTCCCATATCGTGTTTCAGTGGGTTATACCAATCAGGAAGGTATTCTCAAAAACACTGATATGGAGCGCTTTACAGGTGCTTTGAGTTTGAATCCTACTTTCTTTAACAAAGCTCTTAAGGTAAACCTTAATGCAAAGGGTATGATTACCGATCATAATTTCGGTGATCAGGGAGCTATTGGTTCTGCTCTCAGTATGGACCCAACTCAACCTGTTAAGAATGGCGATCCTAATTTTGACGGATATTTCCAATGGTCAGCCTATGGTGCAGACCTTGGTACTCCCAACCCTGTAGAGCAAGCTCTTGCTATTGATAACAAGTCAACTGTTAAGCGTGTTATTGCAAATGCTCAGTTTGATTACAGTTTTCCATTCCTTGAAGGTCTAAGAGCAAACCTTAATATGGCTACCGATTATGCTGAGAGTGAAGGTCATAATAACAGACCTATTACGTCTCCAACAGTATTGACTAACCCCACAAGGGGCCGTCTTACTGACTATGGTAGCACAAACAAGAACCAGCTGTTAGATTTCTATCTGAATTATGTAACAAATCTTACTAACATTAAGAGTACGGTAGATGTTACAGCCGGTTATTCATGGCAGCACTTTCAAAGAGAAGGGTATAACTATGCTATTGGCCGTATGCCTGCAGACCAGCCTATAGAGGATTCGAATTATATTACTGAAAACTATCTGGTGTCTTTCTTCGGTAGGTTGAATTATACATTCAATGAAAAGTATCTGGCTACTTTCACTCTCCGTAATGACGGTTCAAGCCGTTTCGCTGAAGACAACAGATGGGGTATCTTCCCTTCTGTGGCACTGGCATGGAAGATTAACGAAGAAGGATTCCTGAAGGATATTCAGGGACTTACAGAACTGAAGCTTCGTTTGGGTTGGGGTATTACCGGTCAACAGGATATTACTGACAATGATTATCCTTATCAGCCATTATATAATGAAGCTGCTCCCGGGTCATACTATTATATTAACGGAAGGTATATACCAACACTTCGTCCCGATCCATATGATCCTGATATCAAGTGGGAGGAAACAGAAACCAGAAATATAGGTTTAGACTTTGGATTCCTGGATCACAGAGTTAATGGTTCTTTTGATGTGTACTACCGTGAAACTGTCGACCTTATTAATGAGGTGGCTATTCCAACTGGAAGTAACTTCTCAAACAAGCTGCTTACTAACGTTGGTAGCATGGAAAACAAAGGTTTTGAACTCGCTCTTAATCTGATACCAATCAAAAGATCTCACATGTCACTTAATCTTGGATTTAATCTGACATATAATAAGAGTGAAATCACAAAATTGCTGATGTCAGATGATCCGTCATACATCGGTGTTCTGTATGGAGGTTCTATGACCGGTTATAACCAGGTTTCAAGAGTTGGTTATGCTCCATATTCTTTCTTTGTCAACAAGCAAATCTATGACAAAGCTACAGGCATGCCGATCGAGGGTCTGTATGCAGACCTTTCAGGTGATGGAGGTAGTGTAGCTGGTGAAAATCAGGATAAGTATATCTACAAGAAACCGGCTCCTGATTATCTGCTTGGATTCTCGTTCAGGTTTAACTACAAAAAATTTGACCTTTCTGCATCTAGTCGTGCAAGCATAGGTAACTATGTATATAATGGAGTTCTTTCAGGAACATCTTACGACCAGATGTATCAGATCGGATACTGGAAGAATATGCCAAGAGCACACAAAGACACTCAGTTTGTTAAGAGGCAGTTTACAAGTGACTACTACGTAGAAAATGCTTCATTCTTTAAACTGGATAATATTACTGCCGGATACAATGTTGGGAATCTGACAGATAGGCTTTCAGCATATGTCAGCCTTACTGCACAAAATATCTGGACTATTACAAAGTACAGTGGCTTAGACCCGGAAGTTGAAGGTGGTGTTGACAATAACATCTATCCACGTCCTCAGGTGTTCATGCTTGGTATCAACCTGAGCTTTTAATTAGTTCGAATCAAAAACACATTGACTATGAAAAAGTTATTATCGATAATAGGTTTGGTCATTCCCTTCGCATTTAGCGCTTGTGTGGATGATTTGGATGTTACGCCAAAGGATCCGGATACCATTCTTTCAGGTAACCTGACTGAGGCTCATATGGAACAGGTTCTGGCCAAGATCTATGCCAGCTTTATTATTCCTGGACAAGGTGCTAATGGTGGTGCTGATATTAGTTCAGGTGACGAAAACTTCTTTACCACTATGCGTGCATTGTGGAACCTGCAAGAGCTGCCTACTGATGAGGCTATCTGCGCATGGGGTGATGTTGGTATTGCAGATTTGAATACTCAAACCTGGAGTCCAAGTAACCCATTCCTTACAGCTTTGTATCAGCGTCTGGGACTTAGCGTTACCTATGCTAATGATTTCATTGCTCTTACCAAGAATATCGAGGATCCAGATATTGCAAGGTACAATGCTGAAGCAAGATTCCTTAGGGCCCTGGCCTATTACTGGCACATTGACCTATTTGGCAATCCTCCGTTTGTTACTGAAGAAGATGGAGTAGGTAAGTTCTTCCCAAAACAGGTGTCAAGAGCTGAGTTGTTTGAATATATCGAGAATGAACTTCTGGCTATTGAAAACCTTGTTGCAGCTCCCGGTACCCACTCACAACAAGCTGACAGAGGCGCAGTTTGGATGTTGTTAGCTCGCCTATACCTGAATGCTGAAGTGTATACTGGGACTCCAAGATGGGAAGACTGTATTGAATATGCAACAAAGGTTATTGAAAGCGGTAAGTATGAGTTGAATCCAAACTATCGTCAGAACTTTAGTGCAGATAATCACTATCCTGCCAACAGGGAGATGATTTTTGCATGGGAGCAAGATGGCATCAATACTCAGGGTTATGTCGGTACTACCTTCCTGATCCAATCAAGTAGTGATGCTGAATATCTTCCTGCTCAGGAGATTCACAACCTCCCTGCCAATCCAAACTGGAACGGTAACAGGGCAAGGAAGGATTTTATGAATATCCTTGTAGATACATTAGCTACTTACGGTAATGTACCTGTTCCTGCAAATGATCCTTTCTTTACACAGTGTCCAGATACAAGAGTATATCTAAGGATCAAGAAGAGTATCGATATCCCAACAGCAGGTGCAAGCGGTGACTTCGGTATCGGGGTTTATAAGTTTACTGCAACAAATGCTGATGGCAGTAACCCGGAAAACTACAACGAAGCATATGCTTGTACTGACTTTCCAATCTTCCGCCTTGCTGATGCATATCTGATGCGTGCAGAAGCACGGTTCAGACTAGGTGAAATAGAAGATGCAGTTGATGATGTGAACGTAATACGTGAACGTGCCTTTGGTGGTACTTCAGGCAATATCACTGCAGCCCAACTGACTGAAAGGTTCCTGCTTGACGAACGTGCAAGAGAATTTTATTACGAAGCACATCGCCGTACAGACCTTATTCGCTTTGGTCAGTTTACCAACGGTACCTATCACTGGCAATGGAAGGGTGGAGTATTTGCTGGAGTAGCTACTTCTCCACATTTGAACCTTTATCCGATACCAGGTGAAGAGGTTGCAGCCAACCCGAATATGATACAAAATCAGGGTTACTAATAACTGACCAGGTATTAACAACAAAACACTGAGTTTTATGAAGACACGTTTTTTAAAATATATAGGACTTGTTGGGATAGCAGGAATTCTATTCTCATGTGAAAAAGATGAGGATAAGCTCTTCCTTCGTGAAGATGCTGTTGCTCCCCAGATAGTGACAATGCCTGGTATGACATTGTCACGTGACAACGGCACACAGACATTGAGCTTTATCTGTTCACCTCTCGATGCTGGTTTTAAAGCTTCAGCCCGTTATTTTCTGGAAGCTGATGCCGTAGGTAATAACTTTGCCGATCCGGTGGTCATTTACAACGGATTCAGTATTGAGAAGGTTGATATTGTTGTCAGCGACCTTAATGCGTTGTTACTAAGGAAATTTACCGAAGATGTAGCATCTAGTGCCGAGTTTCGTGTAAGAGCTGTACTGACTGTTGATGCTGGAACAGGAGCGCCAGGTACCGGAAGCAATCCGTTTGAATACGTTTCTGATGTTAAGACTGCTACTGTTACTCCTTATGGTCTTCCTCGCCTTGACCTGATAGGTTCTGGAATGGGCCAAAAGATTGAGTCTGCTCTTGGTGACGGTGTGTACTTCGGTATTGTTAAACTTAGTACTGCTAATCCATTTACTCTTCTGGATCCTGAAGCCAACACTGAATATGGTGCTGCTGGAAGTAGCACTATTGAAGAGGATGGACCTGCAATAATTGTTGAGACAAGCGGATATTACAAGCTGACTGTTGATGTAAATGCATTAACCTATACGCTTGATCCTTATATGCTTGGTGTTGTAGGGTCTGCTACTCCAAATGGATGGGATGGTCCGGATATCATGTTTGACTATGATAAAAAGACAGATACCTGGTATGTTACTACAGACCTTGCCGCTGGAGAAATCAAATTCCGTCTCAATAATATATGGGATTGGAACCTGGGTGGTGCTCTTGACGGATTGACTCAAGGTGGAGATAATATTGCTGTTGAAGCGGGTAATTATACAATTACTCTGACCGTTACCGGAGACACTGGTAGGGCAGTAATTAAAAAGAATTAGTAGCACAGCCAATGGTTCCGCCGGGACTCTGGTCCCGGCGGTATCCAAAGGCCGTCATGAATGTGGTGCATTACAAAAATGAAAAGTAACATGAAAAGAATATATAATGTATTAGGCTCAATGGTTGCTATGGTAGCCATCTTGGCCGCTTGTACCGAGGATATTACGGATCTAAGACTCGAGCCTGGTATCACATCGTTACAAAAGCAGAATGTAACAGCCACTACAGCTGATGTAGAGGCTTATGTTCCTTCAGGTATTAATGCTTTCTCAGAAATAGGCGTTGCCTATGGACTGACTGAGAATCCTACTGTTGATGACAATAAAGCCGTCTTCAGTGGAAAGCTTGAAAAGGCTATGTTTACCGTTACGCTCACAGGTCTGGATTATGCAACGACATATTATGCCAGAGCCTATGGTGTTTATGCAGACGGTGTGAAATATGGGACCCAACTGTCCTTTACTACTTTGCCAAGGGCTCCAATGGTTGAGCTAAGCGAAGTAACTCAGGAATTAGGTGATATGGCTACCTTTAAAGCTACTGTTACAGACGCTGGCCGTGGTACAATTCTGGAACGTGGCGTTGTGTATGGTACTGTAGCCGATGTTACAGTTGATAATGGTGAAAAGCTTGTAGATGATGGTGCTGAGTTAGGCGAATATACCGGTGTTATAGAGGATCTGATGGGTAATACTAAATACTATGTAAGAGCATATGCACGTAACGAAGGTGGTGTAGGTTATAGTGAAGCTATAGAGCTTGACATTCCAATATTGAGGCCATCCCTTGTTTCTGATCCTGTAATTGCAATAACCAAGACTACAGCTACCTTCCGTGGTAAGATAGTAAAGGATGGTGGAGCAGAAGTTACATCTTTCGGTTTCGTATGGAGTCTGAATCCAAATCCTGATATTGAAGACAGCAAAGTTGAGCTTACTGAAGCAGGTGAAGACGGATGGTTTATTTATACTGCCGAAGAGCTTGAAGAAAACACTAAGTATTATGTAAGACCCTACGCTATCAACAGCGAAGGTATAGGATATGGACCTGAAGTAATATTTACTACGCTTGCCGATATTACCAAACTGTATGTAGTTGGTGATTACAATGGTTGGACCAACGATAAAAATGTTGAGACCGAATATATTATTTCAACTGCTGAAAGTGCCGGTGAAGCTGAAGGTTATATTTACCTGAAAGCCGGTGGTATTAAGTTTATTATGGAACTTAGCAGTTGGGATGATGCAACGACATTTGGTGATGACGGATCAGGTAAACTAACCAACCCAGGTGGCAATATCAGTATTCCAGAAGATGGATACTACAAGCTTACAGCTAACCTTAGCACTATGACCTATTCAATCCTTAAGTTGGATTGGGGTATTGTAGGTAACGCAACTCCTGGTGGTTGGGATGCTGATACACCTCTTGCATACGATGCAGAACTGAGGATTCTGTATGGTGGATTTACTCTGACTGACGGAGAGCTTAAGTTTAGAGCAAATAATAACTGGGCTTACAATTTTGGAAGTAATGATGCTGATGGTAATCTGCAACCAGACGGAGCGAATATTGAGATTGTGGCTGGTGATTATGCAGTTACTCTTGACCTGAGCACTCCTCATGAACCTATATATCGCCTTGACAGATGGGGCGTAATAGGGGATGCAACTCCAGGTCAGTGGAGTGATGATACTGATATGACATGGGATCAGGATGCAGGAGTGTTTACTGTAACCCTGGATCTGGAAGCAGGTGAATTTAAGTTCAGGGCGAACAATGCATGGGTTTATGACCTTGGAGGCCCTCTGGATAGTCTAGTGCCCGGAGGAGGCAATATCTCAGTATCGGAAGCTGGTAATTACACGATTACCCTGGATCCATGGAAGAGAAAGGCCACGATGACTAAAAACTGATATGATCTCAGAGATACAGCCCGAGGGCTGTATCTCTCATTTTATAATTATGGAGGACAATTAAGTCCTGTAAAACACTAGGTATGAAAAGGATTTTGACCCTTCTATTTATTCTGGTACAGGCAGTTCTGGTCAGAGCACAGGTAGTATCTACGCAACCTGCACTTCCTGTTGAGAACAAGCCAGTTACAATAGTCTTTAGGGCTGATCAGGGAACTGGTGGTCTTGCTGGATACACAGGTGATGTATATGCCCATACAGGCGTTATTACCTCGAAGAGTACAAGTGAGGCCGACTGGAAATATGTTGTGACTGAATGGGGAGAGAATATTGCCAAGACAAAGTTGACCCAGACTGGTGCTAACCTTTATCAGCTTGTTATTGAGCCTGATATCAGAAGCTATTATGGGGTACCAGAAGACGAGGAAATTTTGAAGCTTGCTTTTGTGTTTAGAAGTGCAACTCAGGTCGGAGGTTCCTGGAAGGAAGGTAAAGCAGCAGGAGGATCTGACATCTTTGTTGATGTTTACAAGGAAAGTCTGAAGGCCTATATTTCCTCACCCCTGGACAAGGCTCTTTTCCTGCCAGGACAAGGGATTACCATTCAAGGCAATGGTCTAAACGCTGAGAGACTTCGTTTGTATCTTGATGATGTTCTGATCAAGGAGACTAATGATGCAACCGTAACACATTCATTTAGTGCTCCAGCTTCAGGAAGTCATCAATTAAGGCTGGAGGCTTATATGGGGGAAGATGCTGACACTCATGTTATAAACTTCTACATAAGACAGGAAACAGAGATAGCTACGCGTCCTGCAGGGTTGAAGCCCGGTGTCAATGTTGTTGATGACAATACAGTGACCTTGCTGCTTCAGGCCCCGGGAAAGGGTTATATCTTTGTAATAGGTGATTTTAATGAGTGGGCACCCATGCCAGACTACCAGATGAAAAGGGATGGGGACTATTTCTGGCTCACTATCGACGGGCTTGAGCCCGACGTAGAATACGCATATCAGTATTATATTGATGGTGCACTCAAACTGGCAGATCCTTTTACTACTAAGGTGTTGGACGAGCAGAATGACAAGTACATACCAGAAACTGTATATCCTGATCTAAAAGCATTCCCGTCTGAGTATACTTCTGGGCTGGCTTCAGTTCTGACAACTACGCCTCACATTTACGAGTGGAAGGTGCAGAATTTTCAAGTGCCTGAGAAGGAAAAGCTCGTAATCTATGAGGTCCTAATCCGGGACTTTACAGATAACGGAGATATTAAAACTATAACAGATACACTTGATTATTTTGT
>Ga0209510_1002549_pt1 | contig 18509 bp, 22 predicted proteins | sample BiotimSIPDNA_FD_185749 | JGI IMG/M metagenome (GOLD analysis project Ga0209510, IMG submission 185749) | Anaerobic biogas reactor microbial communites from Washington, USA - Biogas_R1 time_0 SIP DNA (SPAdes) (version 2) | ecosystem: Engineered > Bioreactor > Anaerobic > Unclassified | place... | reverse complement strand
AAGCCGTGTAAGGTGCAGAACCACCACTTTGTCCTGATTTTCCAAATGCCTCACATAAAGCAAGAATTTCTTTTGCGAAAGGAGTTACAATCGCATCGGGTACTGTTGCTGCAAGAATATCTAATTCATGCTGCGCAAATTTTTGTGTATTTGTCATATATTTATGTGGTTCGCCTTGACACCACCAGGTTTTAAATTTCTACTTTTAATCCGTGTCAGTTGCTAACAAAGGCTATAAAACATAGCGGTTGTTAAACTACACCGAATTACGCTACAATACCCCAATCGTCCGATAGCATATCTGGCTGACTCGCAAGCCATCCAGGTTGCCACACACCTTGAGCAGTCCACATCACAATGTATCCACCGCAATCAAACGCCTCTTTGATTCCGTGGGCTTGCGTGCGTTCGTTTGGTTCTTCGACTCGGAAAGGCGGCATATATACAAGCCACATATTCTTCCCATTCCAACCCTTTCGGGCTACTTTCTTTCCTTCTTTGAGCCACCTAATGGCGGTTCCGAAGTCGGCTGTAAAATTATTTGTATCCATTTTTTTATCCATTTTGTTATTCATTTTGTTATCCTTTGTACTATTCTTTACTTCTTCATCAGTCGTGATATTACTCCTTAGATTGTCGTAAAGCTCTTTTTTGTAGTAGTTCATTATTGTTTTCATTTTGATGTATTCTTTCAAAAATGACATAAAAATCTAATCTCCTTCAGAGGGGGGTTGTTAGCGTTCATTTTCACCACACTCGTTCTGCGATTCAGAATGATTATTGTCAAAAACTTTTCTAATACCTTCCAATCTGTTCCATTCCTTTTCCCAATCGTCTAATGTCATTCCATTTACAGAAATGTTTTCAAGTCTATCTCTGCCATCACCATCCCAATCTATTGTTACTTCTCTACTACTACTACCCACTTGTCCAAGACTTCTCAACTTCCTAAACAACTCCAACAAGGGTTCTAATGAATCATCCGGGCATGTAAATGAAATGACATTTTGTGTATCAATCCTTGGTGTTCTAAATTTATTTTCCATTTTGTTATCCATTTTGTGTTTTATTTCGTCAATCCATTTGCAAGCGAATTGAAACGCGGCTAAACGCATATTGCTGTCTTCTGAATTGTCATTTGGAAATTCGTTGTCGTTATTCCAGAAGTCGTTTTCCCAGTCTTCACGCTTTCTAAAGAAGCAGCCCATTCTGACCCACTCACTATCATCTTCTGCTATGATTGCCCACACTTGATACTTGTACAGAGACGTAAATACACGAATATTCTTTATAACGACATCGTTTATTTTCGCACCTGACAAATTCGCACCTGACAAATTCGCATTAGACAAATCCGCATATGACAAATCCGCACCTGAAAAATTCGCACCTGAAAAATTCGCATATGACAAACACGCACCTGACAAATACGCATATGACAAACACGCACCTGACAAATTCGCATTTCGCAAATACGCATGTGGCAAATACGAATTAGACAAATCCGCACGTGACAAGTCAACCCCCGACAAATTCGCATTAGACAAAATCGCATTTCGCAAATACGAATTAGACAAATTCGCATTTCGCAAATCAGCTCCAGAAAAATCTCGCCTTCCTTCGTTATATTTCTTTAAAAGTTCGTCTCGTGTCATTTGTTACTCCTTTTAGTCAGGTTGAAGCGGCTGTTATGGTTTTCTTCTTATCTTCTGGTCGTTCAGTCGATAGGCCATAAGCATCTCGACCACCACAAATACTGCAAGTAGAAAAACCATCCCTTGCAACATCTTTTAACTTTTCGCACATGCACCAATGCTGGTTTTGCATATCAGCCTTTGTGTATAAATCAGGTTGAATCACTTGTTGGGCTTCTTTCTTTCCCAACTCGTAAGCCTTTTGAATCAAAGGCAATGAAAAATCAAACAACTGGCTGTAAGTTGAATAATCAATTTCAGCGCAACTATTCAGCCCATGTAAATAATCAGCCAGTTCAGCTTTTATCTTTTCGATTTCTGGTGCTGTACTTGCAATGCCCCAATTCGCCATGTTCTCCTCCTTTTTGCGTGAATCAGCTTGAACTTGTTCTTCGGTGTTTTTGGCGCCTTCGAAGACATAGTTAAATTCCTCTTTCGTCTCAACACAAAAAACACCAATATTCTCGCGCTTTTCGTTTTTGAAATAACGGAAAGAATACCCTTTCGCCATGCGCTCATCCATCCATTTCGAACGCTCTTGTTCGTTAGTAATTCTTGGCACATAAACACGATCAAAGCCCTTTTCAAAAGTTCCATCCAGCTTGACATAGTCGCTCGACCCGCAAGCGTGTACAGTTCGTGGTGTCCCGCTATCTACTTCTTTTGCTCTGCATTCAGGATAATTTAGATATACCATCTTGTTTTCTCTCACGAAATCCTATAACATAGAAAATCAGGCATCGTAACTCCTTAGTGGTTGTCATTATCCGTATGAATATACGAGCTGTTAAATACAAACTTGAACAATTCTTCTGGATCGTCAGCGAACCATCTTGCAACCTGAGCACTATCACGATCTTCATAAGGTGCAGACTGATGGTCAATGTAACCACTAATTGCAACTTGTATATAAACAGCAGTGTCATAACGCTTGCTATTCACTTTGTACATATCTTCAGCGAATTCAACAATTACACCATGCTTTGCAAAGCAATCAACAACATTTTGAAGTTTTTCGTCAATGTAATCAATGACATCTTCTTCAAGTTCGCTCTTTACTGCTGTACGAGCAATATGCATGAATGCAACAGTAGCATAATCGAGCTTTTCATCAGGTGCTTTAAAATCAGTAATATCCCAACCATATTCACCACTTGCACTCACGTAGATTTTGTCAACTGTTACTTTAGGATCGTCATTTGCAAACGAAATAGCATGCATAGACGAAGAATTTGTTTCAAAAACTGAAGTACGAATAGTTTTCATTTTACCAACCTTGTGTAGAAATTTTAAGAAGATCGCTAATATCTTCATCACCATTGAAACTATAGCGCTTATCAAGTGCTGCCGTAGACATACGAGCTACTGTCATTGTAGTAACATCAACGTACATCGTTGCGCATGTGATATTACCATCCTTGTCCTTAACGTCAGTATCTGCACCCTGGAACAACGTATCCCATGCTTCCTGAGAAATGTTAAGATTTTTCTTAGGATCGAGCTGTTCGATAGCAAGACAATCGAAAGAAACAACCTTACATTCATTTTTAAGCTGTGTAAGCCAAACATTACGAAGCATATTCATACGATGATTGACGTTAACAAAGTCCTTTTCAAGGAAAGAAGAACCACGTCTCAAATTCTTATAGCCAAGAATAAGTATTTTACGACCCTTAAGAACGTCAAAATCCTTTTCATCAAGAACACCAGCAATAGCGTGAATTACAACGTTATTGCCAAGCGTATCAATGAAGTCGAAATCGTCCTTATTCGAAGAATCGATAAGAGAAATACCAATTCCATGAACAAGATTTTCAGCAACAAGCTTACAAATCAAATCCTTGTAAGGTCTTAGATGCTTCTGATTAATAGTAATATTTGCAAGAACACCCTTAGACTTAAGCTTTTCAAGGAACCAAATCAAATCAGGATGAGCAAGTGCATTACCACCACCAACTGCCATTTCAGTGCCAGCATGAAGACTATCCAAAGTCTTTTCAATACGTCTTAAATCACCATGAACACCCTTGACAGTGCTATTTTCATGGCAATATGCACATCCAGCATCACAGTAATCAGTAATTTTGATATCTGCATTTTCAGGAAAATCATAAGTGAAATGATCTTCATCAGAAGGTAACCACTTCTTATATCCACCTTTCATACCAGGCAGACACACTGCTTCAAAGTGTCCAGTTTCTTTTATTTTAGTACCATCGTCGAAAATTTTTACGATGTGATTTCCGTTTTTATAACCTTTGAGAAGTTTCATTTATTTTTTCCTTTGGTTGTTTTGTATATTGAAAATATAATAAAATGTTAGTTCAAGTGTTTACTAATTAATGAATCGCCATTTGTGCATTCATAATGCACTTTAATTTTAAAAATTTCAAGATCATGCTTAAGCTTTTCATTTTCAATCTTCAACGCATTAATAGTATCAGGATCATGCTTAAGTCGTTCAATGTCAAATTTCATTTTTTGAATGTATTCATCTTTACATTCATTTAACGCTCTGAATGAAGTACCTAGAAAAGCATCTTTGTCATTACACTCATTTTCAAGAGTAGGATTTCCACAACCGATAAGACAAATAGAGAGTGCTGTAAAAGCAAAAAGTTTTTTCATGTATATGTTCCTCTTAAGTAAAATATAATAAAGAGTTGATCAACTGTCAACTCTTTTTGAAAAATTATCGATTTTTCTTTCGATTACGTCGCTTATGATATTCTTCTATTCGTCGCTGCTTTTCTAATTTAGCAGGAATTGTATGCTCAGGTTCTCTAATCTTGGCATCGCCAATCTTTTCAACTGTCTGATTAAACATATCCAAGCAGCTACCTTTCATCAAAGACGAATTTTCGATGTTAATAAAATCGAGATTTGTAACATCTGCAGCTTCATCAATTTTCTTAGGCTGAGTCTTAAAGATAGAATCCACATCGATGTTAAAATCAAACTGTGTACTATCGAAAGAAGTAGGTTCGATTGCAATACCAGATATAGCAAATCTGCTAGTATTTCTTGCATTTTCGACAAAATTATCTAAACTCTGCATAGACGTAAGCTCCTCATTGCAGCCACTCATGTTGTCTTCTCCGTGCAATTTATCAAATGTGTTCTGTTCTTCAGCATCACGAATTTCATCTTTAATCTTCTGCTGCTCATATTGATAAGGTTGCATGAATGTACAATCGCCTTGATTCCATTTGTTATTAAGTTGCAATACCTGCGTAGGTGTAAGAACTTTATTAGTACTAATGAAATTAGCAACATCGGCAGCTTTAACATTTACAATATGCAATTTGTTTTTAACTGCTGGATCGTAAATGTCATTACAATTAACGACAGTATTATCAACTTCGACAAAATCTACACTACTGAGATCGCCAAAGATGCGATAGTTTTCATTGTACACTCTATACATTCCCATTAGTTACCTACTTTTCAAGAACTTCCCAGAATTCTTTAGGTAACTTAATATTGCTAAGCTTTGTAGCTTCTGCAAACAAAGGTGCAATTTCTTCAACTTCGAAACCGGCAATGCCGCAACCAATCTTAGTTACCAAAAATACCTGATTGCCATTGAGCTTTGCATAACGAACAAAGTGATCTACGTAAGGCTTAATCGCTTCAACCGGACCTTGCATAGTCGGGATTGCGTAGCATTGTCCTTGAGGACCAACTCCAAGACCTTCGATTGCACCAAACTTATTAACCGCAGTACGAGCAGCGCCACCGCCATGCCAACCCTGAAGATTGGAACCAAACACGAAAATTTCATTATGGGCAAGTTCGGTAATGTTGTCAGGAGTAATTCTATTTCTATTCATGATATTAAATCCTTTTTTAAAAAGAAAGCCAAAGGGAGTTATTTTCCCTTTGGCCAATTTAGTGGGAAATTAGTTGTTAGATCCCGGGAGCTTTTTATCAAGCATGCTGTTAAGAATGTTGGTAGGATTAATGCCGAGACCATCCGTCAGACCATTAGTAATCTGAGTAAGAGTCTTGGTGATGTCACCAGTAAGCTTGGCAGTGTTGCCTTCACCGTACATAGTGATGTTACCAATCTTTTCCATCGGTTTGGAAATTTCACCAGCGATCTGAGGAAGAACGTTAAAGTAAGTCTTAACTGCTTCTAACTGCATGTCCTGTTTTGCAGCTTCACCGTACTTGGCCATAGCATCAGCCTTCTTATCAAGAGCTTCAGCTTCAGAGAGACCCTTGGCTTTGATTGTGATAGCTTCAGCTTCACCGGTTGCCCTGATTGCAATACCTTCAGCTTGACCCTTAGCGGCGATACCCTTAGCATCGGCCTGTGCAGCTTCTAAGTTAGCAGCAGCCATTGCCTTAACACCTTCTGCAGTCTGTTCCTGCTGATAGCGCTGAGCTTCAGCATTCTTCTGAATAGCAAACTGAGTAGCTTCAGCATCACGTTCCTTGGCGTACTGGAGAGCTTCTGCGTCCTTTTGCTGCTTGAACAATTCAGCTTCAGACTTTTTCTGTGTCTGATAAAGGTTAGCATCAGCATTCTTCTGAGCAGTCTTAAAGTCAGCTTCTGCCTGAATAACTGCAGCTTCACGAGCAGCTTCAGCACGAAGAATTGTAGCCTGCTTTTCTGCTTCTGCAGTCTTAAGAACCTTAGCTTCCAATTCCTTCTGAGTAACTGCAACGGTCTTTTCACGGACTTCAATCAACTTTTCCTGACGAGCAACTTCTGCTTCTGCGGCAGTAATATTGATCTGCTTCAACTGAGTCTGCTTCTGAATTTCGTATGCAGCATCTGCTTCTGCATTCTTTGTATCTTCCTGTTTCTTCAGGTCAGCCTTGGCAACAGCCAATCCATTCTGTTTCTTTGCAATTTCCAAATCTGCTTCAACTGCAGCATCATTTGCTTCACGCTTTGCCTTAGACTGAGCAACAAGAATGTCACGTTCAGCATTAGCCTTGGAAATAGCAGCTGCCTTACGAATAGCAGAGGTTTTATCAACACCTAGATTTTCAATGACACCCTGTTCATCACGGAAGTTCTGAATATTGAACGTCTGAATGACAATACCAAGTCTTTCAAGGTCTGGCTTAGCATTTGACAAAACATTATCGCTAACCTGCTTACGGTCACTTACAAGGTCAACAAGTTGCATCTGGCCGACAATTTCACGCATATTACCTTCAAGAATGTCGACAATCTTTGCACGAATTGCTTCAACGTCTTTATTAAGGAAGTTTTGAGATGCAGCTTGGATCAATTTTTCATCATCACCGATCTTAGCAGTAACAACTGCATCAACGGTAACGTTAATATAATCATTCGTTGGAACTGGATTAGCAGTCTTGACGTCGATATTCAACAGCTGCAATGACAGCTTATCAGCACGTTCAAGGAATGGGATTCTTAAACCAGCACGACCACGAATGACCTTTGGCTGCTTTCGAATACCTGAAACAAGAACCACCTCATCCGGACGTGCCTTCACATAGGACATAAAGAAGAGAATGATAAGGAGCACTATGGCTGCTCCAACACCGATAACGATAGGACTAATCATATTGATTTTTACCTTTTGTTTTTTGTGGATTTATTGTTTTTGTTAGTAATTAAAGTATAATAATTTCAAATTCGTTTGTACACAAAAATTATTTGTAATTATTTTTAGCATCATACAACTCGAACTTAGGACTTGCTACGAAGTCATAACGTGAATTGATGAAAATTTTAACATAATATTGTTGTAGTTTCAATAATTCTTCTTTTGTCAAATTTTTCATGTGAATAATATAATAACATAAGGTTCAACTGTACACACACACATAAATATAATATGAAATTTTCAGAATACGTTGAACACGAATTAAATGAAACTTTGCATAAAGTCGGAAGAGATATTCACGACGGTAAAGTGAGACAATCTCACTATGAAACAGATAAGAAAAATTTGAAAGTACGTACACTCAAAAATGGTAAAAGCATTGAAATAGGACATTCAAAAGCAGAACATGATTTAATGAGTAGAAAAGCAAAAATAGCATCAAAAATTCGAGCAGTAGATGCCAATGCAAAGGCAAAAAGATTAAAAGCATTTATGCTACGTCGTGTTAACGGTATTCAACAACAAAAGAGAATAGAAAAGACGTAGTGATATTATGAATAATGAATTATTATCAATTTCTTTATTAGTAGATGAAAGAATTTTAGTTGAAACTCTTTCTAGAATGGGTATTCCTGACATTAAGCACAAAAAACTTTATCAAACTTGTCATTTGTTCAAGCAGTTTAACACCATGTATTTAACACATTTTAAACAGTTGTTTAAATTTGCAACTGCTAAAAATGGATTACCAGGATTTGGAAATGTATCGCAAGAAGATTTGATGCGTAGAGATGCTATTGCTATTAGATTACGTAACTGGAAATTGATAAACATTCTCAATCCAGAAATTATGTCAATAAGTAACGCTAGCTGTAAAATATTCTGCGTTCCTTATACAAATAAATCTGAATGGACATTCATTCAGAAAATTAATGTAAATAATTTATTTAACTTGTGTTAAGAAAAATCCCATGCTTTAGCATGGTGATATGAATTGACACAAATATACTTTCTATCCATCATCTAAGTTATGTCATTGTTGTGGATATAAGTATAATGGATTAAAACTTGATGAAAGATTTTGGACTTGTCCTAACTGTAATACTTATTTGGATAGAGATGAAAATGCAGCTATAAACATACTTACCGAAGGTCTTAGAATTTTAAGTAGAGATACCGATGGAAGGTCGGGAAGAGATAAATCTCTAAAGCTTGTTGATACTGAGAACATTAGTTCTCTTGAGCAGGAATCAGTCATAGCGAGTGGTTCTACCGCTTGCCACGCTGGAAAGTCCTCTGCTTTATCAGAGTGACAGGCTTCATTTAACTTGCAGTAACAAGTGATGTACTTGGTACATTATGAATAACGCTACCTTCTGGATTACTAGCGTTACCTTTTACTATAACTACATCATAGAGCTGAACTCCTTGAATTTTAGGTCCAACATTTACGATTTTATAAATACAATTGTCCTTAACAATGTTACTTTTTACAATTGCATCAAGTTTCAACTCTGTAGATAAAGGCATTTCTGTTTTAACGACTACATCTTTTTGTAATTGTTTAGCATTTAATGCAGCAGTAGTTAACACTTTAGATATCCAATCAGGACATTTCTTATCTTTTACGACTGACTTACATGCATTGAACAATATATCACGTTGATTTCTAATAATTTCAATATCTTCCATAATTATTATTTATTACGATATAATACAATCCTTTCTTTTCTTATCTGACGATATAAAATATAAATAAAAATTTTGAACTGAGAAAGTTGCAGTTTTAACAAAAAATCACCGAATTTCTTCGGTGATTATCATTTATACGGAGATTAAAATGTAATGCTTAGAAGTTCTTGTTACGTAGTTCTAACTTCTTAGCTTCAATCAATTTACGAATCTTAGCTTTAACTATATTCATGAAGTCTTCATCTAAGTCGTAAAGTTTTTCGTTAACAGCTTTACCAATGAGTGAACCGCTGTTGCTGTTCAATAGCTTACCTTTCTTCATATGGAAGTTGTAAGCTTCTGACTTAGTGTTATCAGATTCGTCTTCGCCGAAATCTTCATCAGAACCTTCGTTTGAATTTTCATTGCCAAGGTCGCCTTCACCACCTTCGCTAGAACCTTCACCGCCTTCAGTTCCTTCGCCGCCTTCTGGATTGTCGCTGATTTCACCTTCGCCGCCTTCACCACCAAGGTCACCACCTAAATCGCCTCCACCTAGGTCGCCGCCTTCAGAACCACCGCCTAAGTCTCCGCCAAGATCACCACCTAATTCGTCACCACTTTCAGTTCCTTCTGCATTTTCACCAGAATTATCAACCTTGTCAGTCAAAGCTTCAATCTTTGTCGTAAGAGTTGCGATAGCATCTTTCAACTGATCCATTGTATCTGCAGTACGTTCTGCAGTTTCCTGTTCAGCTTTCTTTTCTTCAGCTTTTTCGTCACCAGAATCCTTAATGTCATCGTCATCAGACAATTCATCAAGCTTCAAGTCTGCTAAATCTTCTTCTTCAGTTTTATCAGCTTCAGCTTCTACTGAACCAATTTCATCTGACAAATCAACGTCGTTTTCATCATTAGGTGCGTCTAATGACAATTCGTCGTTATCATTTTCAGCAGGGAATGGATTTTCTTCATCACCTTCTTTAACGCCAGTGAACTTATCAGCAGTTAGTGCTTCTTCATTATCATCATCTAAGAAGCCTTCGTTAAGCTTTGCAGTATATTTTTTAAAAGTTTTAAGTCCCATAGTAATTCAATCTCCAATTATAATATTTATATCACGACTAGTGAATTGATGTGTAATAATCTTCTAATTCTTTAGAATTAACATATTCTTTAAACGCAGATTCAATTTTCAAAGCTTCTTTAAATGATAATGCAGTAGACATCAAATATTTACGCATTTCTTCGAAAATCTGCTTAACAACTGCATCAGGTTTCTTCTTTGTAGATTCTTCGAATTTAATAATTACATTACCTGGTAGCCAGTTATCGTGCAAAATTTTAACTGTTTCTGAACCAAGCTTTTTAGAAAGCCATTCAGATTTTTGGAATGCCTGTTTAAGTACAAAGTCAGTTTCAAGATCAACTGTGCGCATTCCTTTCTTCATTTTACCTACAACTAAGATATAGAACAAAGGATTCTTATCTCTTGTACTTGTTAAAATGTCAGAATTTTTCTCAATGTAGTTTAATAGTCCCATGTTTAACCCTTTTTCGTAGTAGGTGCACTACAATTATCATACTTGGCAGCGATTCTTTCGAGTGACAATGCCATATTATTTAATGTGTTCTTCATTTCTTTAATATCTGTTTTTATATCAATGTGTTCTGACTTAATAAAGTCAACGTCTTTTTGTAAAAGTTTCTTTTCTATTTCTACTTCATTTATAACTGTTTGTAAATTATCAACAGCAGATTTAGTGTGCGCTAATTCATTGTTTAAGTTTTTCATTCCAGATGTTAATGCCATAATTTCTGAATCACGAGATTCAGCAGTATTCTTTCGCTGATAATGAATAACAACATAAATTGTAATACATGCGAGTAACGCAACGATTGACAATGGCTCACCTTTCGAAATAATGTTTAAGACTGATTGTTCCATTATTGTTCACTGCTATATGCGTTAAAGTAAATCCAGTTTTGAGTATTTTTGCCAGTAAACGAATCATAAGCGCTAGAACGCATGTCAGGTTCGTATGACCAAACCATTGGAACGTTTCCAGAATTTGGAACTCGACCAATAATCTGCATAATCAACTCAAAGTTTTGTACATGACCACCTGATAATTCAGAAAGACTTTTAGTAATGTCATCTTTGCAGATATCCATCGAATTTTCTAATTCTTGGACTGCCTTCATTACTTTTTCATAATCTTCTGTATAACCAGAGAAAGCACTTGTTGCTAACTGCCATGGGAAAGCTTCTGTACCATCACCAACAATTGTTTCATTATCAACGTAATGTTTGTGATTTACGAATTGACCTGAAAGTTCAACTAAATCATCAGCTAAAATATCAGTCTTTGCAGATACTGCAGAAACAGAATTCCATAAGCCGGAATATGAACTAATAGCAGTATATGTTTGATTCCATAAGTAAGATGAAACTGCAACTTGAGCAGCAGAAGTAATAGCACTAACATCAATTTCTGAATCTATCAATGCGGAAAATGAGCTATATGTGCTATTCCAACGATAAACATCTTCTTCTGTTACACAAATGCAATTATCTGTCATTGGAGGAAAATGACACTCACATTCGGCCGGTTTTTCATAAGCTGGTTCAACATCCGAATACCATTGATGGTACGGAGGAAATGGCGAAGGTGGCATTGGTGGATGTGGGCGCATTTAAACTCCTGAATTATAAATCGTTTGTATAAACGTTTTAGCCTTACTTGATAGGAAGTGTCAAACGAATTTCGTCAGCAGTCTGACCAGCACCTTCAAAGAAATCAGTCATCTTTTCTTTCAAAGATTCTGCAACCTTGTCACGAATTGCATTCATATATTTCAACTTAACGTCATCATTCTTAAATGCTTCTTCGTCAATAAATTCTTCTGACAAATACTTAGCATAAGCATTTGCAATGTCTGCACCTAAATCGTGCATAGCTTGTTTACCGTTCTTGCTAGTCTTTTCGAAGTATGACTTGATGATATTGTAAACATCATCGTGTGAATTTGCATATTCTTCACGTTCCAATTCATCATCGAAAACGTCAGAACTGCTAAAATTATTTTCTTTTAAGAAACTCATGAATGTAGGCATAATAGTTAATCTCCTAATATAGTATTTATACTCTAATTTTCAAATGGATCGAAAATATCATTCGTAAAGTCGGATTTACGATAGATAGGTTCGTTAATGCTCTTTCCATTACGATATGGCGCATCTAATCCGTTCAATGAATTATTTATTGCTAACACATCGCCGGAAGTTGAGAAAGGTTTTCCTTTTTCTTTATCAACTAAGTCAGCGCTAACGACTTTAACTCCGTTTAGTTCAATATCTAAAGCTTCACCAAGAGATGCAATGTCAGTAACTTCTGGCATTTTATCTTTGTTTTTCTGCATAATGTCAACATCTTCATGACTTGGCTTCCATACCTTGATAATAAACTCAAACGTTATTGGTACAGATAAGAATGTGGAACCGTCAGAAAATGTTTTTACATTGACAATTTCATAGAACGTTTTATTCCACGGAAAATACATCAAGTCGCCAATTTTTGGATAGTATTCTGCATATTTTGAAGTATTTGTCAAATAATCCAAAACAGAAGCTTCTTTGAAGTGTTGAATTGAGCATTGTAATTGAACCAAGTCTGCATAATACATACCTTGAAGTTGATATTGTTTCTGCATTTGTGGAACTTCTGCTGTATAAACAGAAAGTTTGAATCTTCTTACAATGTTTTCTAACGCATCTTCTCCGTAAAGTTTATCACGTTTAGTCGAAATCTGTTTAATGTAGTACTCTACTTCGAAACCAAATTGATTATAGGCTTCTGAAGTTAATTCGCTCATCAATGCAGTTTCAGCAGCATAACAGTCCGAGTTCGGATCGAAATAGTGGTTCTGATTCCAATCATAACCTGCGATCGAACATCCTGTAGTGCTAAATATTCTAGCAAATTCTTGAGCAAAGTGAGTAGCCATCAATTATCTTTTCTTTTTAATTTTTTACAGAAGCTTTTACAGTATTTGTAACACCTACATAAGGATCTTCAAGAACTCTTACTGGATCTACGCCTGCTTCTGCATCAGATGAACGCTTAATTGCTGGTTCAAGATCGTGAGTGTGATTATCACCTTCTGCGACAACATTACCATCAATGATTTGATGAATGTGTGCATAACCATCTGAAGCAGGTCCTGTCCAACCAAAACCGTAAGAATTGACATAGTATGTGTGTCTATGTGCTTCAGTGTAAGGTGCTTGTGCTTTACAAGTTGTTGTATATCCATAGTCCTGGATATTTTCGTTTAAAGAAACTGATTCTTTTAATTCTTTTGTTACGTAATCTTTAAATTGCATAATTATTAACTCCAATAACGTTTTATATATTTATAGAAAGTGTCAAGAAAAATCCTTTGCTTTAGCAAAGTGATATGAATACAACTATGGATGACACGTTTGCTTCGCAAACTCTAAAAGTAGTGATTCATAGAATCAGGAACTGTTGTATAAAGAACAACTAACCGCTATAGAGAAGGTCCAGCCCTTTAGGACAGCGACGGGTTTCACTATATAAATATATAAAACGTATTATATATGATAGTTGACAATTATTATGATTTAAAGACAGTTAAATTAACTGATAGTTATGTAGTTTATATGCATAACTTGCAGCAGCGTAATGAGAAAAACAAGAAAGTTGCAGTTTCAAATGCGTGGGACAAAAGTGGTACTTTAACTGACGAATACGACAATTTTGAAAATGGTGCAGTAGACGATAAATTGTTAGAATTGTATACATGTACGAATGTAGATTTACCAGCTTACAAATATAAAGTCGAATCTCATCAAGTAGGCAATAATACTTTTAAAGTTATTTTGCCAGATTATTCGCAAAATCCAACTGTTACTTTAACTTTAGCAGAAACTAACGATTTTATGATCGAAAAGCTGCTAAAATTGATCATTCGTAGAAATATTGCTGATGGTGGCTCATACGATATGCAATATGTGGATAACGGTTGGATTGATGTTATTGCAGTAGATGTGTTATCAAATGATTTACACAATACAGTAATGCGTTATCAATTTGGTTTTTGCAGACTAGTTAATTATGAAGTTTATGAATTGAATTACGGTTCTGACGATTTACCAACTTACAGACTAACTTTTGCTTTCGAATCATATAAGAAAATTTACAATCCTAATATGTCAAGCTTGAATGATATTGTTAGCGATACAAGAAACGGATATGATAAAACAATCGATAGTCACAATTTGGTTAACAATCTTGTGAATACACAACAGAAAGGCGAAGAAACTATTGCTAAGAAAAATGAACAAACTACTATTAAAGCAGATAAACCACAAAATAAACCTATCGCTAAATCGTCTGTTCAAAAACCAAGTGTTGCTAAAACTGGTGCAGCAGCAGATCAACGTAAAGACCCAGCAATAGCTCCACAGCAATGGAATAACAAGAATTATGATTACTAGATTGATTTTTCTAATCCTAAATTTTCTCAAAATCAATCAAAACCTGCAACACCACAAAATGCAGTAGATACAATGTTTGGAAATTATCAGTAAGGACTCATTATGGCAGCATTTATTGGAAGCAACATTCATTACATGGCTATGACATCACCTATTACGCCTCATCAAGTTTGGCGTTTTGGTGTGCGTTTTTATTTGTCGTATGATGGTTCTGAAAATGACTCTTTGGAAATTTTACCAGAAGAACTAATTTCCACTACTCTTCCTACTTTCAAAGATACAGTTTCGACAAGAAACTTTATGAACTCACGTCGTTCATACAATACTGGTAGAGACACTACTGGTACAATTACAATGCGTTTCAATACACATCCGATGTATAACCCATTGTATAATGTCTTGAATATGATGTACATGGACCCAAATACAGGTTCACAATTGTTTACACGCGCGTATTTGGACAAATATCGTCAATTCGATAAAGTCGAAATTACTTTACTTTCTAGTGATGCAAGTAATGCTGTTCAGAAACAGTTAACTCTTCAAAACGTTCACGTTGTTGATTTAAGCGCAGATGAACTAAACTATGAAAGTAACAGCAAACTTACTGTTACTTTACAATTACATTACGATTTATATTATTGGTCGATTATTGACCACAAGATTTAATATCCTCTTGTAGTAGCTTTTCTATTCAAATAATCGCTATAGCCATTCATGCGGTTTGGCTGATCTTTTGGTGTATACGTTTCTACGAAATCTCTAGCTGCATCTTCTGACATATTAGCAGGAGAACGATTCATAGTAGTATTATCAACAAATTCGTCATCCAAATCCAAATCTAGCAATTCATGCAAGTCGTGAATATTTTCAAAATAATTTATCATTTCTTCCTGAGAAGCTTCTCTAGGTTGAGAAAGATACTTAGCAAGATATTCATCGTATGTGCTAGTTGTCAAATACTGATATGAGAATACAACTTCTCTATCAATTGGAGTATCATCATTGTAATTCAATTCAATACTTCCAAGGTTTTTAATCCAGCACTTATGATAATGATAAATGTATTGCGGATGATTCTTTTTGTTGTCACCAAATGCATGAGCATCACATGGTCTATACAACTTCAACACAATATCAAATAAGTATTTGTTAGTTTTTGAAAGCTTATTGAATTCTCCATCAGGAATTTCACCTGCAGTATCTTTATTAAGTACTGCAGCATTCAATTTATAAGCAGGAGATTCATCATCTGAAGGTGCATGTGTCATGATCAAGTCTGTATCATTCAAAATTGCTTTTCTCATCTCATTTGTATCTACTACATCAACAATTTCATAAGTTGGAAAACTTGGCACAAAACTGCCATATTTTAGCAGCTTTACTAACAATCTCGTAACCTGATATTCCTCATTTTCAGCAAAAGTGACGTTTAAATCGCCATGAGTTTGTTTCATTTTTGTAAAAAATGGATGAGACAAACCAAGATAGTTAAGCTGCTGAATATTAACAGATTTTTCGTTTGCAGTAATAGTTTGAATTGCTTTTGTCAACAGTTTAAGTTCTGTCAAATTTACAAATGAAGTTACTGTCTTTGTGCAAGGAATGAAATCAACTGAGAAAGACCATTCAGGAACTGCATTAACGCCATAATGAGTATTGCTAAAGATATGATTTATCTGTGGTTCACTCGCCATAGCAGTCATATATGCAGCAATATCATCAGCAGTATTGTCATTGATAGGATTCTTTGAGAATACTGACTCAACATCTACATCACCAGACTTGCTAGATTTCGCTTTAGAAAGTTGTTCTTCTAAACTATCACCGTCGCCATCACCTTCGCCAGAGCCATTTCCTTTTCCATTGCCGCCTTTACCGATGCCAGAACCAGATTCATCTTCGCCAATTCCTTCTTGCTTTGCTATTTTTACTCCACCTGTTCCAGAACCACGATAAGAAGTTACACTCTTATCGTCATATGTTTTCATTCCAGCATTTTGAATAACATTAGCATTGCCTACAGTTGAATGAATTTGCATTTCATTTGTAATTGCAACCATTGTCTTATAAGCGTCAATAGATTCATCAGACATATTACTTGTATCTACTTCGCCGGAATCATCTTGACCATATTGGTCTTTTAAATCTTCTTGAAAGCTTTTAACCCAATCTGGTGTACCTTCTGATTGATTTGCTGCTTGTTCAAATGAAATTTCAGTAGTTCCAGTTTCTTTAGCGAATGTTGCAGCTGCTTCTTGGAATTTGTTTTTAGCTTCTGCATAATTTTCACGATACCAGTTCAAGTCTTCTTGAGCTTGTTTAGAATTATTTGCAATAATATTTAGCGCATCGCTAATAACAGCATTATACTCATCTGCATTTTTTGAACTTTCTTCTGCAAGATTACCATAAAAGAAGTCAGTAGCGTTAATAGAAGTTCCATCTTCTAATGTTGCAAGTTGTGCATCTGCATCAAGAATTCTATTTGCACGCTGTTCTACTGCAGCTACCAAATTTGCATTATAGTCACCACCATCAGTGTTTTGAATTTGATGTTGTAAAGTAAGTAACTGCACATAGCTTAATGACTGTACGCCTGCTTCAATTGCTGCTGCTTCATATTGTTGTTCTGCCATATTTACCTACTTTACGAACGTTCTAAGTTTACGTTATAAACATCTCTATGTGTAACAAGAGTAAGAGGATTTGACGCTTCTGCAGCAGCAATCATTTCTTCCTGACTTGCTTCAAGTAATGGATCATCAAGGCCATCATTCCATCCGCCATAACGCAACAAGTATTCCTCGTATGTCATTTCTTCAAAATATTGATACATAAAAGATGCACCAATATCAATTGGTTTATCGGAATTGTAATCTAATTTAAATTGTTTTACGCTTGCTACATCACATCCTTTAAAGAAATATACGAATGTCGGATATTCATTCTTCTTTGTATCTCCAAGTGCTTTAGTATCTGCTGCTCTATAAAGTTTAACAAGAATGTTGAATTCATGTGCATAATTTTCAATGAACTTTCTATATGCAGCAATTGCAGAATTCATCATGTCAATATTGTCAGCATATTGCTTAATATCAGTATTTTTAGTATTTGACAAATAGTTTGCAATAATTGTGCTATCAAATTCATAGAACATATCATTACGAGCATACTTTAACAATTGTTCTAGAATTTCACTAATAATAAAACTTTCTGTTTCTGCAAATGTAAATGACAATTCGCCAGAAGTTTTAGCTCTTGCTGGTAATTCTACTGAAAGTCCTTTATAGTTAGAAACAGTAGAAGTCATTTCACGAGCAGGTAGCGTTAATGAAATTACAGATTTTGTTAAGAACTTTGATAAAGTATATACATCAATTGTCTTAATCGAATTAAGCAATTCTGTAGTTGGAATAAAATCAACTGAATATGCCCAATGCGGTACTGCTGGAATTCTATAAAATGTATTGCTAAAGATATGATTTATCGCAACATCATCGTTTAAATCTTCAATGTATTTGCTAATTGCTGGATCATCATAACTTGCTTGTAAGTTTCTGCTATCAATATTAGCATCTGCAAATACGTCAAAATCATTATTCACAGTTGCAGCAGCATCCTTATCAAGTTTTGTATCTGCAGCTTTTGGTGTATTTACTTTTGCGTTATTTAATGCGTCTTGAGTTAATTCTTCTAGCGCATTATCAAACTTGTTTGTCATTTTGGTAGCATTTACCGAACTCACGAAAAGTTCGTATTTTAGTGAGTCATCTACTTTTGCGACATACGTTGCATCTTGAGGTGCTTCAGGTGCAGTTAATTCTACACTTGTTGCTTCATCAGTCTTTTCATAATACTGTTCATTGTCATGACTATAAGTAGCACCATCAATACTCGCGTTTAAATTATCAATTTGCAAATTATTGTCAGAAATTGATTTTGCTAATTGAGCTTTGTACTCGCCACCTGGAATATTTAAGAGTCGTAATGTAAGCTCGTTTTGTTGTTCTAGGTAAGAAATTTTAT
>Ga0209510_1002548_pt1 | contig 18511 bp, 16 predicted proteins | sample BiotimSIPDNA_FD_185749 | JGI IMG/M metagenome (GOLD analysis project Ga0209510, IMG submission 185749) | Anaerobic biogas reactor microbial communites from Washington, USA - Biogas_R1 time_0 SIP DNA (SPAdes) (version 2) | ecosystem: Engineered > Bioreactor > Anaerobic > Unclassified | place... | reverse complement strand
GTTGAGCCATTAAGAGCATATGGACCCTACCCTAACAAAGAAGAGATGTTCAACAATCAAAATCCCAGATATTCTCCAGTTTGTTACCAATTAGAGGTAGGAGACAATATTTCAGTTAAATTGGAAGAGGAAGAAAGAGAATTCGATAAATCTGTTTTAGACTTATCAAATTGGCAAATGAACAAGATGGAATTGGAATCAATTAATTTTAAAGAGGATGGATATTCAGTAACAACAATCGCAGAAGAAACTGATTTGTATTCGATTCCCCTTCTTCAAAGCACTTTTATACACAAAAAATACAATGATAGTAGACCTGTCAAAAAGGTTTCAGTCCCACCTTCAATGAGCTTTTCAATACTTCAGGAACGAACTCTTCAAGGGGAAAACGGTGAGAGTATAAAACTTGGTTTAATATCAAACGATTTTAAAAACCAACAAGCCCTTGTATTAGTTATGTCCGCAAAGGACAAATACGGTGTAGAGGAAGTATTTGTTGAGAAAGAGGCGATTGAGGATGAATCTATTTTAGCTTCGTCAATGGATATAACCAATGGACTAATAAGAAAAGGAGACAATCAGCAATACTTTGTGAATGGAAATGCTTCGGAACAAATAGATTTGTTATACAGCCTTGAAGATTTGAACTTTTTGGAGGAATCTATTAAAGATGATCAAACTATTCAGAGTTTTATTAATCTAAAAAATAAATTCTTGGAATATGATACTTCAATAAATGATTTACCCAAATTCCTCCAAACAACTGATTGGTATAAAGAAATGGTAGAAAAAAACGGGGAAGAAATTGCTAATGAAGCATTAAAAATCCCATATTTTGTTAGGATTCCTTCCCAACCACTTCAATGCGTTGGTTTTGTTGAAATGATGGAGGAACTCTATCCAGAATTAGATATGGTTGATATATCATCTTTTCCTACAGAGAAAGGAGCACAAAGTCTAATTCCTGCTTCTCTTTATTCAAATTATTACAAGGAGGAGCCAAATGTAGCGAAACTATATAATGGGGGCGTTGGAATAGGTGGCTACCCTATTCCTATAGAGGAATACAAACGTGGAGATATTTTTGTTATTGCAGGCGGTGATTTCGGTCATGTAGGATTAGTATTGGGAAAATACGAAGTTAATGGTCAAAAATTGCTCTTACTTGCAGACTCAAATAAACTCGTTGATGGAATGGTAAGATTGTATGTAGCTAATGAAAATAATATTGACAAATTATTAGGAGAGCAGAGATTTATTCTTAGAAAGAGCAATTAATGGAGGGTTCTAAAGAAATACTTTCAACATTTAAGTTAGAAAATTATATTACTTCATTAAATATCCAGGCTATCATCTTCGATCTTGATAATACAGTTTTCTCAACAGATGCTTACTACATAACGAAGAAACAAAATGCCTATCTTGAAATTGCACAATTGTTTCCTATCAAAGGTCTTTCACCAAATGAAATTATGAAAGAAATATCAGATGCGGTTCATAAAAAATTTATCGAAAGAAATTGTAAACCTCTTCCAGTAATAGAAGAATATGAACAAGGTTTAAAAGAGTTTTACCAAGAAAAATTTCACCCCCAAATGTCAAAAATATTAAATAAGCATTTTTTGGATTTTTACAACAATTCTCCAGAAATAATTCCTGAGGCTATTCCTCTTTTTCATTTCTTATATAGCTATCCTCAAATTTCATTCTTTGCTGCAAATACTCTTGCTGGTCAGGGCTGGACCCAAGTAAAGATTGAACAAATGAAAAAAATGTGTGGAATAGATGAAATACCCTTTTACACGACTGAAATAGAGAATTTAAAAGATTGGGGGAAGCCAGTATCAGATGCTTTAAATATGGGATTATCATTCCAAAATATTCTTGTTATCGGAGATAGCTTAGATTCAGATATTCTCCCCGCTCGATCTTTGGGTGTAAAAAATCTGATTTGGATTGATAGGAGAAATCAATACAATACTTTAGAGCAGTCATCCATAAAACAAGATTTACATGTAGTCAAATCACTTAGTGAGGTTTGGGAGATTGAATAATCACTATTGCACAGAGTAATTATTTTTGGAATAATAATGAGTAACATTATCATAATTATTCCATGTCTAAGTACGATATAATTGTTGTAGGTGGCGGTCCGGCAGGTTTGTTTGCATGTTATGAATTAATTAAAAGTGGGAGTAAATTAAAAATTGCTCTCATTGATATGGGTAAAACTTTAAACAAAAGAAAACCCACAGAGGTTATGTCAGGAATTGGTGGTGCAGGGACATTCTCAGATGGTAAACTTCATTTTACAGCAGACTTGTCTCATGAGAAAGCTTTTCATATACTTACAAAGAGTAAATATCAAAAAATACTTGATTATGTAGATACGGTATTTACTGAATTTGGGGTTGATTCGGAGTATTTCCCTAAATTTACTCCTGCATACGACGAGTTGATAAGGAGTGCTGTCCTAAATGATATTGATTTGATTGTTAGAAAGGCTAGGCATGTTGGGACGGATAAATTAAGAAATGTGATACAAAATTTTGAGGAATTTCTTGTTAATTCAGGGGTCGAAATATTAGACCAAACTGAAGTAGTAGATTTAATTGTTCAAAAGAATGCTGTAAAAGGAGTGATTACAAAGAAAAAGGAGGAAATCTATTCAAAAGTAGTCCTTCTTGCTCCTGGAAGGATAAGGGCTTCTTGGATGCAAGATATTGCTGATAAATACGGAATAAAATATATATATGACAAAGTTGAGGTAGGAGTTCGTGTTGAATTTTTAGCCGAAATAATGAGGAAACAGGCAGAAACACTGTATGAGACTGTTTATAAAATACGAACAAAGACATATCATGACATAATAAGAACATTTTGTAGCTGTCCAAATGGAGAGGTCGCTACAGAATCATATGATGGCTATGTTTGTGTTAACGGTCATTCAAATTCTACTCATTTGTCAAAGAACTCAAATTTTGCGTTCTTAAATGAAGTGCACTTGACAGAGCCTGTTGAGAATTCAATAGCATATGCCAAATCGATTGCTCAAGTAGCTTCAACAATTGGTGGTGGGAAGCCTCTTTTACAATCTCTTGAAGACTTGAAATGTGGAAGACGAAGTACGTGGAGAAGACTTGAAAAATCATTTGTAGAACCATCACTAACGGATGTTACACCTGGAGATATTGCTATGGCACTACCCTATCGAATTGTCAAGAATATTACAGAAGGATTAGAAACTTTAGAAAAGGTTATGCCTGGAATTAATTCAGGCTCTACCCTCCTGTATGCTCCAGAGGTAAAGTTTCGATCTTCCAAAATTAGTACAGACAAAAAATTACAAACCTCTGTTAACGGTTTGTATGTTGCTGGTGACGGAGCGGGGCTTTCTGGCTCTATTACGGGAGCTGCGGTTACTGGAGTGATTTTTGCTCGTTCTCTTTTTTAATTTTTATAATAAACAAATGAGAAATATAGGAACTTCTGTATATGGTATAAGAACTCCAATTATAAAAGAGGGGGATGACTTGATTCAAATAGTTGTAGATTCTGTCCTCAAAGCGATCAAAAATCATAAAATTGAGATAAAAAATAGAGATGTTATTGGTATAACAGAGGCTGTCGTTTCAATCTGTCAACATAACTATGTTACTTTAGAGAATATTGTCAAAGAAATTCAAAATAAGTATGGTGATAAAGAAATTGGTTTGATATTTCCGATTTTAAGTAGAAATAGATTCTCGATGATACTTAAAGCTGCAACTATGGCTTGTGAAAACGTTCATATACTTTTTAGTTATCCATCTGATGAGGTTGGGAATCATATAATTGATCCTAAAATGGTTGAAGAATCGAGAGTCAACCCTTACTCTGATTCTTTCGGAGAGAAGAAGTTTAGAAAACTTTTTGGCTATTCATTTAAACATGAATTTACCGGTATAGATTATATTGAATATTACAAGAGCTTTGGAGAAAGGGTAAAGGTATATTTTTCAAATAATCCCAAATATATTCTTAAGTTTACAAGAAATGTATTATGCTGTGATATCCATACTAGAAATATTACTAAGAAAAAAATGATTGAAGGAGGGGCAAATGTAGTATTTGGTTTAGATGATATATGTAGCAGGAAAAATTCCAAAACGGGATATAACAAAGATTATGGCTTACTAGGTTCAAATAAGACTGGTGAAAACAGGTTGAAACTCTTTCCAAGAGATGGACAGGAGATTGTGGAAGCTATTCAAAAACAGATTAAAAAGATAACTGGGAAAAAAGTTGAAGTAATGATATACGGAGACGGTGCTTTTAAAGATCCTGTTGGCCAAATATGGGAATTAGCGGATCCTGTGGTTTCTCCCTTTTTTACAAAAGGTTTGTTGGGAAGACCAAAAGAGGTCAAATTGAAATATATTTCTGAGAATTGGGACAAAAAGGGGATTCTTGAAGAATATGTAAAGAAGTTAATTGTTGAGAAGAATTCATCAAAATATCAAGTGGAAAAATCATTTGGAACTACACCGCGTCAATTAACAGATTTGCTTGGAAGTTTATGTGATTTGACGAGTGGGAGTGGAGATAAAGGGACACCTGTTGTTTTAATACAGGGCTACTTTGACGATTATACTGTGGAATAGTGTTTGCAAAAAAAAAGGACGGCAGCACCAATATACTCCGTCCAACATTAGCAATATACATCTTTCAATGTATAAGTTGGACCTAGCAACAAATAAAAGAGATTGCTCTCAATTACTGCTACTAGGTTGTCAATGTTCGAATCATTAACATATCCTCTAAAACCCTAGACACCGACAATGAAGAAAGATTGGTTCTTCATATGGGTTTGGTACCAACTCTAGTAGGATTTAAAAGTGCTAATAATTTATACTAAGGAGCAAAATACAATAAATCAAGAGGTTATTACTAGGGGTTGTGGGTTGGGAAGTCGCAGTATCGTAATAGTGGCTAATTATAAAGAAATAGAGACAACAGGGGGCTAATACTATAACATATTTGATAAGGGCTATAAATTCTAATATATTCTCGTTAATTTTTTGTCTATCAAGTATTACTCTCTGTTTATTATCCCATACTTAATTTTGAGTTGTAATATCTTTAATACCTTTTCATCAATATTTATTAAATTCTTATTTACTAAATTTAAAATGTGTTCGTATACTACTTGTTGATGATATCTATTGTCGAGGGAATATTTACTATAAATAAGAATATCACAGCCAGCCCTAAGTGCCGCCTCTGCAAGCTCTGTGGGACTCCTCAAGCCATCTAGCGCGTTCATTTCCATGTCATCGGATAGAATCAAGCCTGTGAAATTTTCAGATGATTTAAGCCTCTCCTGGATGATAATGTTTGATATAGTTGCTGGAGAAGAATCAATCTTGGGAAAAAGTATGTGCCCAACCATAAGGGCGTCAAGGTTAGTATCTCGAATAACTATATTAAACACTTTTGAATGCTCTTCCCATTTGTCATTTACAATATCTATTATTGGTAAATTGTAATGAGGATCGATTACGGAATTTCCATGCCCTGGATAGTGCTTTGCAACTGGGATAATTCCTGATTCTCTGTATCCATTTAATGATGCAATACTTTTTTCGATAACTTCGTTAATATCTCCAGAGAATGTTCTCTTGTAGATAAAGGATTTGCTACTATCACTGTACTCAATTACGGGTGCTAAATTCATATTTATTCCATATCCTTTGAGTAAAAGTCCTCTTTGTTTGGATATCTCAAACGCATTTTGAGGTGTCTTTATAGATTTCTGAGGATAGACAAGTATTTCATTCCATTTTAATCTTGATACTACACCACCCTCCTGATCTATGGAGATAAAAAGAGGAATACTGTTTGTGGATTGTATATCTTGTATTAGTAACCTTAATTGATTTTCATCTGATATGTTTCTTTGCATAAGAAGGACTCCACCAGGTTTATGTGTTTGAATGAATTTTTTATTTTCGGGAGTCAGATTAGAAGTTCCCTCTACTCCCCAGATAAAGATTTGTCCAACTTTTTGTTCATTTGTCATTCTGGAGAGTAAAATTTTTTCGTATGGTAAAGGAATAGGTTTTGTAATTATTTGAGTCTCAACATCAGTATTGGGTATCTCTTCTGTTTTCTTATTAAGGAGTGTGATTTTATTTTTTGAGATGAGTACTAGTGGAGTAAAAAGAAGAAGGAAGAAAACAAAAAGCAATATTTTTTGTTTCATTTTTTATTATATCATTTGGGGAGTATTTCTTTGTTTGAAGTGGTGAGACATAACCATTTGCCTTCGCAAGGAAGCTATAGTAAATTTTTAAATATCTTTCAAGAATGTATAATAAGGGATAAATTAATTCAAAAAAATATGAAAAAGCATCACTACCTTTTATTAATTCTTCTCCTCCTTTGTGGACTTGGCTATGGAACACAGAGGATTATCAATTCAAAAGAAAAAGAGGGAATCAACGAACAATCATTAGTTAAAGAAGATGACGAAGATGATTCAGGAGAAGGTGTTGATGTAGTAGAGAAAGAACATGCTTTAGAATTAACAATTATCAGTCCAGAGGAAGAAACTTTTATCCCAAGACAAGCACGAATGTACAACTCCATTTTAGAAGGTAATCAAAAATATGATTTTGCAAGTGTGAGGTGTAATTGGAAATTCTATTTAAATGAAAACAACGAAGAAACTCTAATTCAGGAAATGAACAATACTGGCGTTATGTCAGGGGAATCCAAAGAGCTTTGCGGCTTTACCTCAACCTTTATCGATCGTGTTGGGAAATTAAGGGTTGTTCTCTCCCTTACTTTGTACAATGCAATTGGTGATTTAGAGAGTATTGAAGCAGAAAGAACATATACAGTAGTAAAATAGTATGAAATATATGAACAAGGCAGGTGATGTTCTAAAGGAATTAGAGTATTTAAAGAACAGTGAGAAGATAAAAGTTTTTAAGAAATTCTTCAAAACTAATGAAGGTGAATATGGATATGGGGATATGTTTTGGGGTATATCTGTTCCACAGGTTCGAGAGATTTCAAAAAGATATTTTCATGATATTTCATTTGATGAAATAAAAGTTTTAATAAATCACAGAATTCACGAGGTCAGATTAACGGGATATTTAATTCTTACATATCAATATGAAAAATCAGAGAATGAGAAGAGAAAAGATATATTTGATTTCTATCTTAATAATCTTTCTGGATGTAATAACTGGGATTTAGTTGATCTTTCATGTTACAAGATTGTTGGAGAGTATGTTTTAAGGAATAAAGAAGAAAGGAAGATTCTGTATAAACTGTCTAAAAGTAAAAATCTTTGGGAACAGAGAATCTCTATCGTTTCAACATACCCAATGATAAAAAGAAAAGAATTTGAAGATACTCTAAATATTTCTAAGCTTCTACTTTTTCACAAGCATGATTTAATTCATAAAGCTGTTGGATGGATGTTAAGAGAAGTTGGGAAACAAGATATGAATGTTTTGAGAAAATTTCTGAATGAAAATATTAACACAATTCCTAGAACTACACTTAGATACAGTATTGAGAAAATGAATAAGTCTGAGAGAAAGGGATATCTACTTAAATAGATTTTATGATATTTAAGGGAAGATCTTTATTGATTGGTCACAAGACCTTCCCCTTTGCACTTTATTCGAGTTGACGGATTTGAATGATCAGTTTTGGTGTTGGAATTCCTGGGATTACTAGCTCTGAGCAAGTAAAGATGAAATAATCATCTTCTTGAACTGTGAATAGCTCTCCTAAGGAAATACTTCCTCCTATCGAATCTCTTTCAAGAATTTTGTAGTCCACTACTTCGTAGCAAACATTCTTGTTGAGACAGATTACTGAATCTATCAAATTTTCAGCCTTATACATCCGGAGTAAGATTTCTCCTAATTCCGGTCCAGCAAAGAAGTCCCAGCCTGAGTGTATGTACAATACGTGTTCATCTTGGACCGCAATCCAATTGTTTCCTGCATATTCTAATTGGGTTTCAATTTCCTCAGATGAACACTGCTCACACCACCTTATCTCTAACTGTTTGAATAGTGATCTATACCATTCAGTAAGAAATTCGGATTGGATAGAGACAGTATACAGACCCTCAAGACTGATTCTTTTTGGTTCCTCTGGTTCCACTTCTGTTGGAATTAATGTTTCTGTTTTAACCTCTTCCGTTTGAGTTGGTTTTGGTGTATCAGTAGCATTAATTGTCTCTGGAGATGAAAATGAGGATGCGAATGTATTTGTAGTTGTTAATATAGACGAACATGATGTTGCCAATAGAACTACAAGTAACCCAGCGAGAATTTTAACCAATCTTTTGTTTTCGAAATGTTCCGCACGTAATCATTATGATTACGGCTAAACCTCCTACTATCAAAAAGAATGGTATTGAAATTCCACTACCAGTATTAACCTCCGTGATTACATCACCCGGTGTTGCTGTGGGGTTTGGTGTATTTGTAATTACCAAAGTTCCCGTTGGTGTTGGCTCTGGTGTATCCGTGATCTCCTGAGTTGCCGTTGGTGTTGGCTCTGGTGTATCCGTGATCTCCTGAGTTGCCGTTGGTGTTGGCTCTGGTGTATCCGTGATCTCCTGCGTTGCCGTTGGTGTTGGCTCTGGTGTGTCAGTAATCGTAGATGTAGGAGTCGCTGGGGTAGCTGTTTCCGTGGGCGTCTGCGTTGGCGTATTTGTGGGTGTAGAAGTAGGTGTTGCCGTTTCCGTAGGCGTCTGCGTTGGCGTATTTGTGGATGTAGGTGTTGCTGTTTGTGTGGGCGTCTGCGTTGGCGTATTTGTGGATGTAGGTGTTGCTGTTTGTGTGGGCGTCTGAGTTGGTGTTGGTGTCGGTTCTGGCACGATTCTCACACTTACGTGTGAAATTTCATGACGAAAAGTTGTGATAACTATCGATTTCTGAGGTGGGTCGTACGTCTCATACACAACTTCTGTGGCTGCTTTGTAACAAGATTCTGCTACAAGGTATCCATCGGGAGCTGTATATGTAAATACAAAACCAGATAGATTATCGAATTTGATCCAACCATTTCCAGTATTGGGACATACTTCTTGTCCTTGTGCTGTGACTGTCCTGCCTGAACCAAACGATGCGACAAGTAGTAAAGCACCAAGTGCTAACAACAAGATTTTCCTGACAACTTTCATTTTTACCTCCTGTGCAATTGTTAAAGTGCATTGCTAAACCTTTATTTAAACCTATTAAGTGACCAATTCATAGATTTAGATTTAACAGTGAATATGATATATTGAACACTATAGGTTTGTCAAGGATTTGAATATCTTGCAAGATTTATATGTAGTAAGAAATGGACTCTCAGGAAGTTACATATTGATGAATGACTTGGATTTTAATATGGATTCAAGTTATGACCAGACAGATGCAGATTGGGCATCGAAAAAGGTTTCTTGAACTACAGGTACGGGATGGGGTGGAAGATGGGACTTGAACCCACAACCCCTGGTGCCACAAACCAGTGCTCTAACCAATTGAGCTACATCCACCATAACAACATACAATTATACTACATATTACTAATTCTTTCTCCTTCTTCTCTCATTAATAAAAAACACATCCTTAGCATACTCTTCTACCCTCTCTCCGTCTATTTCTAACATCTTTCCCAAACTCTTCGAAATGGAATCAACCCACTTCTCTTCTATTAGATGTACATTATGTATTCCCTCATATTTACTTCCTCCATTAACATACAAATCCTCCATCATCTCTCTGCATCTCTTACCGTTCTCTCCATTCTCTAAACTACCTTCTCCACTTTTGAGTAAACATTTTCTAATACCATTCACAAAGAAATTCCTAGGATATCTTTCTAAATATGAAGTAACAATACTGTTAGTAGGAAGAACATCTCGTCCATTACTCTGACTCTTAAGGACAACCACGGGTCTAACACACTCATTGAAATGTGCTGAGAGTTCTAGAAGCGACATTGTATCTTCATCTACCCCCTTATGTTCTAAGTATGTAAGTAAATCACTCACTTTTCTTTCAAATGGAAAAAGCTTCTCTAAGTAGCTAGCATCATTTACTTTCTCTCTACAAAAAATACTCTCTATCTTCTCAAACTCATTAAAATATCTATTACTACTTCCTACAATTTCTAAATATTTTTCTTTACTCAGAAGAGTAGAAATATCATCACTACTGTATTTGCTCTCAACTCCATATTCACAGTTGTAATCGTTTATAAGTAAGTACTTAACCTCATTTAGAAGTACAAAGCCCAAGAGTTCATTTCCATTTGAAAATTCTTTTAACCAATTAAAAAAATTACCTCCCACTCTTTTAAATTCCTTACCATTCCCTCTATCCAATTTTTTTCTCATCTCATTTGCAATCTCTGTTGCTATCTGAGTATGTACTACTTTCTCTGGAAGAGAGAAACCCAAAAGAGTTTCTGCTTCCTTAGTACTTAATACATGACAGCATCTATTTACTTTTCTCCCTAGTTCATCAGTAACAAACTGTCTCTGGTTTACTGAGAAGTACGAAGAGCTTTTGTATTCAGGATCAATTAACATTTTAAGAGCTATTGGAGCATCAAAAAGATGTTTTGATATGGAATGACCATCATTGGATATGAGGTTGGGGTCTAGAACATATTTATCGAAATACTTTCTCATTAAATCAAGATTTCGAGTACAATCAGAAATTTTCATTTTCACTCTAACATCCTTTGACTTGATAACAGGAATTGGGTTCATATCTTCATCAAGAATAGGACGCCCCTCTTTGTCTTTGTAAAATCTTTGTACTCTCTCACCATTTTCAGCTTTCTCATACACTCTTAAAGCCTCCCATTCCTCCTGTGTTTTAATATAGCTTGTATCTAACCTTGGAATTTTGTATTCCAGTTTGTTGTTTGAGAGATTTCTCAAATATACAGGTTTTCCAGTAAATCGAAACTCAGGATGTTGAAAAACATACCTGTTTGTTAATACAACAACTTCATCATTTTCTACATAGCCAGATATATCCAGCTCTCTTCTATCAAAAGGAGGAAGGTCTTTCTCTGTTAGGGATACCCTATATGTGTCCACCTCTGTGGCATATGGAAGAGGTATTCCATCAAGAAGAATCTTCTCATCGTAAGAATCATGTAAGTCTTTTTCAGTATCTACCATCTAGATATTGTAACAGGGATAGTTTCTTTTGTGAAATTTAAATGATATAATACTATGGGTTGTGGTTCTTTAAAAAGAAAAGGAGCAAAATGTGTGAAAAAACGTTTTATCTTGGTACGAAAGAATATCGAGGCTATATGGATGGTGCTGGGCAGGTTTTTATTAACTTGACTCCAAACAGCATTATCGTATCGCCAAATTCTACCAGCAGAATCGTGGTCCCTAAGTCAGGTCATGTGATTAAGCTGATCTTTAACAGCTCCATTCCGAGGGTCTCAGGAGTTCCTTGTAGCAGAAGGGGCGTTTTTTTCATTGTAGAGACTGCAGTGAAGATTTTCGTAAATCGTCCTGATTTTTGTGTCTCGGTAGAATTAGATCCAGAAAAAGAAGGTGTTGTATTAAAACCAATTTTTGAACTTGAATAGGAGGAGAGAAATGATAAAGTATGAATCGTTCAATTATTTTGGCAATATTCCTGTATTGGAAGTAAATGGCAATATATACATTAACCTCTTAGGTAAGAATTTGGTCTGCGAGGATCTCTTCTTCCCATCCGATGAACATCATGTGGCTTATATTGGTCCACAAACTAGTATAGCTTTTATCCGTAAATCAGATGGATTAGGATTCTACTTTCCTCCTGAGGAAGAAAATGTTTTATATATTGTCACTCCAGATATTAAAAGAATTTCAAATCGAAACGACTTAGTCGTTCCAATTATTATTTCAATGTATTCTGAAAATATCTATGAGGCATCCGCCTTAATTTAACCGCAACCACAAGAGAGTGAATCTCGTAAAACTGTTAATCCAGAACGAAATTCACTCTCCCACCCTATTTCACTGTAACTGATTTTGCTAAATTCCTTGGCTTATCAATATTATTCCCCAGTGCTACTGAAAGATAATATGAGATGAGTTGAAAAGGAATGACATTAGCAATACTACTTACATTCTCCACTTGAGATACATTTATGTAAAAATCAAAGATCTCTCTCTTACTTGATTTATCGTTTCCAATCCCTACCGTTAAAGCTCCTCTAGCTTTTACCTGCTCGACAGCACTTATCATATCATTAAAATCACGGCTATTCTCTGATGGGATGATGCTAAGTACGGGAGTACCTTTTTCAATTAATGCAATTACTCCATGTTTAAGTTCTCCAGCTGCAAACCCCTCTACATGTTTGTATGATATCTCTTTAATCTTTAATGCTCCCTCCAGGGCAATATAGGAGTTTTCACCTTTACCTAATATAAAGGCATGCTCTTTGTTTTTTAATTTATTAGCAACTCTCTTTATATTCTCAAGTCTAGATTTTAAGAAAATCTGAGATATTGATTTTGTTAGAATTGATAAATTCTTTTTACCTTCCTCAAACCTGTTATCTAAGGTCATGGTTAGAAGATATCCCCAAGCACATTGAGCGGTAAAAACCTTAGTCGAGGCAACACATATCTCTGGACCTGAATTTGTGTAGAATTCAAAATCAGAAAGTCTGCTAATTGTTGTTCCATACATATTTACCAAACTTGCGATTTTACAACCCTTCTTTTTAAACGCCTCAATAGCTTCAATAGTGTCTGCTGTTTCTCCACTTTGAGAAATAGCGATAAGGATGTCTTTCTTTTTTACAATTGAAATATACTGCTCAAATTCATAGCTTTTCACTTCTTGAGCATCAATATTCGCTATATTTCTAAGAAAGTATGCAATCTGTCCTGCAGAGAAACCTGCTGTTCCTGCTCCAATTACATACACCCTTCCCCCTTTCTTGATTGAATCTGTTAATGGTAGCAACTCTTTTCTTAAATACTTTGTAGCAAAGAGAATTGTTTCTTTTTGATCAACAATTTCCTTAAGCATGAAATGTTTGAAATTCCCTTTATCTATTTTGTTAAATTGATGTTTAAGTTTTTTAATCTTAACTGGTTTAAATTGATTACTTTCAATGTTAAAAATAGATATATTTTTTCCACCTATTTCAACCATGTCAAAATCATCAAGAAGTACAGCTTCGTTTGTTGCAGGAGAAAAAGAAAGTGTGTCAGATGCGATATATATCCCATCAGTTGCTATTCCTAAAACTAAAGGGGAGCCATTCCTAACAGCATATATTTTCTTATCATTATTACTTAACAATGCTATTGTATTCCTTCCTTTTAGTTTTTTAAAAACAGTAATTATTGCCTGTCTTAAAGATTTATTTTTTAGTAATTCCAACTCTATTAATCTTACAATTACTTCTGTATCGGTTTCTGAAACAAAGTGAACATCTTTTTTAAGTAAAGAAGATTTTAATTCATTGAAATTCTCAACAATTCCATTTTGTACCAATGTAAAACCTCCAACTTCTGAAATGTGAGGATGAGCATTAATTTTTGTCACACCTCCATGTGTTGCCCATCTCGTATGTCCTATGCCGATATTCCCCTTTTGGAGCTTTTGAAGCATTTTGTCATACTTTATTTCTCCAATATTTTTGTATTGATGAATTTTGCCATTTAGAATTGCTATCCCCCATGAGTCATATCCTCTATACTCGAGCCTTTTCAAGCCTTCAAATATTAAATCATTACACTCCTTCTCTCCAGAGTACCCAAATATGCCGCACATAGTTGTGTAGTTAAAAATTTAGAAGGGAATTGATGATTGTTTTTTGTTTATTTGAAACAATCTTTAGGCTAACAATGTAACCTGGAAGCATCCGCTGGTAATTCGATAACTTCCGCCTCGTAGTAGTGTCCTTAACACTACCCATACGCTCTGATATTAATTAATATCCCTTAAGATTATGTTACAGGTTATTTCTTCTGTGGTCAAACATCGTGTTAATCTTGTGACCTTCGACCTCCCAATATTGAAGCATAGTACATGATATTAAGTATAGAGGTTAGTAAGGCGGCAAAATATGTTAAAGCGGCTGCCCTAAGGACCCTTTTTGCCCCTGGAATATTCTCTTCAGATACTAAGTTATACTCCTGAAGAAATTTTAGGGCTCTTTTACTTGCGTCAAGCTCGACAGGAAGAGTGACCAATGAAAGTACAACACTCGAGGAGAAAAACAGAAGGCCTAATGTAGCTAAATTGTATCTTGAAAGCATTAAACCAATGAAGAAAAGAACATATCCTATCTGTGTCCCAATGTTAGAAACCGGAATAAAGATTCTTCTGAAATGATATACGGCAGAAGAAGAAAATTTTTGCTGTACATGTCCCATCTCGTGGGCAACAACTGAAATATGCGAAACAGAACCGAAATTAACATTCTCAGAGGATATTGCTACAACATTTTTAACTGGATCAAAGTAATCTCCAAGGGGATTTTGGTTCGGAGCTATTGTGACCGAGAAATCCTCACCTTTTTTTATCGCTTCTGCAGCATCAAGACCTGTCTTATTTCCTCCACTAGATATTTTTGAATATTTGTTGAAAGTCGTTTTAACATATATCTGGGCAGCAATTGTAAGAATTAATGCTGGGAGTGAAAAAAGTAGATAAGTTGAATCCATTTATTAAAAAAATAACAAATTAAATTTCCTTTTTATCAGCAAGAAGAGTTAAGTATGCCAAACTACCACCACTTATGGCTGTGTAAAATTGTGAGATTCCCATGGTTGTTAAGAAAAGAGCTGGGAGTCCAATTGTTTTGTGTAAGACAAATGCACTTGCAAAAAGAAAGGAAGCTTTAACTATTGAAGAAATCAATACATTAAAATATTTAAATTTGATTTTTTGAAACAAATAAACAAATATTAAATTAGATAAAGAGATAAAAGGAATCAGGTAAAGGAGGGAATTTGTTGCTCCCCCAAAAATTTTTCCACTAAGAAAGGTTGCAATTGAAGGAATAAAAAGAATTGGGAAAACTCTTCTTATATTAAATTTTGAAAAGGACATTATTAACAAAAAATTCACAATAGTACCAATTACATACTGAGGAGATTTGAAAAAGAAAGGTATAGCAAATATTAAGATATACAAGAATGTGATTTGTAATTTCTTATTTAAAAAGAATTCTTTATATATCCTCTTATTTCTTAAAATTGCATTCATTTTATTATCAATTAAAAATAATCATATAATCTATTCTAATATAAGATATTCGAATACAAATATCAAAAGATGTGGTACTATTAAATATGGAATTTGATTCAAAAGAAAAGTATGTTTGTTTAGTAGCTCCTTCATTCGCAAGTGAGTATGAATATCCTGATTTTGTTTATAGATTGAGGAAGCTAGGTTTTGAAAAAGTTATGGAAGTTACATTCGGTGCGAAGATGACCAATCTAACATATTACAGCATTCTTAAAGAAAGTATTGAGAGGGGTGAGAAAAAAACTTGGATTGCTAGCCCCTGTCCTACAATTGTTAATTTTATTCGGGTAAAATATCCCCACCTAGTTGATAATCTTGTCCCTGGGCACTCTCCAATGGGCTGTATGGGCTTAATTACACGCAAGATGTATCCTAAGTACAAGATAGTGTTTGTAGGCCCCTGTATGACAAAGAAGATGGAAGCAGCAGAAACTGGGACGGTAGATTTTGTATTAAATTTTAGAGAATTAGAGGAAATTTTTGAAAAAAAATCTATTCCAGAAAGAGTTACTGAAGATAAGTACATGATTGGTTTTGACAAACTTTACAATGACTATACTAAAATATATCCTGTTTCTGGTGGACTTTCTGAAACTCTTCATTACAAGAATCTTTTGGAAAGTAGAGATATTTTAGTAATGGAAGGGTTGAATAAGTTAATGCCTGTATTTGATCAATTTAAAGATGGTGTATACAAGCATTACAAATTTCTAGATATCCTTAATTGTGATGGTGGCTGTATTAATGGACCCGGGATGATAAGTGAAAAAAGTGTTAAAGAAAGAAGGAGAAGAGTCTTTAAGTATAGAGATTATGCTAGACGATATGAGAAGGATTTAGGTAAAAGTGGACTTAAAGCGCATGCGGAAGGAATTAATTTTGAAAGGAAATTCTAATGGAAGACTTTATGAAATTAGCAATTGAAGAAGCTAGAGAAGGAATTAAGAATGACCATGGAGGTCCTTTTGGTGTTGTTGTGGTTAAGGATGGTGTTGTTTTATCAAAAGCACACAATACGGTTTTAAGAGATCAAGATTCCACATGTCATGCAGAGATTCAAGCAATAAGAGAAGCTTCAAAAAAAATTCACTCTTTTGATTTGTCAGGTTGTATTCTTTTTTCAACTGGTAAGCCCTGCCCAATGTGCTCAAGTGCTATAAAATGGGCTAAAATTTCTCAAGTTTACTATGCTTGTGGTTATGAAGATGCAAAGGATATAGGCTTTAATGAATTAGATGGAAACAATAGCAATTACAAAGAAACTCAAGTCAGTAGAGAGGATTGTAAGCAATTATATGAGGAGTATAAAAGTCTAAATAGAGAGAGATATTAATTTGCTATTTTTTGACATAAAGCTTTATATCAACAACTACCGCTCTATTTTCATTTAACATTACAGGGTTAATATCCATTGAAACAATCTCTGGATAGGTTATTAACATACTTTGAATTTTCATTATTAAATCGAGAAGTTTCTCTCTTGCCAGCTTTGGTTTTCCACGATAACCATCGATAATCATTGAAACTCTTGTTTCTGATAAAATGGCATTAACTTTCTCCCTTGTTTCGGGAATAAGTACATGCTTAATATCTTTGTAAACTTCTGTATATACTCCACCCTTTCCTATCGCAACCAAATGACCAAATCCAATACCTTCTTTCTCATAAATGTGTGAATCTCCCTCTCTATTTGCTCCAATGAAGAACTCTATTTTGGAATCAACCATCTCTTGGATTAAAATTTCGGGAGAAGTATTACCTGTTACCTTCGTAATTGTTTCTTTTAACTCTTCAAAACTTTTTTCAAATTCCGATATAGTTCTGATATCAAGATACAATCCTTTGTGGTCTGTTTTATGAGCCAAATCTTGTGCACTAGCTTTTATGGCTACAGGGAATGCTGTTGATGCAAAATCTCTGGCCTGTTCCAAACTACTTGTTACTATCTGTTTAGGTGTATCTATTCCAAATTCATTAAGAATTTTTATTGCCAAATCATCTGGAAGAACTTTGATTTCTTCATCTCCTTCAACAAACTCAAAAAGTTCTTTCTTATTCCTAGTTTTTCTTAAAAACTTATTACTATCAACAATTTTATTTAAGTTTTTATTTTGTTCGAAATTAGCAAGTTTAGAAATTAAATGCATTGCCTCTTGGACATCATTAAACCATGGGAGTTTATTCTCAGTTAAAATTTTAAATCCATTTTTTACTTCTTTTCCTCCGAGAAAACATGCGAAGAGTGGCTTTGATGTCTTCTTGGATATTTCTACAATTGCATTTGCTGTTCCCTCTATGTCAGTCATTAATTGTGGTGTGAGGAGGATAACAACTGAGTTAGTATTAACATCCTCTATCACTGTTTCAATTGCACTTGCATACCTATCGCTTTTTGCATCCCCCAAAACATCAACAGGGTTCTCGAATGAGGCTTCAACAGGCAAATCTCTTTTTAGTTTTTGCTGTGTTTTCTCTCCAAGAGATATTATTTCTAGTCCCTCTTTCTCCGCGCTGTCCACTGCAGTAATTCCAGGTCCTCCAGCATTTGATACAACTGCAACATTCTTTCCCTTTGGCATGTATCCCATATCTACTAATTCAATTAATTTGTAAAGTTCTTCAGAATTTTCGGCAAGAAGTAAATTTGCTTTCTTTACAGCAGCAAGGACTGTGTCATATGAGGAAGCTAAGGAACCAGTATGGGAGGAAATTGCCTGTTTAGACTTCTCTGAGCTACCAGGAGCAATTAAAAGGATTGGTTTTTTTGATCGTTGGGCAATGGAAACGAATTCTTTACCATCTGAGAATTCCTCAAGATAAATTGCAATAGCCTTAATCAGTGGATTTGAAATAAAATAGGGTAAAAGTTCATTTTCATTAATATCTGCTTTGTTTCCAACAGAAATAACATAACCAAAGCCAGAGTTACTTTCCTCTGCCATATCAAGAATGGCTGTACAAAATGCTCCAGATTGTGAAATAAAGGCGATATTGCCATCACCTGGATTACTTCTTGCAAAGGATAGGTTGATTTTAGCCTTGTTGTTGATAAAGCCAAGACAATTTGGACCAATAAGACGAATTCTTGCACCTTTAAGCTTGTTTGCAATCCTTTCTTCTAGCTCTCTTCCTTCTTGTCCTGTCTCGCTAAAACCAGCAGAGATAATTAAGACCGTTTTAACTTTCTTCATTATGCATTGATCTACAATTTCCTC
>Ga0209510_1002546_pt1 | contig 18527 bp, 12 predicted proteins | sample BiotimSIPDNA_FD_185749 | JGI IMG/M metagenome (GOLD analysis project Ga0209510, IMG submission 185749) | Anaerobic biogas reactor microbial communites from Washington, USA - Biogas_R1 time_0 SIP DNA (SPAdes) (version 2) | ecosystem: Engineered > Bioreactor > Anaerobic > Unclassified | place... | reverse complement strand
TCTTCCAGTCGACCTTGTACTTGTCCTTGATGTAGTCCATACCGTAGTAGGTGAACTCATCGAGGATGTTGTCGGTGTAGGCCGCGGTCGCGTACTGGGTGAATCCGACACCGCCGGACATGTAGGAACCGAGCCAGATCTGGTCGAAGAGCATGGTTCCGGCGCCGACGACCTCAAGGGCAGCCTTGGCGGGGTCGTTGGGGTACTTCCGGTTCGCCTGAACGATATCGGCGAAGAGACCGAACTTGATACCACCGGGCTCGTTCGGGCCACGGGCACGCCGTGCGGGCAGGAGCGAAGCCATCTGGACGACGCCTGCGTGCTTTGCAGCGAAGGAGAGGTCAGCGACGGCTGCCTCACCGGCGCACATCCGGTAGGCGGCGATGAAGGACATACCGATCTGCATCGCAGACCACCGGGAGGTCGTTCCACCATCACAGGTCCGCGAGACCGCGGTCGGGATGTGGATGGCCTGGTACATACCCTTGCCGACTTCTGCCTTGAGCTCCTCGGCCTGCTTGGCGGGGAAGAGCTTCTCGATGTTCAGCAGGAACTGGGGCTCGATGTCGTCTGCGACATCGTCGTCACCGGTGAAGACCTTGACGTAACAGTCGTCGACGAGGCCGGGGTGGGTCTCGACCATGTGTTCCTGGACAACCGCTGCGCCGGGCATGGCGTGGTTTAAGATATGGAGGTACTCGTTGATCGTCTCGGGGGTAACCTCCTTGCCCAGACGCTTCTGCAGGGTCTGGTGGGCAAGGTCCATGCCGACGATGACCGTTCTCCTGATATCGTCCCACATCTGCTGCATGGCAGAGTTGTTGACGTAGTGCAGGTCGTCGCCTTCAACGAAGACGCCGGTGCCGGAGACCTCGTAGGTCATCAGCTGGCGCTGGCCCATCGGGATACCGCCAAGGTGGCAGCGCTCGGGATCGTACATGGAGATGCCGCGGTCCATCTCGATGGCACGGCTCGCCTTCATGAACTCCATCTTACGAGGGGACTGGCGAACACCGTTGAACTTGTAGAACTCGGCAGTCTCGGACTCGATGTCCTGTCCCTGGAACTTCTCCTTGAGGGCCTTCAGGAACATCTTCTGGGTTCTCTCAATCTTTGCCATTGTGATCACTCCTCTTTCGGCATGAAGCCGTATTTCGTCCGCAGCGAGTGGATACGCTGGACGTATTCGATGTATTCAGTATCCTCACGGTAGGGGGTCCCTACGAGCGAGTGGAAGATCGTCGTGTGAGCCTTGAGCCACTTCTCATCCATGGGCTTGCCGATAGCAACGGCACGGTCGAGGGGCTCGCCGATCTGGTTCTTGACGTACTTGACGACGCCGTCCTCATCGAGGATGCAGCGCTGGAGCATATCGAACATCATGCCGTCTTCAGCGAGACGGAGCGAGTGACCGTGCACGGTCGCACCACGGATACCGACACGGGCCGGGTCGAACATCTCGGTCTCGAGGAGTTCCTTCGAGTACTTCTCAAGGTCACGCTCACGGCACTCGACGATCTGACGTCCGGAGAGCGTTCCGGGGTCGATACCACGGAAGCGGTACATCTCTGCGTAGGTCCGCTGGTAGGGCTGCGAGGGCGCGTTGAACATCGAGTCTGCGAACTGGATGTAACGGACACGGTCGCCGGCCTTGGCACCCTCGGTGGGCTTGACGAGCTTGCGCATGGGGCAGTCGGGCTCCTGCTGCTCGGCGAGCGGCGGGTGGGCAGTCGGGTATGCCGATCCGGGAGCACGGTGGCCAAGGATCAGCACGATATCCTCATCAGTTACGGAACGAACCTTCTCAAGCTTCTGGCTGGGGTTCATCTGCTTGCGCCGGTTCTCGGCGACAATCGATGTCCCGGGACCATACTGGGGCGTGTATGCCATTGTTTTATTCACCTCAAAGTGATTGATATCTTATCCATTTCCTGTCTTGAACGACGTTCTGCCATATTCCCAGGGGTGAACGCAAACTCTCGCGTCACTGTCCTCTCCGGATAACCACCGGGTCTTCCCCGGAACGGGGGTCCGCAAGGCCGATGAGCGTTGTGTCGGCATCGGGGCCGAACTTCGCGTAATCCACGAGCGTCGGAGCGGTCTTCATGAACCTGCCCTCCTGGAGCTGGTAGGGGAACTCCGTGAAGAAATCGTCGCAGTGCGACCGGATCTCCTCGATGACCGAAGAATCCTCGACCTCCAGGATGACCTCACCCGCCTGGATAGCGAGCGCGATCTCGGCATCGCCGACATGGATCGCCCTGCGATCGGAGTGCGGGTTCGGGCTCCCCCGTGCCGGGCCGTACGGGACGGTGGCCGGCAGACCGGGACCGTGGATCATCATCCGGCGGATGCCGGCGATGCCGGCAAGCGTATTGAGCAGGCGCTCTGTCGTCTCAGGTTTGAGCATCCGAAGCGGCACAATCCTGACCTGGGGTAATTCGGCTTTCGTCATTCGAATCTCTGTTAGTTCAGGCTCCGTTTGCGATCTGGTTGATCGGCTTGTTGAACACATCGATCTTACCGTAGGTGTCGGCGAAGATCTTCGACGTGTTCTCGGGCGAGAACATCTGGGTTCCGGCATCAAGTGCCGCTGCAGCGACCACACACGGGATGGCCACACCGTTTGCGTGGCGGGTCACGACGTGGTTGCCGTTGAAGATACCGGGGCCGCCGCCACCGTAGATCGAGTGGCTGAAGAACGAGAACCCGACAGCGGTACCCATGACACGGCCGTAGTCGCTGCTCGGGAGACCGGTCTCGTGCTCAAGCAGGTCGTTGAAGTACAGGAGCGTCGAGGAGACTGCCTGGGCGAACCGTCCGGCACCACAGTTGACGATGGTGGCTGCCATGGATCCCGCAGCAGCGTATGCGTTCCAGAGCATGGGGTCCTTCGTGTCGTAGAACTGGAAGTAGCCGCCCTTCTTGCCGGGGGTGATGACCTTGTCCTCGATGGCACGCTCGACCAGGCTCTGGACGACCGAACCGACGGTTCCAGTCTGACCGTTTGCCTTGACGAGGTCGTAGACCATGTTGTTCGCGTTCAGGCCCTGGTAGGCGTAGGCGAGCAGCGTGGCACGCTCGAAGGGTCCGATGGCGGATCCCATCTCGAAGATACCGGCGGTCTCGAGCGTGGATGAGAGTGCAGCGCCCTGCAGGGCGTTCCTGTTGGTCATCATCACGACGTGGTTGACCGGGATGTTCCGGAGCGCGTAGCCGAGACCTTCGTTGTTCTGGGGGATGTTCAGGATCGACGTAACGAGCGAGCCCTTCATGTCCTGGGTGTGCGGATAACCGCCCCAGCAGGCCGCCTTAACGGTGGATGCGTTGAAGGCGTCGACGTTGAACTGGTCGACGATCGCGTAGGTGGTCGCGGAGGCGACCGCGGTGATTGCCGCATCGTAGGTGGCCGCGTTGATCAGGCGCTTCGCCGGGACCTGGACGAGCTGGAGCTTTCCTCCGTTGAACTCCAGGATCTCAGTGTCATCCCCTTCTTCAACCTGGATCATCTCCTTGATCTTGGCGACGATGGCGTCCTTGTTCTCCATGATGGGGAGATCCAGTTCTCTTCCCTTGATCTTGCCCTGTCCAAGTTTTCCGTTCTTGAGCGCATCCTGGATGCCCCCAAGGTTTACGTTGATTGTTCTCTTGGTCAGGTCGATGATCTTACTTGTGGCCGGGTTAACCAGCGGGCTGATTCTGTCGAGGGAGACGCCGCTCTTGAGCAGCTTCCCGTCATCAGAATAGAGATCGATTGTTTCCGAGTATTTAGCCATAGTATTTCATCCTTTTACCCTTGTTCAATGCATTCCGTTCATGAAAGAGACCGGGCATTCACCTGCTCCGGTTCCCTGAAGGCCGCTACTGCACGTCCCAAAAGGGACTATAAGAGTAGAAGGACGGTCATTAATAAAATTTGCGAATTCAAATTGGATTTTCACATAAATTATAATATTTGTCTGAGATATATTCACATCAAGGTATTTTAAAATCGGGATTCAATGGTCCAAATTGTTGAACGTCGTACTTAAAAAGGATTTCGGCGTGCTGTCGCCCACAGGACACGGCCCGGGAGGGGCAGCAGAATGGCATATATTAAATAATAAAAAGGACAACCATAATAGCAATAGGTAATATTATTTTTAGATCTCTAACGCCTAAATGTATCTTATTCTATACGTTGCACTCGAAGATATATAATGCTACCCAAACAGGGCGCGAATTTTCAAAAACCAGATCGTCAGACGTCTGTTTTATGAATGCACCTAATTTTCGTCAAGAATAAAAGAGATGCAATTATATAGAGCTCACCGGAATCCTGACCATGCGCATCCAGGTGCACCAGGTGCGGCGGCGGGCGCGGATCCCGCCCCGGGAAACAGCGGGTCCGGAGAGACCCCGGGCGAGTCTCCGGCTCAGGGGAACCGCTTCGGGGGCGGGTGATAAGCAGGTTTTTTCGCGTATATTTACTACTGCTCCAGGGCACCCACACATCCCATGAACCCCGGGCGAAGCCGCGAAGGAAGCGAAGTCCACAAGATTACTATCGCCTGCACCTTCCCTTTGCAGTCTTCGCGGCAACGCGAGCGACTGGCGATCAACCGCACGCATCAGGACCCGCAAAATAAGGCGGCTTCGTCCACCACCGGGCATGCACCCCATATCTCACATGAACATCCCCTCAAAATTGGAAACGGAGTCCGGGTTGTTGCGCTCCCAACCGCGACATACCGGTGGTGAATCGCTCTTCGGGAATTTTCATCAGTTGCGCCTGTGGCCAAACGTGGCCCCATAGGCGTTTTCCATGAAAAATCGCCCATCCGGGTGAATGAGTGCATCTCGACAGCCGGCTCATTGCTCCCGGGTTCCGTTGTCGCCGCTGGCGGGGCGGGTGGAGACCTCCCCTGCCCCACGCCCCCGGGTGATGCCCGCCACGGTCTACTGCCCAGGGGAGGAAGGCAGGTTTCATGCATGCAGCCCCTCGCATAGCCCCATATGGGTTCCCCCCACAACGTTGCCTCACGCGAAGTCCGTGGCGTCACTTCCCCCTCGTCATTACCCCGCGTGCTTTGCGGCAGCGCGAGAGATCATACCCTTATTTCCACACATGCGAAGACCGTGGTGTCGCCGGTGATCCGCCTCACGCATCAAAACCCTCAAAATAGGGTGACTTCGTGCAGTACCTGCGCTTTTCAGGCACCGCAGGGATCGTAAGGTCCGGTATCCACACCCGTTCGGGCGGTTTTTATGCCCTCTGAGTTAACCAGATCTCAAACCAGAAACATTTAGGTGGTCAGTAAAAATACGCCCAATCCCACGACTTTTATGCAACACCACCCCATTAATTATGCGGATTGGTAAAGTTTACTAAATTAACAGTTTTGAGTAAATTTAGTCACTTGATCGCGCTTACAAATACGGAATGGTTAAATAGAAATCGTTACAAGTTATGATAAAACGATCTATCCGGTGCTCCGCCAAGAGAGTTTCAGTCCATCCCGAGGTGGGCAGCCCCCCTCTGCGTATTCCCCCCGGTTTCTGGCAGTGCTCCAGCAAACCCGAACGACAAACCTTCTCCGTGCAAGAAGGCCCGGCATACCGGGTACAGGACGTCCTGGTGGATACTCTCACAACACAGTGAATGGCCCAAATGCGGGTCAAATTCAGAGCACCACTCTCCGGGGCCGGTTCTCCTGGAGGTAGGAGAACCGGCCCCGTTAATCACATTGAGGCAAAACCATGGCGAAGAAGATTACGTTGAACATGATAACCCAGCGCTCTGTAAGTGAAGGCGTTGGGATAGTTTCGGGCAAGATGTCCCCGGAGTACTTCGAGGCCTGTTCCATCATCGAGATGCACGACGATGACGTCAAAGCACTCGGTCTGGTCCCGAACCAGCTCGTCAAGGTGACGAGCGAATGCGGAAGTGTGATCGTCAAGAGCGTCAGGGGACGCCAGGCGCTCTACCCCGGTCTTGCGTTCATTCCGCAGGGTGTCTATGCAAACCAGATAGTCCCGCCGCGGACCCAGGCAACCGGGGAACCCCAGTACAGCGGCTTTCCTGTGACAGTCGAACCCGCTCCTGAAGGCGAGAAGCGCAAGAGCACGCTCGAACTCGTCCAGAGCGCCGTCGGGATGTGGAGAGGTGATCAGTAATGGCAAAAAAGATTGAGAATGTCGGATGCCCGTTCTGCGGCGTCTGCTGTGATGACCTTGTCGTCACCGTCTCTGACGACGGGAAGAAGATCCTCGAGGTCGAAAACGCCTGCATCATCGGCAGCACGGTCTTCCACCGTGCCATGTCTGAGCGGCACACACTACCCCGCCTCCGCCAGCCGGACGGCACCTACAAAGAGATCTCCTACGATGAGGCGATCGATTACGCGGCAAAGGTCTTCTACAACGCAAAGAAACCCCTGATCTACGGGTTTGGGTCGACCAACTGTGAGGGTATGGCCGCCGCGGCCAAGGTCGCCGAGAAGGCAGGTGCTGTGCTCGACAACTGTGCGTCCATCTGCCACGGGAGCTCGTTCCTTGCTATATTCGACAACGGCTACCCGAGCTGCACCCTCGGCGAGACAAAGAACCGGGCAGACGTCATCGTCTACTGGGGCGCAAACCCGGCTCACGCCCACCCACGGCACATGTCCCGCTACTCGATCTTCCCCCGCGGGTTCTTCACCGGCAAGGGCCACAAGGGCCGCAAGATCATCGTCATCGACCCCCGGCACACCGACACCGCCCAGGTGGCTGATATCCACCTGCAGGTGAAGCAGGGATACGACTACGACCTCTTCAACGCATTCCGCGCCGTTGTCCGGGGCCACGACATCCCAGACGAGGTTGCGGGTATCAAGAAGGAACAGATCATCGAGGCTGTCGAGATCATGAAGAAGGCGCGGTTCGGCACCATCTTCTACGGCATGGGTCTCTGCCACTCCGACGGCCGGAACCACAACGTGGACATCGCCATCAGCCTGACCCGCGACCTCAACGACTACACCAAGTGGACGATCATGGCGATGCGGGGTCACTACAACATCACCGGGCCTGGCGCGGTCTGGTCATGGCAATACGGGTTCCCCTACTGCCTGGACCTGACGAAGAAGGATATCGCCCACATGAACCCGGGTGAGACGAGCTCTGTCGACCTTGCCATGCGGGGCGAGGTGGACGCTTTCTTCAACGTGGCGACCGATGCCGCCGCCCACTTCCCGATCGAGCCGGTCAAACAACTCAGGAAGCACCCCTGGATCACCATCGACCCCCACCCCAACATGGCGACCGAGATCTCAGACCTCCACATCCCGGTGGGAATCGTCGGTGTCGAGGTTCCGGGCATCGTCTATCGGATGGACAACGTCCCGATCCAGTATCGCAGTGTCATCGATCCACCCGAAGGCGTCCCGAGCGACGAAGAACTCTTCGAGCGGATCTACCAGAGGCTCTGTGAACTGGAAGCGGAGGACGCCGCAAAGCAGCCTGCAAAGGCCGTGCCTGAAGGCGTCCGTGCGGGGGAGTGAACCATGGGTGAACTCATAATCAAGAACGGCTTTGTCTTTGACCCCCTGCAGGGGGTCAAGGGCGACCGGATGGATATCGGGATCAAGGACGGCAAGATCGTCGAGACGACGGCTCTGGCGAACCCGAAGGCAATCGATGCCGCCGGCATGACCGTGATGGCAGGCGGTGTGGACATCCACTCTCACGTTGTCGGGCCGAAGGTGAACGTCGGCCGGCTCTTCCGGCCTGAGGACAAACTCTTCAAGAGCCCCCACAAATCTCCTACGTGCAACCGCATGGAGATGGGCTTCTCGGTCCCCTCCACGTTCAAGACCGGCTATGACTACGCCCGGATGGGCTACGTCTTCGTTAACGAAGCAGCGATGCCCCCGCTCCACTCCCCGCACGTCCACGAGGAGATCCGGGATACCCCGATCATCGACAACGCAGCGATGCCGGTCTTCGGCAACAACTGGTTCACGCTCGATTATCTCAAGAACAACGAGATCGAGAACAACGCCGCGTACACTGCCTGGCTCCTGCGGGCAACCCGCGGGTTTGCCATCAAGGTCGTCAACCCCGGCGGCACGGAAGCCTGGGGATGGGGCCTGAACTGTGACAACATCCACGATCCGGTCCCATACTTCGATATCACCCCGGCAGAGATCGTGAAGGGTCTCATCGAGACAAACGAATTCCTGGGCCTCCCCCACTCGATGCACCTGCACTGCAACAACCTCGGGAACCCGGGCAACTACACCGATACCCTCGACTCGTTCAAGCTCGCCGAGGGCTACACCCCGAAGAACAACTTCGGCCGGGACCAGGTCATGCACGTCACGCACGTCCAGTTCTGCTCCTATGGCGGTGACTCCTGGAGGAACGTCGAGTCCCGGGCCGACAAGATCATGGACTACGTGAACTCGCACGAGAACATCACCATCGACATGGGTCAGGTGACCCTCGACGAGACCACGACCATGACCGCAGACGGACCGTTCGAGCACCACCTCCGGGCCCTCAACAACCTGAAATGGGCAAACACCGACGTGGAACTCGAGACCGCCGCGGGCGTCGTCCCCTACATCTACAGCCCGACCGTCAAGGTCTGCACCATCCAGTGGGCCATCGGTCTGGAACTTGCGCTCTACGCCAAGGACCCGATGCGGACGTTCATCACCACCGACCACCCGAACGCCGGGCCGTTCACCCGCTACCCACGGGTCATAAAGTGGCTGATGAGCCGTGCAGCACGTGACGAGACCATGAAGACGTTCAAGTGGCTCGACCGGACGATTGAGTCCACCACCATAGACAGCATCGACCGTGAACTCACGCTCTACGAGATCGCGCAGATGACCAGGGCAGGGCCGGCAAAGGCGCTTGGCATCAGCAACATCTACGGCGGACTTGCTCCCGGCATGGATGCCGATGTCGCCATCTACGCCCTCAACCCCGAGGATATGCCCTCCGACCCGGAGATGATCGAGAACGCCTTCTCACGGTGCGCGTACCTTATCAAGGACGGCGTCGTGACCGTCAAGGGCGGCGAAGTCGTCTCAGAGCCCGCAAAGCGGACCGTCTGGGTCGACGTGAAGGTCCCGGAGAACGCACAGGTGCAGAGAGATATCTACGAGCACTTCCTCAGGCACTACAGCGTGGGAGTCGAGAACTACAAGCTCTTCGAGGAACACCTCCACAACCCGAGGGTGATCGAGGTCGATTCGACACAGTAAGGTGATGAGAAGTATGAAGACAGTAACTATCACCCTGGCAAACCCCCCCGAACTCTATCTTGAGGGGCAGAATATCACTCCGGACAACTTTGCAGGAAAGAAGGCCGCTGAGATCGCCACTCTCGATGTCTGGGAGGGCAAGATGAAGAGCCCGCTCGGAAAGTACTTCACCGTTGAGGGCGAAGGCGGAGCAACGGCTGCCGAGACGAAGATCATCGTCCGTGGGGACTGCACCCGTGTGAAGCGGATCGGCCAGCAGATGACCGCGGGCGAGATCGTCATCGAAAGCAACGCCGACATGTACATCGGCGGCTGGATGAAAGGCGGAAAGATCCACGTGAAAGGAAACGTCGACTCGTTCTGCGGCATCGGAATGGAAGGCGGCGAACTGATCGTCGACGGAAAGGCCGGATGTCACCTTGGCTCATCGCCCCGCGGTGAGTGGCGCGGTATGCAGGGCGGACTGATCCGGGTTGCCGGGGACGTCGGCAGCGACACAGCCACGTTCATCAACGGCGGGACCATCATCATCGGCGGCGATGCGGACATTCACGTCTCCACCCACGGCGAAGGCGGCACCGTCATCATCAAGGGGAACGCCAAGGCCCGTGTCGGCGGGCAGATGGTGAAAGGCGACATCTACGTCTATGGCACAATCGAGAACCCGCTCCCCGGGTTCAAGCTGGTCGGCGAGGTCGAGCAGGAGGTCGATGGTGAGACTGCCCTCTTCGCCCACTATATCGGGGACCTCGGTGAACGCCACCCGGTCTCCAAGGGTAAGACGGTGTATGCAAACATCTACACCAGAATCTAACTTTTTTTATCCGCGGCCACCGGCCGGGAAGGGAACGTATGGCGTGCCGGGTAGGATACCCGGGAGGCTGAAGATATGACCGGATTTCTTCGTCTTATACCGGTGATCGAGGCTATCCATATCATCAACCGGATCTCCCCGGCGGTCGGGACAGAGAATGTGCCGCTGACCGCGGCGTATGGTCGCATCCTCGCGGAGGACGTCCAGGCTGATACTGACATACCGGGTTTTGACCGCTCGGTCAAGGACGGGTTTGCGGTGAACTGCGCCGATACCGTCCGGGCATCGGAGGCGGCCCCGGTCCCGCTTACGAGGGTGGGGCAGGTTGTCATGGGCCGCGGAGGGAACAGTCCCGCGATCAGGCCCGGCGAGTGTGCCTACATCCCGACCGGTGGCGCTCTCCCCAAAGGAGCGGATGCGGTCGTGATGCTTGAGTACTGCCAGGACCTCGGGGAGACGGTTCTTGCGGGTCGCCAGGTCTCCCCGGGCGAGAACATCATCCGTGCCGATGAGGATTACGCCCGCGGCGAAGGCGTTCTTGCGGCCGGGAAACACCTGAAGGTCCAGGACATCGGCGTGCTCGCGGCGGTCGGGGTCTCCCGGGTGGCGGTGAGGAAGAGACCGGTCATCGGGATCGTCCCGACCGGCATCGAACTGGTGCCGCCGGACCAGGTCCCGGCTGCCGGTGAGGTCCGCGACGTCAACTCCTACCTCTGCGGCGCGTTCGTCGAGGAGATGGGCGGCGTTCCGCGGTATTATGGTATCGTCAGGGATGACCGCGCAGAACTCGCGGCGCTCCTCTCGTCGGCGCTTGACGAGTGTGACGCGTTCCTGATCACCGGGGGGAGCTCCAAGGACGACCGCGATATCACGGCCGACGTGATCGGGTCGCTTGGAGAGGTGCTCGCGCACGGAATGGCGCTGGCGCCCGGGAAACCGACGATCATCGGGAAGATCGGGCATGCGCCCGTCATCGGCATCCCCGGCCACCCGGCATCGACGAGGGTCGTTCTTGCGGTGCTCGCAGGTCCCCTCCTGCGGTCGCTCTCTGGCTGCACCGGTCGCCGGGAGGCGAAGCAGAAGGCGGTCCTCACACGGAACATCCCCTCGGAGCGGGGGCGTGAGGAGTACGTCAGGGTCAAACTCCTCGGGGATGAAGCGGTGCCGCTCTTCGGGAAGTCGGGCCTCTTAAACACCCTCGTAGAGAGCGACGGGCTCATCAGGATCCTCCAGGGATGTGAGGGGCTCGAGGCAGGATGCGAGGTGGACGTGACGCTATGGTGAGGGAGCGTCTTCTGCTGAGACCGCTTGCTGAGGTCCGGGATATGATGCTGGGCGCTTTCCCGCGCCCGGACCGGACCGTCCGGGTCCCGGTGGCGGGGGCGGCCGGGCGGGTGACGGTCGAGCCCATCCACTCGCCGCTGACGGTCCCGGCAACCGACATCGCCGCAAGGGACGGGTTCGCCGTCGTGAGCAGCGAGACCTGTGGTGCAGGTGACGAGAACCCTGTTCCGCTCAGGGAGCCCTGCCGGGTGAACACGGGGAACGCGATCCCGCCGGGTTACGATGCGGTCGTCATGATCGAGGATATCACCGGGGGGGAGGGGGCCTGGTTCACCAGCAGGGCCGCATCACCCGGGGAGCACGTCCACCCCGCGGGAGAGGAGATCCGGAGCGGGGATCTGATCCTCCCGGGCGGACACCTGATACGCCCCTGCGACATCGGGGCGCTCCTCTCCTACGGGATCACCGGGCTTGATGTACAGGCCGTGAAGGTCGGGCTCCTGCCGACAGGGAGCGAGGTGATCCCGGCAGGCGAGCGCCCGGGCCCGGGCGAGGTGATCGAGAGCAATACCGCTGTTGCGGCGGCATGGCTCGGTGAGGCGGGCGCAACCTGCACCCGCTACCCCATCGTCCGCGACGACCAGAGGCTGCTCCGGCAGGCGATCGCAAAGGGCGTCAGGGAGAACGACCTTCTCCTGGTCTCTGCCGGTTCTTCGGCAGGCACCCGTGACTTCACTGCCGGGGTCATAGCCGACCTTGGTGAGGTGCTCGTCCACGGGATCGCCATGAAGCCCGGGAAACCGGCGATCATCGGGCGGGTCGACGGGAAACCGGTTATCGGGATGCCGGGCTACCCGATCGCTGCCATGACGACTGTGCGGGAGCTCGCCCTCCCCCTGCTCGTGGAGTGGGGGTTCTGCGCTCCGTACGGGGAGCGCCTCCACGCCCGGCTCGCGAGGACAGTCCAGACTGACCCGGGTTTTGATGAGTACGTCTTTCTCACGGTATCTCGCTCCGGCGACCGGTACATCGCCACCCCCCTGCCCCGGGGGGCCGGGACACAGATGACGGTCGTGCGGGCAAACGCCTACCTGCACGTCCCCCCGGGCACCGGCAGCATCCGCGAGGGTGCGGAGGTTGAGGTCCTGCTGACCGGGCCGCGTGCGCTGATCAGGGAGTCCCCCGGGAGCCGCAGACTCGCGCCTGAACACCGGGTGCAGGGGGCGGGAGCGACGCTCCCGCTGAAGAACTCCTGACGGCGGTCCTGCACGACCAACTGCGTCTACCGTTTTTTAGATACAGCGGTTGCCTCACGCGGAAGAGCGCGTTGCCCTGATAGGGGACGGGAACGCTCATCTGCTGTTCTTCGCGTCGCCTCAAGGCTTCGCGTGAGTTAGTACACCGATTCCGAATTATCAGACCCTGTTGACCCCCTGTGCGGGTCCAGGTGCTCGTTCCCACCCTGGGGAGGTGCCAGGTCTGGATTTCCCCGGGCTCGCTCCGGGCGGTGGACCGTGGTGGGCATCGCCTTTGGGGGTGGGGACCGGGGAGGGGGCTCGCCCCCACCCCGCAGGCGGCGGAACTCGTAGATCCCTCCTCGTAGCCCCCACCCCGCCCGGCCTCCGGCCTCCTCCCCCGCCCCCGAGGGGCGGGGGCAGTGCGAGGCGATACCCAGGGGCAAACCCTGCCCGGGCACGATGAACTTCTGGTGCGAACCGGTCGGGCTCTCGCCGATTGCCCCCCCGACAAGGATCAAGACCGTTTTCCGAGGAGGTGGACGATTGACCGCAGACCGGTCAATAATACCCGAAACCGACGTTCGTCTCCTGAATTGGCGGTATCCTCACGAGTCTCCATACCGAACGTTAGCGTCAATGGGGCGAGCTCCCTCCCCGCACAAGACGGACCCGGGGCACGATAGAACAGAGCAGAGGAACCTCCCAGTCGCCAATCTCGCGTTGAGCGTGAAGCCTTGATGGGGGGATCAACACCCACCCAGTCTTCGCGCCCTCAAAATACGATAAAAAAATCGTCCAGGAGCCTCCGGTTCCCCCGGAGCCCGGCCGCTCCATCCGTCACTCGCCGTTCTCGCAGGCGCTCACGAGCGCCCTGATGCGGCCCTCGAGGTCGGGGAGCCTCTCCTGGTACTCCCGCGCAAGCAGGAACGTCCTGACGGCGTCGCCCATCCCCCGGTGGACATCCAGGAGGTGGCGGTACTCCGGGGGAACCGGATACCGGAAGTTTCTCGAAGCGACGGTGGAGCCGTCGACGGAGAAGTCAATGAGCCGGGCGAGGCGGTCGAGGGAGAGGACCTGTTTCATACAAAAACCCCGCCGGATCTCCCGCTGGAGGTCGACGAGGGTGCACCCGTCAAGCGAGACCTCTGCGGCGCGGAAGGCCTTCCGCTCCATATGCGCCGCAAAGACGACGACCTTGTTGACGTTCCCCGCCGAGAGGAGCGACTCCATGAAGAGCCGGAGGTCGGCAAACGCGTTCCGTGCAGTCTCTCCGGCCGCCAGAACCTCACTCTCGGGAACCCGAAACGAATGGTCGTAGGCCATCCCGTACTCGCCGCGGCCCATATTCGCCACGGTGGTCGCGACACCGACGGTTTTGCCGCATTGATCGGTCACCTTCTTCCAGATCTCAACGTCGACATCATACCGGAACTGCTCCCCGATATACCTGACGCTGTCATCCCCGGGCCGGTGGACGACCGCGCCTATCTCGACCGGCATCATGACCGCCCGGCAGGTGCCGTAGACGTAGCCGAACTCGATATCAAGGTAGGCGCTCTCGCCACACTGACCCGTCATGGACTGGAACACACAAAGAGATCTCGTGCGCGGGCGACGAAAAGGTTACCCTGTGTAGGAGCAGTCCCGGCAAAGGTTTATCCGGATAGATAGAGGCCATTCTATATGAGAATTGCAGGATGTCCCTGCACCAGGCAACCATGAGACTCTCTACCATCCGGGAAAGACTTCGTATCGGCGGCCTCTTCGGGCAGAAACTCCCCCGGCACCCGGAGCCCGCCGGCCGTGACCGGGGAGCGGAACTATGCGCGCTCCTCGCCGCCCCCCCGTTCGGGATCACCGATCTCTCCGATGCAGCTCTCCCCCTCTACGACCGGGCACTGACCCACCGGTCATACGCGAACGGCGGGGAGTACCCGGCAGCAGCGGTCGAAGACAACGAACGACTTGAGTTCCTGGGAAACTACGTCCTCGACTTCATCATCGCCGACCACCTCTACGACGCCTACGATCTCCCGCCTGGTGAGATGAACCGGAGGCTCCAGGTGACCAGGAACACGAAACTCGCCAATATTGTGCTCGAACAGGGGCTCGGCATCGACAGCGCCATCAGGAGGAAGGGGCTGGCGCTGACCGATTCCATCATCGCCGACGCGTTCGAGGCCCTGATCGGCGCCATCTTCCTTGACCGCGGCCTTGACGTGGCACGGGAAGTGGTGCTCGCGATCTTTGAGGACGAGATCGCAGAGTGCGACACCCGCAGGAACTACCGGGGGAGGCTCCAGGAGTACGTCGCCCAACAAGACCTCGGCAATCTCGCGTATGACTACCGCCAGACCGGCCCCGGGAACTGCCCGGTCTGGGCCGCCCGGGTGACCGTCGGCGGGGTTCCCCTCGGGAAGGGGGAGGCCCGGACCAAGCAGGGGGCGGCGATGCTCGCGGCAAAAGAGGCGCTCGTCCACCTCGGGGAGGAGTGAGGTGCAACCGGTCTGGCGGGACGCGACCGTCGCCGTCGTCAGGTGCGGGGGCTACGGTCGTGACGAGGTCGATGCGGCCGTCAGCCGCGCGATCGACCTCATCGGGGGTATGGGGAGGTTTGTCGCGCCGAAAGAGTTGGTGCTCCTCAAACCAAATCTCCTGCAGGGCCAGGAGCCGGAGCGGTGCGTCACCACGCACCCGGCGGTCGTCGCTGCCGTCGCCCGCCTCCTCGTGGGACACGGGTGTCAGGTTGTCATCGGCGACAGCCCAGGAGCCGGGATCGTCTACAACGAGACGAACCTGCGGCGGGCATACGCGCGGGCCGGGTATACAGCGGTGGCTGAGGAGACCAGTGTCGTCCTGAACTACGATACCGGCTACCAGACCGTCTCATACCCGGAGGGCGCGGTGATGAAACAGTTCTCCATCATCACCCCAGCGGTCGCGGCTGACGCGATCGTGGTCGTCTCCAAGGCCAAGACCCACATGTGGACCCGGATGACGGGTGCCGCGAAGAACCTCTTCGGGCTCATCCCCGGGCTTGAGAAGCCGGTCTTCCACTTCCGGTTCCAGGACGAGTATGCTTTTGGAAGGATGCTCGTCGACCTCAACGAGTGCATGAAGCCCCGGCTCCAGGTCATGGACGCGGTCATGGCAATGGAGGGGGACGGCCCCCAGGCAGGGAGTCCGCGGAAGGTCGGGGTGATCCTTGCCGGGAGCGACCCTGCGGCCGTGGACACGGTCCTCGCCCGGCTCATCGGGATGGACCCGCTCGAGATCGGGAGCATCAGGAGCGCGGCCGCCCGTGGCCTCATCGATCCCACGGCCGTCCGGACGGTCGGCGACGACCCGGCGGACCTCGCGGTCCCGGACTTCAAAAAACCCTCCACCTACACCGGGGGCGGGGCGGGGCCCTGGCGGCGCGTGGTCCTCGCCATCACGCAGCGGTTCGGGAAGACCTACGCCCCACGGCCCGGCGTGGTCGGGGAGGCATGTATCGGGTGTGGGAAGTGCGAGCGGATCTGCCCGGTGCACGCGGTCACCGTCACTGAGGGCAGGGCGACGATCGACCTCTCGCGCTGCATCAGGTGCTACTGCTGCCACGAGATCTGCACCGAGCGCGCCATCGCCCTCTCCCGGGGCCTCGCCGGAAGACTCCTCGCCCGCCTGCTCGGGTGAAGCGGCGGGCCGGCCGAAACGCTCATGAGCGACCCCGGCAAGACCAGGGGACCATGCCATGCCCGTTCTGCAACCCGGCCCCGGAGGATATCGTCGCAAGAAACGACCTCTGCTACGCCCGCTACGACATCCACCCGGTCAGTCCCGGCCACCTGCTCGTCATCCCATTCCGGCATGTGGCAAGTTACTTTGATACGACCTACGAAGAACGAATGGCGCTTGCCCGGCTCATCGACGACTGCAGGGAGATCAGCGAACGTGAGCACCATCCTGACGGCTACAACATCGGCGTCAACGTCGGAGAGGCTGCAGGACAGGTCGTGATGCACGTCCATGTTCACTTCATACCGCGCTACCGGGGCGATGTCGCCGGAGAGCATGAAGGGGGCGTGCGGGGCGCGGTACCCGGCAGGCCCGGATGAGATGAACGGGTGGTTTTAGCCCGGGAAAACCCCTGTACATTGACGCACGCGAAGCACACGAGAGTGCGCGGGAGACCGGGTGGATGGATATGCAACTTCCTCTTCGCGTCCTTCGCGGCTTCGCGTGAGCTTTGGTGTGAGATAACGATACGGTCTCACGCGAAGGCTGCGAAGCCGCGAAGATCTTTCCGGGTACCTGCAGGTCGCTGATGCGTGCGAAGGCGCGGTAATTCAGCCGTCCGGTTCGCCGTATCACGCCGCGCGGAACCGGCGTCGGGTATTCGCCGGGCGATACCCCGGGGTGCCTATTTGGAATGATTAATTATGTAAGTAGGGCATAGTTACCCTACGAGGGACTTTAGTGCAGACGCTGCTCTTCCTTATACTATTTCCCATCCTCGTCGCATGTCTTTTATTGTTCGTGAAGCGAACGACATTGCGCTACGCGGTGGTCGCCCTTTCGGCTCTCGCCATCGGGGGGGCATCGATATACCTGCTTATGCGGTATGCGTTCGCGGGCGCGGTCTACTTTGCCGCGCCCTCGGAGGCGGCAAGCCTCGCCATGGTGGCCATCGAGATGGTGCTTGCGCTCTTCATCATTTACATGGGCGCAAAGTTCAGGAACTACCTGGCAATCGCGCTGGCCGTTGTGCAGGCAGCGCTGATCGTGTATCTTGAGATGACGTTCCCGGAGAACCTTCACGCGGCTAACAACCTCTTCATCGACCAGTTCTCCATCATCATGGCCCTGATCATCGGGATCATCGGGAGCCTCATAGCCGTATACGCGGTCAGGTACATGGAGACATATCATCACCACCATCCGGAGGTGCGTGATCGGCAGAGGATGTTCTTCTTCGTCATCTTCGCCTTCCTCGCCGCGATGTTCGGCCTTGTCTTCTCAAACAACCTCATGTGGGTCTTCTTCTTCTGGGAGATTACGACCATCAGCTCCTTCCTGCTGATCGGCTACTCGGAGACCGATGAGGCGACAAGGAACGCCTTCCGCGCCCTGGTGATGAACCTCCTCGGCGGGGTCGCGTTCGTCGCGGCGATCATCTACCTTGCCGCCGAACCGGCAAGTGGGGGCATCGATCTCGCCCGGGTGCTCGCCTCAGGCGACACGGCCGTCATCCTGATACCGGCCGTCCTGATCGGGTTTGCCGGCATCACAAAGGCGGCCCTGATGCCGTTCTCCTCCTGGCTCCTCGGGGCGATGGTGGCCCCGACCCCGGTCTCGGCCCTGCTCCACTCGAGCACCATGGTCAAGGCCGGTGTCTACATCCTGGTCAGGTTCGCACCGGTCTTCGCCGGGACGTTCGCCGGGTTCTCGGTCGGCCTCGTCGGCGCCGTGACGTTTGTCGTCGCATCCGCGATAGCGATATCGCAGAGCAACGCAAAATTGGTCCTCGCCTACTCGACGATCGCAAACCTCGGGCTGATAGCCGCCTGTGCGGGTGTCGGAACCCACATGCTCGTCTGGGCAGCCATCCTGCTGATCATCTTCCACGCCGTCGCGAAATCGCTCCTCTTCCTCGGAACCGGGGCGATCGAGCACCGGACCGGGAGCCGCGACATCGAGGACATGGAGGGCCTGATCGTCAGGATGCCGAAGATGGCGGTCATGATGTTCATCGGGATCGCCGGTATGTTCCTTGCGCCGTTCGGCATGCTGGTCTCCAAGTGGGCGGCGATCGAGGCGTTCGTCCAGGTCCCCTTCGGTCTGGTCTTCGTCGCCATCCTCGCCTACGGGAGCGCAGTGACGGTCTTTTTCTGGGCGAAGTGGATGGGCAAACTCGTGACGGTCACCCGGGAGGTTGAGCGGATCGAGAAAGGGTTCCTGGAGGAGCCCTGG
>Ga0209510_1002540_pt1 | contig 18537 bp, 32 predicted proteins | sample BiotimSIPDNA_FD_185749 | JGI IMG/M metagenome (GOLD analysis project Ga0209510, IMG submission 185749) | Anaerobic biogas reactor microbial communites from Washington, USA - Biogas_R1 time_0 SIP DNA (SPAdes) (version 2) | ecosystem: Engineered > Bioreactor > Anaerobic > Unclassified | place... | reverse complement strand
GCTCGCCGCATCGTTCGCCGTGTCTCTACTGCTTTCTTGACATGCTTGGGTGCCTCCGACATACCGTTGATGACGGTTTCCTGGGTTCCGACCACCGACCAGCCCTCGTACGAACTGCCGGGATCGACCCCGACAACCAACGGTTGGTTGTCAGGCTCTACGACATAGGTCAGAATGATGCAGAAGATGCCGATCTTATTCCAGTACGGTTTAGCTTTTCCTTGTTTCAGGAGCAGCCGTGCCCGTGCCGGGGTGGTCGGCATCAACGGCGTTCTGTTGGTATCCAAAACGGGTACTCGCATACGTATTACCTGCTTCCGGTCGAACCGGAGTTATATATCCCTTCGGAGTTGCGCAACAGGCTTAACCCTCGTAAGAGGGTATCGGATTCGGCGTGTCCAGAAGAGGGTAGAACTAGGGAAACATTCTGCCGTTCTTGTAGCCCGTAACGCTGCTGCAATTGTTTGCCTCCTAGTCTACTGTTTTGTCCTGCGTAGCCGTTTGCAGGCCACCGGTTTCAACCGGTGGTAGTTGACTTACCGTATAATGTTTGATTTTGATGGCAACTTTGTGTGGTTTTCTGGTGACGGGATCACGTTTCGTGATACATGATTATCCCACCACAACAGTCACCAGCGCCCATGCCGCTGGCTCCTCTTCAACCTCGACTATCTCTTCCGGCGAAAGGCCGCCGTTATACGATTCGGTGTTGTAGAACACACAATCTGGATCGAAATCGCGCCCGATCAGTTTGCCCAACTTTTTCAGGAAATATCCGACCATGCCCATATCGCCTACCGACTCTTCTTCCAGTTTGACCTCCTGCACGGACGCGATCCCGCCTGCACTCATGTAATGGTCGAGCCGGGACTGGTAATACTGGATCTGGTTTCGCCGCGCCTCCTGGGATGCACGAAGTGCAGCCATGAACGCGACCGGATCGTCAGCCCCACACAGAATCGGTTCGTCTTCGGCGATATGTCCTCGGTCGCCGATATGGAGATACCCTGACTCGAACCAGTCGTCGATTGCACTTTCCGCCATAGATTTTGCTTCGTCAACATCCGCTGCACGAACCAGTAAGGTAAGGTAATAACCACTCATGATGTCACCTGTTTAGAATTTCATCATAAGAAACAGGCAGGAGACCCCCGGTTTTAACCGGGGGAGGAATGCCGTCTGTCTACCCCGGCATACCGTGTTGTTCGCCATGCAATACGGGTCAGGATTGTACAATCCTCCGGTTTCGCGGATTGGGTTACCCGCTTCCCGGTAACGGCATCGTGTAACGATAATTTCTCTTTCAGTGTTCCACCGATATACGTCAAACCGTATTTGATGTGGCGGACTAACGTGCACCGGGTCAATCCCAGTGACCGGGTCCCTCCATACGGTTTTCTGATCCCTCCCTTCTCCGGCTGCAGCCGGTGAAGTTGTCGCCGGTATAACCGGATCGGTGTCCAGTAGAAGAGTCCTCAAAGTTCCGCCTGCACGTCGGCCGGCGGAGCGGGGGCGTCCAGCCACCCCTCTTCCGCCTGATCCCGCTGTTGATCAACCACAATATCGGCCAACCGCTTCTTGAAGTGCAGGGCATCAATCACCGCTTCATCGACCGTGTTGCGGGCGACGATGTGAATGTAGGTGACCTTGTTCGTCTGGCCGATCCGGTGAATCCGTGCTCTCGCCTGCTCGTAGTCGGCGAACGAGTAGCTGTAGGAATAGAAGATCGCGGTATCCGCCCGCGTCAAGGTGATGCCGAGCCCGCCGGTCTGCGTCTGGATCACCAGGACCCGGGGTTCTTCCGTCTCCTGGAACGCATCAATCAGATCGCTTCGCGCCTGCCCGCTGGTTGCGCCCGTGATCGACGCCGCCGGAATCTCCATCTCGTTCAACATCGTAACGATCGCATCGATCTCCGGTAAAAACCGGCAGAAGATCACCACTTTTTTGCCGTCAGGCAGATCCTCCATGAACTCTTTCAGCACCTGCATCTTATCGTCACTGATCTGTTTGATCTCCGTCGCCCCGTCTTTCTTCAGGACCGGGATGAACCCACCGGTGATCTGCGACGACCGGAGCAGCCCCGTTAAGACACTGGTGGCCTTGATCTTGCCGTGCAGCTTGTTCCGGATCGCCAGATTGTTGGCCGACAGGAACTCGTCACCCAACACCGCTTTCGCCTCGTCCGGCTGCGTGATCTCGTCGCCAATCAGCAGGTTCAACAGTAACAGCCGCTGATCCAGATTTTTAAGGTCTTGACCGAGCACCTGTTCGATCTGGACCAGGGCGTCGTCATGCATCTTTTTGTAGATCTTGCGGGCGGTCGGATTGAGATCACAGTACAGGGTCTGGTCGACGCATTCCGGCAGATCGAGGGCATCGGCTTTCGTCACCCGGTAAGCGATCGAATGCGCTTTCTCGATCAAATCATTCAGATTCTGGTAGCCATCGACGATCCGGACCCGCCGTCCCCCAACCACGATCTCCTTGATCTTCGCATACCGGTTCTCGAAGACATAGTAACTGTCTCCAAAGATGTTCCGGTTCAGGAACCGGTACTGGGACCAGATATCAAGGGGGTTCTGCGTCACCGGGGTGCCGGTCAGGATCAATTTATACCGGACCATGTCGCCGAGCCGGTGCAGAAACTCCGCTCGTTTCGCTTTCCGGTTCTTGATCCGCTGCGACTCATCCAGGATCACCATATCGGGGTTCCACGCCCGGATCTCGTCGACGAGGCCGCCGGTCTGATAGACCTCGACGACTTTCCCATCATCGTCTTTTCGCTTCATCTCGCGGGGCGAGATCGCGTCGTAGTTGACGGTGCAGACGTTCAGGGTATCGATCCGGGTGGCGTCCGCGAACTTTCGTTTTCGTTCTTCGTTGGTCTTGCCGTCGACCACGACGACGTTGACCGGGGCGTCAAGAAACTTTTCCAGTTCTTTCTTCCAGTTGTAGACGACTGAGAGAGGGGCGACGACAAAGACCCGGTGGACCTGACCTGTCAGGTATCGATACCCGATCGTCGCGACTGCCGCCAGCGTTTTGCCCGTCCCCTGTTCCATCAAGAACGCCGACGCATCGAGCGCCGTCGCGATCGCGAACGCCCGGCGCTGGTGGTCAAACGGAGTCGCGTTTCGGATCGGGAGTTCAATGTGACTGACATCGATCGTCTTGATGTTCGTGACCAGATCGCGTTGTCGCCGTTCTTCTTCCAGATCGAAGAGGAGTTCGCCGAGCCGCTGTTCGGCCGTCTCTTCCAGCACGATCTTACACTCGTCGCCGTGTTCCTGAATCATCTCTTCGAGGGCAACGGCGGTCTTCTGGTTATCGGGATACTCCCAGACATACTGTTGCGGGTTCCAATGGCTGCCCGGCACGCCTTTCGCAACCGTCCGCCACTTCTTTTGCGTCGACAGGGTGAAGATCCGTTCTTTCCGATCGTAAGCGAGCACGCTATCGGGTTCCGGCAAGTTCTCCTTCACCTCTTCATACCGGAGGTTCTCCGCATCGATGTTCCAGTACATCAAGAGTTGTCGCCAATACCGTTGCACGATCGCGTGCGCGAACCCCTGCTGTTTCGCCGACCACAGTTTGAACGAGAGCAGGGATTTTGCCGTTGGCTGATCGTGGTCCGCGAGCTTGTTGTGGTGGTGCAAGATCTTTAACGCGCCGCGCACCGTCCCCGATTCACTGGGGGTGGGGTCAGGGACGGTGTCCTCATCGATCACGTCGGTATAGGTGAACTGAAACCGGTCGAGCAGGTCCCGATACCCCGCCAACGTCTCCCGGGCAATCTTTTGCTGTTTCTGCGACCACGGCCGCTGTTTGACGAGCGACATGGCGACCTCGTAGTCCAGATGATCGATCTGTTTGGCGTGGAGCAAGGCCCCCAGCATCTCCCGAACCGTGGGGGGATCGCGGTTCGGGTCCCGCACCCGTTCATCGGCAAGGGTATCGTAATCAATGCCAAAGGTTCGACTGAGTTGTGTCTTATACTTCCGCAACATTTCTCGAACGAACTGCTGTTGCCGTTGTGTCCAGACCGGGAAGTACGAGAGGTTGTGGGCGGTTGGTGCATCGGTTGCGTTGAACCCCGCGTCATCCCGGGTCTCCGCCATATCACAGACCGAGACCAGAGCGTTGAGAGCGTCCCGCACGGTCGGACGTCTCACAGGTTCGTCAGATTGCATCGTATCCAGCATGGTTTGTCACCGTAACAGAGAATAATAGCGATCAAATCTATAAAAATGTTGTTATCGCTGGTACATGTCATTCGGCATGACCGGGATCTGGATGGTTATCATCCGGTCGATCGGAATGTCTTCCCCATACATGTCCCGGAACCGTTGTCGCTGGGATTCGGCAAACTTGAAATTGTTCTGGGCAGTAATATAGAATCGGCGCACTTCTTTCGCTGCGATTCGCATATCCTGGCGTTGCCGATACCGCACCTCTCGTTCATGCATGTCGGTGCGGTATACAACATTCTCACGATGCGCGTCCGGATATGTCTGGGTCAATCGAGTAGACATACGTTGTGATACCGGGTGCGAACAGTTATGCCGGGTCACCGTTCCCACCGCAAACATATATTCGTAGATCGGCCGGTTCGTGCGCATAACCAGCACGTTGATGTCCGGCAGGGCGTGCCGGCCATAGACGATACATCTGCCGATCTGAAACACCGACTCAAGTTTGGAGAACCGGATGCCGGTGAACCCGACCGCGGCCAGATCGTCGGTGACGGCCGCCAGAATGCGGTCGATCCCGGTCTGGGTGATGGGACCGTCGGCAGTCCGGGTATCGATCTCCACCGTTCCGATCTTCGCGGTCGCTTTACTACACGCGGCACAATACGTCTTGTATGATCCATCCGGGTTGGTGCGGTTGGTTCTATACAGCGTCCGCAGGCCGCATTTCGGGCAGATGTCGGGATGAGTGATATTGTGGAAAAACATGGTGGTTACCTCTGGTTCGGGATGGTCGGCATCTGGATCTCGGTATACTCAACCGGCAACTGTTCGCCGAACGCTGCGTTGTAGTCAGCGATGAGCCGTTCAATCTTTGTGACCTGTGACGCAATTGCGTCGACGGACGCACGGATTAAATTGAGGTTCGTGGCACACCCGTTCCTCCGCTGTTCGCGCTTTACTTTCCGCTGGAACTCGTAATATTTCGGCGTCTTGTAGATGCTCCATTCGTTCCGAACCTCCTGCGTGTCCTGCGACCGCATCCACTGATGGATGGCGGAGTAGATGACACTGAACGTATAGTTGTTGCGGCGGTAATCGGTGTTCGGATACGGCGTGATTACCATTCCGTCGCCATCTCGCACGACCTCGCCGTTTCGATACCAATAAACATAAAGTTGTTCGCGGTATATAAGGGGTGCAAACTGCGCATGGATAGCGGGATCGAAATGCTGGCCCCAGATAATAAGGCGGCGGTCGGCCGGATCGTGGGGGAACGGTTTAATCAGTATGTTGGTAAACCCGTGCGCGGCAAGATCGGTGACGATGGCTGCGGTGATCTCGGTCATTGTCGCGTCGTTGCACTGGTATTCATCGAGATCGATCGTGCCGATCGCGACAAGCGTCGTGGTGCAGTGGTCGCAATACTGGTCGACGTGGTTCTGCAGAACCATCGGGTGTCCACAATTCGGACAGTTGCCGGTTGAATATGAAATCTGCATGAATATCACTCCTTACGCAACACGTAATTTTGGTAAACGGATGGTTATCGAACCAATATTGGGAACCGGTTCGCCATATTTTTCGTCATACGCCGTAATGGCGGACCGGGCGGTTGCGATGTATGTTTCCAGATACCGAATCTGCGATTGGATGGTGTTCAATCTCTCTTGTCGCGTGCGTTCCTGCGCTCTCCGGGTTCGCTGCCGGACGATATACTCGTTCAACGCCGTCCGGTAAATGCTGGGGTCGGCGATCTGGAGGTTCTGGTCGTCCATCCACATGCGAATGGTATAGTAGATCTGGTTGAATTTCCGGTTGTAGGTGAGGTTGGTGAACCCGGTCTGGCCGTAAGATCTTCTATCGCCGTACCGGATAATCTCATGATCCTGATACTTATACGTATACAACCGCTCGCTACCCGGCAGTTCCACCAATCCCGTATTGACGCGTGGCGATGCGTGCCGTCCCTGGATGAGGAAGTGGGAGACCGTGGCGTCAATGATGTCGTCCGTGGTATACTCTTTCGGATAACACCTGATTTTGAGATCGATAAACCCGTGATCGGTCAGATCTTTAGTAATCGCCGCGAACATCTCTTCTCGCCGCGTCCGATTGTAGTTCATGCCGGTCAACGTGATCGTCCCGATCTTCCGGGGTTTCGGGTCACAGTTCGGACAATAGATCTTCTTGTTGTGTGCCCGGAGAAAAACCGTGCCGTACCCGCAGTCCGGGCAAACCGTGCCGTAACTCGTATCTAATAACCGCATCTGAATCACCGCTCCATCGTTAAGTACATCGTTACAAGTTCGTCATAAATTCTTCGTTCTGTGTTGAAATGTTCGGTTGTATTATCGGTTGTATGATACAGGTGGTGCGCGAGTTCATGGCAGACCGTCGGTAGGGTCGCCAGCAGCGCTTTGAGTTCGTGCTGGCCGATCCCGTCGCCATACAGGCGGAACCGTTTTAGTGCCAGATGTCTTCGGTCGAGCACGATCAAACCGTTGTGGGCGATCCCACCGACCTGCATCAGTTCCCGGTCGATAACCCGTCCCCCAACACTCACTTCAAGCGTCATCGCGATGTTGCCGATCCGGAAGACGTTCGGGATGTTGTAGTATCGGCAGATCGGCGATAACAGGGCGAGAAACGCCTCTTCTTTCCGTGTCCGGACCACGACGTTCGAGATCACGTGCCGGCGCACGATGTTCTGCTCGATCTCGCTGATGTGGGGGACCCGGTATTTCATGAACACGTTCTTCTGCAACACGTTGCGGGCCGTCACCACCGTGAGCCCGTAGTATTTGGCTTTCGCCACCATCTCCTGCAGGTCGTCCATTTCGTCGGCGTTGATCCAGACGGTGCGTTTCCACTTCTTAATCTCCGATCTTACCGACCGTTTCCGGGGTTTTGTGGACCGGCGGTACACGGTATCAACCACCGGGGTCACGATCTCTTCGTCGTCGCGGACAAACGCGTCCGGATCAATCTCAGACCGGGTGAACTGGATGTGGTCGGGTTCGACCGGATCATTGGTTCTGACGCCGCCGATCGTCGTGAACATCTCGTCGTCAAGCACGTATGCTTCGTAGTCGCCGATCGAAAGGATCTCATCAATCACCCCGGCATACCGGGTGACCTGATCGGTCGTGGCCTGCCGCACAAATTCCCGATACAGGTCCCGGGTACATTTCATGACCGCGGTGGCAAACGTATCGCGTTTGTTGTCCGTCACAATCTGTTTCCGATCGGGTTCTTTCAGCGTGAGGGATTTGGGTTTCATCTCGATGATCCCCCGCACCCCCAGACAGTCGTGGTAACCGCAGACGGCCCGGCGTTCGTAGTACAGGTCGGGAGCCTGCCAGCCGTGTCGGGTCACGGCCAGCCGGGCGGTGAATAAACGGGTGGCGAAATCTTTGGTGAACTCACCGGTAACGGCATCGAACGGGTCCTGGGTCGGCACCACATACTCGTTGATCCGCACCGTATAGGGCTGTAACGCGCCGACCCGTGTGAGTTCGTCGACGATCTCTTGCCGGTGGTCACGGATGTAGGGGGCGGCGATCTGGACCCGGAACCCGTGATACAGGTCATCGTTCCACGTCACGGCGGCTTCCGGCGCACCGTTCGTGAACAGGGTGGCGACGTTGATGGTCGCGGTCCATTTCCGGCTGGTCACCCGGCATTCCTGGATGTCGGGGATGGCGAGGATCGACCAGAATCCGATCCCGAACCCTTCGTCGGTTGACGCCCACTGTGAGTAGTCGAGGGTTAAAATCGTCTTTGGGTTGCTCGCCCCACACCCGTCGTCGGCAAAGACGATGGTGTCGTCCCGAATCGTGACCTGCATCTGTTTCGCCCGCGCCCGATACGCGTTCTGCATCATCTCCGCGACGAACACCAGGGGGCTGTCGAACACCGTACCGTTCTGAATCTTTCGCAGTTTACCGATCACATCCGAGGTAATCGGCATCGTTTTCATCTGGTTCTGCATGGTTTATCACCTCCAAAAAAAGTTAGTCGTCTATTCCGTCACATTTCGAATATATCTGATGGATCTACGTCGTTCAGAGCGGGACGGTTTACGTTGTTTACCGTAAACTCAATCGGTTGATCCCGGCGGACCTCGTTGAGGATCGCAGTAACCATATCGTCCGGCATGAGATAGTGGGTTACTTCGGTATCATCATTGTCGTTCTGCCGCATAATGACTCTGGCGCCGTTGAACGAATCAATCTGAATCTCGAACGTTCCGTTTCCGTATTCGTCGATATACGTTCCGGTTCCCAGAACATGGGCCGGTAGTTCTCGATGAATCCGAAACTCTTCGAAATCCTTATCTTCTTCTAATGGCGTGTCATCATCGTCATCGATGAGATCGTCGTCTTCCGCATCTTCTTCAGTATCGACGTTAACTAAAACCTCGCAATCGCAATATCCCCCGTTTGCCTCGAAATACTGGACGGTGCCGTCGACGTCAATATCGTCAACAATACCGAGCGCGGTCATGAACGCCAGAGTCGCGACCGACTTGTTGAGGGTTCCGTCGCACCGGGAACGAATCATCGGCGTATCGCATCCTTCCAGCCCCCCATCCCGGATATCAACGAGTGCGTCCAGAATCTGCACGAACCGGTCCCACTGCGGGTGTTCACGCGTCAGAATCATTGCCATACTTCTCCCTCCGCCGCTGTTTTGCACGATCTTCTTGCTCTTTTACCTTGATAAGTTCTGCCATACATGCGTCCCGGCACAGGTCGTCCCGATGCCACGCCACCCGGATCTCTTCGATGAGCGAGTCGACGATTGTCAACTTCTCACAAATGTCGTTTGGAATATGAAGTCCGCCGACCCGGAAATACCGGGCGGCATGAATACATTGCGCGGCCTCATCGAACTCCTTCGATTTCTGGTCGTGAATGCTCTGCCACTGACGATAGAAATCGTGCATATCCCGTTTCACGTGGTCGCGCGTCCCTTCGGTGTGGCCGGCAAACAGATCGTCGACGAGCGCATCGATCTCGTCGTCCTGCAGATCCGTTCTGGTCCGTTTTGCATAATACACCATAACAATCACCCGATTATCGTCTTCCAGACGTCTATCGTTATCGTCGTCGTTTTGACGCCGTCAAGACACTGCATGATGGTGCACCCCGCATACGGCATTGCCCAGTCCAGGGGATCTCCAGCATGGTCACTGCAGTAACCGACATATACGACGTTTCCGTCGTCGTCCAGCAGCCGGAACTTGTGCGGCATCAGTGCCGTGATGGCATCGAGATCGAACGGCGGTTTCAGATCGATCGGACAGTCGTCCGACTTGTAGAGAACATAGTTGTTGTCCTTCTGACAGGAGAACAACACGTCTTCAGTAATGATCCACATTTTAATGCACCTGTATCCAGACCAGCGCCCAGTGCCGAGGGTTGGCGCAGACGGTCGCCAGTTCCTGTGGCCGGAGGCCGGCATGCCGCATCTCCCGATTGAACAGAGTGCACGCGGGGTGCCAGTAAGTGGCCACGATCGTTCCGATCTCAATCAGTTCGTCGCCAATAACTTCAAGGGTGCGGATGGTTGTATCATCTCCCCGCTCGGCGGGGATCAGATCATTAAGATCGGTGCGGCCGATCTGCTGCATCCGGGTGTGGAACCGGGTGATGGTTGCCTGTAACACATCGTTGCGCCGATCGTGTTCGGCCATCAGCCGGTCGACAAACTCGTTCGGTGCCTCACACCCGACCACCGGCGAGATCGTCGTATCGACCATGACGTTATCACCCGGTTTGATGTATCCATACTCTTCCAGATCGTCGATGAACCACTCGGCTTCATCGATCGCATCCTCTTTGCTGTTTGCTCTGACCAATACGCAGACGTTATACATGTTCTCTCCTCCTGGTGACATCTATTACAAAACTGTGGTCCCACATGATAGTGTCACCGGGATCGTTCAACCGTTCGATTGCCCGGTTAACGGCCGTATCTTCGTCAGGTGCTTCGATAACGAGCGTTCGTTCAACGGTTACTTCGTACATCTCATCGCCTCCCGACCACAAATTTCGATCTCGTCTCGATCTCATCGAGGGGTATCCGTTTCGGCAATCCCAGTTCGGCGATCAAAGATTCGGCAGTGATGCCGGCCCGGTCATCGTTGACGCCGTGAACACAGAGCAGATACCGATTGTCCTGCGGCACCACCCGGACCTCATCGAACAGGTTCGTGCGCCGGGCGAGATCAGCGCACATGGTGGCGTTCGCCTTACTCGAATACTCGTCGAAGATATAAAACGTCTTCCCATCAAGGCTGATGGGACGCAACGACTTTGTTGCCATAATAAAAAGGTTACGCGGGGATCTCGGCCGAGATCTCCCGATACTTGGTCTCATCGAACTCTTCAATCCGTGCCATCAGGTCGCGGCTGACCCGGATCACCTGTGACGTCGGGATACTGTCCCTGTCTTCCCGCACGACGATCTTGAGACCATCGGCGGTCTCAGAGATATCCAGCTGGATATCTCCGGTGGCCACCGCAACACTGTTCTTTGCCAGTGGCATAACGCGAAGCGGCTGCATCAGTTGCCATCCTCGCCGTGGATGCCGAGGATGTCGGGGACCTGCACAAGGTTCGCGACGCCGGCTACGATCTGGTCGGGATCGACCAGACACTCATTGAATTCCATCTCACTCATCCTCATCGACGAACTCGTCATCGATAAAGAAATCGAAGTCGTCGTCGCTGGTATCAGCCTTTGGCTGATAGGTCATCTTTTCAACGTTCGCAACAATTCTGTCAAAGTCTGGAACAAATCTCTTCATTCTTTCTCATCCTGGTAGTCGAGTTCGTGGTCGTCATCGGTGACATGGTTACACATCTCGCTGATGTTGGCATAGAGTTTCAAAAAACTGGCCGTGTACTGAACCATATGGGTTTCCTCACACTGTTGGGTCATCAAGTCCGGGTGTATGTAAGTTGTTACATACGCATCGCCTCACAATGTCGCGTTCACATTGGTGCCGTCCGACGGCGGCATTTCGGATTGCCGGAGGACCACCACGTAGTAGACATCGGCAAACCGTTGAGAGAACCGGTCGTATTCGTCATCCGTCTCACAGACAATGACGATTCGTTCGTCTCCGTTCGGTCCGTCGCGTTCTTCATCATCTTCAATTGAAATGCTGACCAGTTGCGGCGCACACGTCGATACCGTATATTCTCGTTCGTCCGAAGGGTCTTGCTCCCACATCTCCACAAAAAACACGATATCGTCGTCGTTCTTCAGATCCAGTTCGTAGGTTTCCTTGCGTTTGACGTCGTAGAAAAACGTCGTGAGCACTTTTGCCATGGTATCACGTCGCGATGACCGATTTGTATGATTTCTTCAGGTATCAATTTTTCGCCTCGCCAGATGTCGCTACATACGTCACCCCTCACTCAGGCAGGAGGCCCCCTGCGTTAGCGGGGGGTAGTTGACTCTGTCTTCACAAATTTTTTCAGCAGTGTAGGATACCGGCGCATGAGCCGGTCGACTTCAATGTCCGACAGGTTCACCAGCCCGTCGTCGCCCAGAAACGATTCCAATGTTTCGTCAGAGACATACGGCACGCTCTCTTCCTCGTCCCAGACTACCAGTTTACCATCTGAACCCAGATCGAGGATCTCGTTATCGTCCGGCAATACCGTGACGGTTGTATCTACGGTAACGATGTCGCCATCATTGACCGTTTTCCAGTAAAGCCACCCGTGTTTCAGACTGATGCGTTCGGGGATACAGGTAACGATATCACAAATATCGCAAACGCCACCGCACAAGGCCGTATATTTCATGCCGTCTTCGGTCTGCACAAACTCGGCCGTTGCTTCGCGGATTGCCATGATCAGGTCAATATCCGTGAAATGGTTCGCGGCCAACACGACGTCAACCGAATATGTTTCGGCGTCGTCATCAATACTGACAAGGGTCATTTCTTTCATGATGTCACTTCTTTTGTCATACATGCGTTTTTGATCTGTGCATACCGGGCATCTTCGTTCCCCCAGGATTCTTTTACCAGTTCGTTCACCACGATGTTATCCTGTGTATAACACCGGAGACAGGTGGCGCATGAACCGCTGCAATTGATCTCTCTGGCGTGTTCTAATATATAATCGACGGTATACACGTTGAACACACCGGAGAATCTGGTTGGGATCCGGGTCGCGATCTCCTCGGACGGATTGACCGGCATCGTGGAGTACATCAACCGCATGTTGTCCGGCACCAGATCAATGAGGGGTTCGACGATGTCGAGCCGTTTGGTCCACATCGTTGCTTTGATGTCGGGATACAGTTCGGCGATCTTGCAGAAGTTTTTGAACGACAGGTCGTTGATCAACTCGCCGTAGGCGAGGAACCGGACGAACTGGCCGGCTTTAAACGCACTCTTCTTGAAATCACGTTCCGTCACCTCTCGGGTCGACATGATCCGGGCGTTCTGGGTATATGGGGGAACCGTGTTCTGCCGGAACGTCGATGCGTATCGACGGGCGTAACAGATGCTGCACGTCGTCCGGTCGACCTTCGACCATTCGTTACAGAATTCGTTGCTGAGCGGGTTGAACGAGATCGCTGAGATCCGGGCCATCTTGCCCGACATGTTTTCACTGACACAGATGTTGGCTTTCATGATACGTCACCGGTAACGTGCTTGATCAATTGCAGACGGGTTGAAGAATTTCTTGGTCAACTTGAGTTTCGCGGCGACTTGCACAATCAGATCGCGTTCTTCACGCGCGATTTTATTAAAATCAATCGTTGATAGGAGCGCATCGATCGACGACGATCCCCGATGTTCGCGATATGAACATGCGAGAGCACGGGCAATGACATCGATCTCGTCCTGAGTTAACGTGAATGTGGTGGTTTTCGGCCACGCGTTAACGTTCACAACACTCTCCACGTGCCCCTCCCGCCAAGAGCCGCCGTATCCGGCGATACTGGCGTGGTTGGCATGATTCCGAACGTATACGACGTTCGAATAGGCAATATTATCAACATCGTGTCTTATCAACATAACAACATCTGATTGCTGGTTGAACGCTTCGATGCGATCCGGTTCCGTGGTGCGTGTCACGACATGCTTTTTGATCAGTTCCAACGTTGCAACCAGATCTTCTAACGCATGGATGTATCCGGCATACTCGCCGTTCGCATACGCGTCGTTCCGGGGTCGGGTGATGGTCTCATACCGTTCGGTTTTTGCCGCCATTTCCATGGTGCAGAGGGCGACAACGTAATTGACTCCTTCGACGTCGATCATAGTTGATCACGCTCCATCTCTCGTTCGAGATCATTGATTGCCTCGGTATATGCATCCCGCACCCCACGGAGGTAATCAATGTTATACCCGCCACCGAACTCAATTTTTCTTACAGCATCATCACGCCGCTGTTGAAAGATAACAATCAACTCTCTGATCCGGTCCCGGAACTCCTGTTCAGTCCGCATCAATCACCTCGTTTGTGGACATTCGTTCATCTTGCCAACGGCCTGTATCCAGATTGCTCCACATGCCGTGCAGCGGAAGAACGCTTCGAGCATATTACTCTGGCTGTGTTCAGCCATCAGCATGAACTCAAACGCATGGTCGCATACGCCGCTGCAATCTTCGTCCGGCAGATAAATCTCATAACATGTTTTGTAGCCGGCCGCTGACCGGCATTGCACGGTTGCGTCGTCAACCAGTTCTTCGTCGCCGGCAAATGCGGGGGCGGGAGCGTTCAGAACACCATTGTGCCGGGACACCACCATATTGCATTTCGTGCACTGATAGTATCCTTCACAGACCCCCTGTTGTTTGGTTTTGAGCGTATAGGATGCGCCGAGCCAGATCCAGGTATGGTCACAATCGACCGGCATACCGGCCCGAACAACGGTAAACGGGATGTCGTTGGCATCCCGCACCGTGCTGCCGATCGCGGGACGGAACATCAGTCCTCCCGTTTCACAATCGTCACCGTAACCGGGACCAGATACGTCCATCCGTCATCATCGTTGTTTTCGGCCGGGTGAACGGTAATTGTCACCCGTCGTCCGGTGAACTTCTCCGTCAACGCATGCTGCAGTTTGGTAACAACCGATCTGGCGATGGTCGGCTGATTCGTCATCACCGTCGCCTTGAACGTCGACGGTTCAACGAGATCAAACTGGTGTGCGGCGATGACCGTATACGCGTCGGGCACATGCTTCCGGAACAGGTCCTGGATCGCCTGATGATACCACGCCAACTCTTCGTCCCGATCAACCTGTCGTTCGAACGCTGACATATCAAACCTGGCAATCTCCGCCAGCGGCACCGTTTTGATCAGTTGACAGTTGAAATAGCCACTGTTACCGGTCGCAACCGGGGTGTAATACCGGTTCCACTGCGGCGTTTTCTGGAATCCCCGATAGATCTCCAGCACGTTGGTATCGAGATTGATCACGTATCCCCATTCGCAGAACAGGCTGTCCTGCAGAAACGAAACGTTGTCGATCATATACCGCAACCCGCCTTTGTACGCGTTCAGGTTCCCCTGCGCTTCGCGCAGCAGGTTATACCAGTTGTCGGGTCGTTGAGTGTTGACCGATAGATTGGTGAACGATTTACATGCCTCGATCTGTTCCGGAGTCGGCGGCTGAGTTTCGTTCACCATGATGATGCGATCGAAGATCGCCATCATTTCGTCGACCGGCGTTATCATTAAAAAGTCTTTCACCCGCTTGCCCAGATCGGACGGATAACTGTCAAAATGGTTGTAGGTAATTTTGTCAATCCCGTTCCGGTGAAATCCTACTACACCACGCGTTCCCATAATTATTCATCTCCATGAACATCAAGTTTTGTCGTCAACAGATCGATACACGCCGCCGCTTCCTCCGTCGTCAGGTTGACGCCGGGAGTGGTGATCAGAGTGCGCCAGTTCCGGAACAGGTCGACATACGACCCGATAAACTGGTTGCATCCGACATCACCGTCCAACCGGGCCAGCACCATCTGGTCAGAGGTCACGCACATCTCGACGATCACGGGGTTTGCATACGCTTCGTCCAGCAGGTAGCCGACGATCGCCGCCATCTTTCCCGACATGTTCGGGAACCGCCGCGGGTTCAGTTTTGTGCGGATCGCATTCATCATCTCATCATTCATGGATATTACCTCACTTTGTTTTCCTGCAGATAGTTGTTGAACGTTTCATAATTGTTGAACCGCCGTTTCACGGCGGCAATCACATCGTTCCGCGACATCCGGGTGGACGCCGTGAAATAGTTGATGAGATCCGAGTCGGTGATCACCTCAAGGTTGCAGATAGGACAGTATTCTGGCGGCAGACTCTCCCGGATCTCCCACCTTTCAACGGTGTAATCGAGGTCGTCCAGCAACACATCGATCTGGTGCAATGCCGGGTTACTGGATTCGCTGTAGAGCGATCCCCGCAACTGGTTAAACGTCGATAGGTCAACGGCCCGGATCAGCCGGATCAGTTCCTGTTTACTGTCATCCGGCAACGATTCCGACCGGGCAACATAGGCACTGACGATCTCTTTCGAGAAAAGTGCATGCTTCAGATGGTATACGCAGAACGTATGCTGCCGTTCACAGGTCACCATATCATCGTCTTCACCCACGTCGCCGCAGATCTCGCAGACATACGAACTGCTCGAACTGTTCGAGACGAACCCGGTGCGGATCTTCATCGTCCACCCCGATCCGCAATGATCTGGTGTGCCGCCAGACTGATCAGGCGGTTCAGTTTTTCCATATCGTCGTGACTGAACATACACCGGCCGGCGTTCGTAAACAGGTTGTAGTGAATGCTGTTCAGTTCGTTGTACAATGCCGATGCCGTATACGGCATCGTCTTCTCCACGCCGTCCGGCAGGTTGTGAAGGGTGAACGATTCAGCGTCACATTCATAGTTCAGTGCCACCGCGATCTGGTTCGCCAGATACAGACGGTTGACCCAGGCACCGATCATCGTCGTGCGTGCGTTCACGTACCGACGCTCAAACTCTGTCGAGTCGGTGCCCATCCAGAGCGACCGGAACGATGCTTCTTCATGATGATCAAAAATGCACCGGCCATACTCGTTCGCCCGATGGGCCGAGAGCAGAGTTGTCAGGATTTTGCCGAACACTTCCGGTTCAATCTCCATAACGCTCATGGTGACTCCTCCGGCCGGCGACGATCACCATGAACGAGGTGATGCACCGCCCACTCTTCAAACGTATTGAGCGCCTTCCAATACTCGACCTTGTCCCATCCAGTCAGGTCCATGTGGTCCTCCATAAACTCATACGCAAGGTTTTTGATCCATCGCACGTAATCGTCATACGAATCACACAACGGCATATATTTTGCAAGATCTCGCGCCAGCAGGATCACCGTCTCGATGTCAAGGTTGTTGTTGACCTTTGCCCAGGGCGGTAATTTTGCCGTTACCAGTTCCCAATCCGGTTCGTCAAGCAGATCAATCTCCGTTGTAACCCCGCTGGGGTCGGTCATGGCAAAAACCGTCGCCATGCTTTCCTGATCGCGCTGAATGGCAAACGCTCGTTCGGCGGCCTGTTTCGGCGTTGCCGCCTCGATATCAATTTCCCATACTACTCGAAATTCAGTCATGATATCACGTTTTGACGATGTTCACGGTATAATCGAAATCCACAACCCCACCATAGATTAGATCCTTGAGGTATTCTTCCGCCACCTCATTGAGTTCGGCACGACTCAGTTCGGCAAGGGTTTTTGCCGCAAACTGTTCAAACCATTCCTCATTGTACTGATGCTGTAACCGGCTGTTGAGAATCTCTTCAACCGTCATCGTGATGTCAAATTCATGATCAATCTTAAACTTGAAAATAATGCTGTTTTTTGTCATACGATCACCTTACCGCAAAAACTCGGAGAACCGCCACGCAAACCGTTTTGATTCTCCACCATCCCGAAGGATGTAGTCATAGATCTCGCCGATCAGGTCGCCATCCGCATCACCGAAGATACATTCGTTCTCGCCCGGTTGGAGTATCAGGGAACGGTGTCGTGCCGAACTGACAACCTTCTTGAACGAATGGTGTTCGGCAAACGAGTTGTTGAATTCGTCAATGAGATGTTTGTTCTCGATGACGAACTCAACGAGGTTGACCGGCTGGGCAGTCTTGTTCGTGATGATAAAACTGGTCGAACTTGAGTTACTGACAAACCCTGTCCGTGTTTTCATCCCCGTCGCCTCCGCACGGCAAGACTTTTCTTTGTATACGGTTCCCGCCACACGCTATACCCCGGCAGCACGGCAGGGATCGGCGTGGTGTCATCGGGGATACCGGGGAGCACGATGTGAGCATCGTGGCGGTCGCTTAACGTGGCGATATACGCATTTGCTTCTGCTCTGGTGGCGAACCCCTGCACAAACGCATACAGAAATCCGTTCCGCCGGGTATAGATCTTATCATGGTAATGATAATATCCAATACCAACCCGTTTGACGCTGGTGATGACCCGCTGTGCATACTCCCCAGCATACCGGTCGGGTTTTGTCAGGTAGACGGTGACCAGATCCCGCATCTTGCTGATCACCTGTCCCCGGACCACAATTCCGTCACGCCGATGCACATATTCGACAACATCTCCCAGACAAATCTGGGGTTCACACTCTGTTGTTACTGCTTCTGCCATGGTATCACGGTCAGGAGTAGGTGTGGCAGTCGTCGGACGGTCGAATAGCTGAAACAATCATGATGTAACCCTGTATCTCCACCTCATAATTCTGCTGTTTCAGGAACATGACAAGTTCGTCATAAGTCTCGAATGTTACCGTTTCAAGCCGACGTTTGAGAATCTCTTCTTCGTCAGACCGAACCAATATGGTAACGGTATACTGCCATTCACTGCGCGGCAATACATCGCGAAAGACATACCGAAGCATACTGTAGGGAATACGTTGTGTCAGTTTCATCACAATCGCCATCGGTTCAGGTTGAACGTAATCTTCTGCCGGGTGACTTCGATCGTGTCCGGGTAACCGTCGTGCTCGATCAATGTTTCACGCACATACCGGGCGTCACAGCCCCGGTCATAAAAGACGGTGTCCAGTCGGCGGAACACCGGTCCTTCCCGATCTTCGTTGGGAACGTAGACGTTCCACGCAACCATATCAGTCATGCGTTCCCCCGGTATGCCAGATCGATGCCGTTCAGGATGGCCTTTAACGTTACTGCGTTCCAGTTATACAGTGATGCGTCCATATGGGCGTTCGCCTTCTGCTCATAGATGGTAATGGTGTCCGGCATACTCATCAGAAAGTTTTCAACCGCAACTGATTTAACGTTT
>Ga0209510_1002537_pt1 | contig 18541 bp, 12 predicted proteins | sample BiotimSIPDNA_FD_185749 | JGI IMG/M metagenome (GOLD analysis project Ga0209510, IMG submission 185749) | Anaerobic biogas reactor microbial communites from Washington, USA - Biogas_R1 time_0 SIP DNA (SPAdes) (version 2) | ecosystem: Engineered > Bioreactor > Anaerobic > Unclassified | place... | reverse complement strand
AAGAAAAAATAATGATTGAAAAAGTACGGCAAAATGAAATAGACGAGGGTAATTTTAGTTTTTTTAATTGGGTAGGTTACAAGGTAGAGAAAAATGATTTAGGATATCTTGTTTATATGTATCCTGGAGATGGTGATAATGCAAGCTTAAAAATGTTTTTGTTTGCTATGACAAATAAGATTTGTTGTGGCCAAAAGAAATATCAGCTTGATCATGAGGGAAACATTATTTCAAATAAAAAAGATTATCCATTAGATTCAAGTATTTTGGTTGATACAAGAGATGGAAATAGATATCGTACGAAAGAGATCTTTAATAGAGTTTGGATGCTTGATAATCTTAATTATAAACCAGAAGAAGCTTCTGAATATGAATTATATGTGATTCAAAATAAAATATGGCACTATAAAAAAAAGAAATTGTCGTTTTGCCCAGAATACAAGGAATCTAATTGTAGAAAGTATGGCCGTCTTTATGATTATGAGACTGCTATAAGTGTATGTCCAGAAGGGTGGAGAATTCCTACTTATGAAGAGTGGGAATCCTTAAAAACATTTCGTGATAGTTCTTTTGTAGAAGAAAATGCAGGGAAAATGGAAATGAATTACAACGGGGAATATGAATTAATTGATAAAGAGAAATTATCTTATTGGTGGGCTTTAGTTGATTCAACAAAAGAACTTCTTCACTCGCTGTATGTTTTTTCTTATGATACTAAAGAGAATAAAATTAGACCCTCATCAACACCCTGTTTTGGACTTGCATCGGTTAGATGTATAAAAAAATAATTCTTGTTGCCCCGTCCGTTGTCCATCCATTCTCTTTTTCTGAAAAGTACATCTCCCAAACTTCCTAAGACGCTCCTCTAAAACGCCCCAGTTTTTTCATGTCAACACAATGAAAATCTTATCTAAACTCAACCGAGTTTTTTTATGAAAAGGCAAACGTTCATTTGTACCATAAAGGTATCACTCTCACATAAAAAGTAAACTTTTAAGTGTTCGTGTTTCCCGCAAGGGGATCACTACCACAGGGGTATCATTCTCACTAAATGCTAAAGCATAAGTGTTCATGTTTCTCACAGCTCTGCATGGTTCAACTAGAGTGCTGAAGCACTAAGTTTCACGTAAAGGAGTAAACTCCTAAGTGTTCGTGTTTCTTACTAAGCGCAGCTATGCATGGTTCCGACTAAAGCACTAAAAGTGCTAAGTCTCACGTAAAATGCTGAAGCATAAGCGTTCATGTTATTGGAAATCAACGAGATGCTCATCTAAGCCTAACTGAGTTTTTTCATGCCGAATCAAGCGTCATTTGAATTGTAAATTCAATAGCGCAGATTCAAATGAAAAAATTATCCATTTCAATTAAATAATACTATTAAAATAGCAGACGGAAATGGCTGTTGCCGACGAACTCTCTTGTGTAGCACACAACAGAGTGAGGAGGTAATACCATTTCCGTCAACAATGCTTATTCAGATTTAATCGTAATGAATATTGACTTTTAATGAAAAAAATTGCTTTCCCATGAAAAAACCATCTCCCATTTACGTTTAAATAGAAAAACATTTGATTTAACAAATACGTTTTATTAAAAAATCCAGTTCTTAATAGATCCTTAATACATCCATTTTTAACCAATGCAAGTGTCTTAAACGTTTGGTGTTAAAGCTTTTTGCATATAAACAAGGATTTATAATGAATAAATCATCTTTTTCTCATGATCACTTTTTCCGTTCTGTCTTTTATAAACCAGAACGAACAGCGGCCTTGCTACGCTTAGCGGCGAAAACCAGCACTCCTCTTTCTGAATTTATCAACACCGTGGATTTGAGTACTCTGCAAGAAATTTCAGAATCTTTTGTCACAGAAGAAGACAAAGGGACAGCTGACCTTGCTTTTACAGTGCAGCTAAAAGACCAAAAGAAAAACGCCAAACTTTTGGTGGGCATCATTGAAGAACACAAGTCGTACAAAGACAATAAAATATTCAAACAACTCATTCGATATTGGCATGGGATTATGGTTTTAAAACAAGAAAATATCCCGACAGTCGTTTTGATTATATACAACGGCGAATTAGAATGGAATCCCAAAAAAGAGCCCATGTTCCCTGATTATCCCCCTTATTATCATCAGATAGGATTACCCTTTATTTGTGAATTCATTGATGTAGGCAAGGCTTTTGATGAAGAAAAAACCGAAGATTTAGATGGAGCCACCATCTTTGCCTTATTGCTCATGAAGCACGCTTTTTCGCCAGAAATCTTGAAAAAAAAGTATTACAAAGCACGAGATGCATTATTATCAATCCCTAAAGAAGAACGAACAGACTTAATAAAAAAAACAATATTATATTTACCAAAGATATTTAGGCAGAAAGACAGGGAACACTTTATGGACTATGTAACACATCAAGACATATACGGCAATGATGTTCTTGAAAAAGAATACGTGGATGCACATAAAGACGAATGGCGTGAAGAAGGCATTAAAGAAGGAATTAAAGAAGGAATTAAAGAAGGGATTAAAGAAGGAATTAAAGAAGGGATTGAACAAGGAGCTCTTCAAAAAGCACGTGAAATGGCGAAAGTCTTGAAAGAGCAGGGTATTCCAATGGAAGCCATTGCAAAAGCCTCAGGCCTCTCCGAAGAAGAAATCAAGTCGTTGTAATTCAAGTCGTTGTAATATAAGTGTTTCTTTTGAAAAAGTAAATAGCAGAATCAATCAACCTTTGATTGTTACTAAACCTTATTCTCTTTGATGTCGTATAATAAATACTCTTCTACTAGAGTAATAAATTGGGTATGGTCTTTTGAAAAATAGTGGTCTTGATTTTCAATAATTTCGATTTTTACTTTTTCATTTTTTAAAAAATCAATCCATTTTATATCGCCAATTGAAGGATCCTCACTACCAAAAAGAAAAGTCATAGTTTCTTTTGAAAAGTTTTTTATGGCTTTTTGAATGGCTACCGTATTAGTCCTCAAAGGAGGGTTAATGAGTAAAAGTCTTTTGATTTCAGGGAAAGAACACCCATAATAGCAACCATAATAAGCTCCTTTTGAAAACCCCATATAATAAATATCTTTTTCTTTTATATTCCCAAGCTCTTCATCCAAAACATTTAGCCCTTGTTCTATTGGATTGTACTTTAATAAAAGGCGGACAATTGGGTTAGAACTACAAATAACGGTGATTCCGTATTTTTGGTTCACCTCATAAGCAAGGTCTAAATATTTGTTTTGATACCCTTTCATGGACCCGTCTAGACCTGCTTTAATAAACAAAACTTTTTTGGGATCGCTTCCAAAAACAAAGCCATAATCCACATATTTATCTTCGATAGATATTGATATAGTTTTATTAAAATCGGTAAACATGCCTTAAGATCGGGTAACTTATTTTGACTTTTTATAAAGTAAATAAAAAACCTCGAGAGGTTTAATCTCGAGGCGTATATTCTATAAAATATTTTTAAAACGTTTTACTTAATTGTGGTCGTAATGCGAAGAGCGACTGTGACTTCTTCAGCCTTCAATTCGTTTCCAGAGTAGATATTTAATTGTGCTTTTGCTTTACCAAGTTTCTTTATTAAAGAAACAGTGTAGGCAAAGTCATCGGCATCCTTATTGATTTCATCTCTGTTCTTTAGGTATTCTGCTTCGAGCATTAACCCATCAAGAATCCCTGCAGTAGGAATACTTACACCAAGATAAAAAGGTAAATAGGTGGAGCCTTGAGCATATTCTGGAGCCACTGCGATATCGTTTTCAATAGTGGCAGCGTTAACATCGCTATTTTCGCCTGTTTTTAATAATCCGATTTCACCATATACTTTTAAGTCTTTCATGATGGAATAAACTGCTTTTGCTGCGACGCGGTGTGTTTGCACAGCTGTTTTTGTCATGGCATCAATGGCATTCACGCGATAGGCTGCTTTCAATTCTAATGGGAAGCTGAATTTAACGTTTTCTTCAACACGAATGTAGCCAGTGCTGAAGGAGTTGCTGGTGGTTGCTAACATCACGTTTAAGTTAGAAATTCCACGAGTCCAACCCAATTCAAATGCATCATGAGCATAGTCGCGAGCTAAGAAGCCTCTGTTTTTTAAAACTGGGTCAACATAGGTACCAAAGTTACCACCTTCACTCCAGTCCGTTTTCCAATGTCCTAATTTAAGATTGAGTTTATCGCCTCCTAAAACCCATTTATAGTTTGCCCAATAAACATCAGCAGTAATCTTGTCATAGTTTTTGCCATCAATGGTATTACCAAAATTAGGAGCGAACATACGGATATTGATTTGAGCATCGAAGTTTTCAGAACTATATTTTCCACCAAAGTTTGCTCTTAGCCAAAACTTGTCTAAGACTTTGTCATCATCCTTAAAGGACATTTCACCTTGAGTTTGAATGGTTCCAGTTAAATTAAAGTCACCGTCTGCAGCATAGGTATTGACTAGAAGTCCTAGTCCTAATAACGCAAGGGTTACTTTTTTTGTTAGATGAGTCATTATTTATCTCCTGTTTGAGTTTCTATGACAAAATTAAAGTATGCTTGTAATATTAATGCAAGCGAATTGTAAAATCGAAGTCAAAATTAGAATTAAATCCATTTTTTTTTAATGGATAATTTTAACTTCATTAAAATAAGAAGCTATTTTATAATAGTTTTTGTTGTTTTTTTGTGTGTCTGTTGAGAAAAAACAACCTTAATTCATGAATTTGGAGTTTTTATGCGTATAATTCCTTTTATTTTGGCTTTATTTGCCTCTCTTTTTGCGAAAGATCTAGTTCCTAGTAAAACACACGCTGTTTTAAATATTTCTTATACTAATTTCCAAGATGTGCCTCAAGCTCACAAAAAACTCGTCTTTGTGGGCCAGAAAAACCCAAATCGTAAAATTACCGTTAAAACAGATCAGTATGGAGAGGCTTCTTTTTTAATTCCAAAAGAAGATACCTACGATATCATGTGCGAAAGTCTCACAGGCCCTTTTAAGTGTGGTGAATCGCCTTATGTTTCAATAAAGGCAAGTACAGGCGGATTAAGCGTCGTTTTTGATGATACTCGAGCCGAATTAACAGGCGTTACTTTTAAGGCGGGTAGTGCAGAATTAGTCGAATCTTCCTTATACACCTTGAATGAAGCCATTAAGGGTTTAAAAATTAATCCTGATGTGAAAATCGAAATTAGTGGTCACACGAGTTCTGAAGGTGGAGATGAATTAAACCAAATTCTTTCAGAAGAGCGTGCTAAAAGTGTGCGTAACTATATGATATCCAAAGGGATAGACTCAAAACGACTCGTTGCTGTGGGCTATGGCCCTTCTAGACCTAAAGCTTCTAACGATACGGAAGAAGGTCGTAAACAAAATCGTCGAATTGAGTTGTCTGTCATCGAAGAGCCAAATTCTCCTTAATTTCAAAGATTATTTAATAGATGCATTTAGGAATAAGCTTTATTTTTTAAGGCTTTTTTCTATCTTTTGATCGTATTTTGGCCTCCTTTATCAAGGACTTTTTCATGATTATTCTCCGTGGTTCTGCCGCCCTTTCTGATTTTCGTCTTAAAAAATTGCTTCAGGATTTTAATAAATCTGAACTAATTGTTAAAAGTGTTTATGCTGAATTCACTCATATAGTGAATCTTTCCAAAGACCTCTCTAATGAAGAAGAACAAACTTTAAATAAGATTTTGCATTATGGACCTACGCGTGAAGCTCATTCTCCAAAAGGAACTTTATTTGTCGTTTCTCCTCGTCCAGGTACTATTAGCCCATGGAGCTCTAAAGCAACAGATATTGCTCATATTTGCGGATTAACCTCTATTTTACGCATCGAACGTGCCATCGCTTACTACATCGAATTTGTGAATACTCCATCTAAAGAAGTTTCAAGTAATGTGATTGCTAAGATTCATGATCGCATGACTCAAAAAGTGTTTCAAGCTTTTGAAGATTTGGACGTGTTATTCCATCATGATTCACCAAAGCCTCTCGTAGAGATCCCTATTTTAACAGAAGGTAGAGAGGCGTTAGTTCGCGCGGATCGTGAACTTGGTTTAGCTTTAGCTCAAGATGAAATTGATTACTTAGTGGATAACTTTAAGGCGCTGAAACGCAATCCTTCCGATGTGGAATTGATGATGTTTGCCCAAGCGAATTCGGAACATTGTCGTCATAAGGTTTTTGGTGCAGAATGGACTATTGATGGTAAGAAAAAAGACAAGTCCTTGTTCCAAATGATTAAAAATACTTATGAGTGTCACCACACGAATATTTTGTCTGCTTATAAAGATAATGCTGCTGTAATGGCTGGCTACGAAGGCGGACGTTTTTATGCGAACCCTAAGACAAATAAGTACGATTGGCACAAAGAACCAGTGCATATTTTAATGAAGGTAGAAACGCATAACCACCCAACAGCCATTTCTCCATTCCCAGGAGCAGCCACAGGTTCTGGCGGTGAAATTCGAGATGAAGGAGCCACTGGTAGAGGATCTAAACCAAAAGCTGGTTTAACTGGTTTTAGTGTTTCTAACTTGAAAATTCCAGGTGCCGTTCAGCCTTGGGAACGTGATTTTGGAAAGCCTTCCCGAATTGCAAGCCCTTTAGATATTATGATTGAAGGCCCTCTTGGTGGTGCAGCCTTTAATAACGAATTTGGACGTCCTAATATTTTAGGTTATTTCCGTACGTTTGAAGCTGAAGTTCCTGCTGAAAAAGGCGCTGAAGTGAGAGGCTATCATAAGCCTATTATGCTTGCTGGCGGCCTTGGTAATATTAAAGAAGAACATATTGCCAAAGGAAATATTAATCCTAAAGACCACTTGATCGTTTTAGGTGGGCCAGCGATGCTTATTGGGCTTGGTGGCGGTGCTGCAAGTTCTGTAGCGAGCGGTAGTGGTAATGAAGATCTTGATTTTGCGAGTGTTCAGCGCGAAAACCCAGAAATGCAACGCCGTTGTCAAGAAGTGATTGATCGTTGCTGGGCATTGAATGATGAAAATCCAATTTCTTTTATTCACGATGTCGGTGCTGGTGGATTATCCAACGCACTTCCAGAATTAGTGAACGATGGCGGCTTAGGCGGAAATTTTGAATTGCGCAAAATTCCAAATGATGAACCAGGCATGAGCCCTCTTGAAATTTGGAGCAACGAATCTCAAGAACGTTATGTGATGGCTGTAGCCTCCGATCGTTTAGATGCTTTTGATGCGATTTGTAAGCGTGAACGCTGCCCTTACGCCGTTGTGGGCGAGGCTGTTCCTGAACGTCACTTGACCTTAAATGATTCTCATTTTAATAACAAGCCAATTGATATGCCTTTAGAAGTCTTGCTTGGAAAACCTCCACGCATGACTCGTAATGAGACAAGCCAAAAAAGACCTCTTACAAACGAAATTTTCCCTGCGTCTACGACTATTAAAGACGTGGCTCATCGTGTTTTAGCAAATCCTTCTGTGGCAGATAAAACATTCTTGATTTCCATTGGCGATCGTACCGTGACAGGCATGATTTGCCGAGATCAAATGGTGGGTCCATGGCAAGTTCCTGTAGCCGATTGTGCTGTGACTTCTCAAACACTTGATTCTTATCAAGGTGAGGCGATGAGTATTGGAGAACGCTCTCCAGTCGCCATTATTTCTCCAGCAGCAAGCGCTCGTATTGCTGTAGGCGAAGCGTTGACTAACTTAGCGGCTGCTTATGTTCCAGAAATGGGGCGCGTGAATTTATCTGCAAACTGGATGGCAACTCCAAACTATGAAGGCGATGGCGCTGATCTTTATGAAGCTGTACAAGCCGTTGGTATGGAACTTTGCCCAGACTTAGGGATTACAATTCCTGTAGGTAAAGACTCTATGAGTATGAGCACTGTTTGGGCAGATGAAAAAGGAAGCCACCGTGTGACTGCTCCGATTTCTTTAGTGATTTCTGCTTTTGCTCCTTGTGCAGATGTGCGTAAAACTTTAACACCTCAGTTAATTAAAACACCATCTAAATTATTCTTAATCGATTTAGGCCGCGGTCAAAATCGTATGGGTGCATCTATTGCCGCTCAAGTCTTTATGAAAGTGGGTGCAAAAGCTCCAGATGTCGATTCTGCTCGTGATCTTCGTGCTTTCTTTGAAACCATACAAAAATTAAATGCTGATGGAAAAATCCTTGCTTATCATGATAAATCCGATGGCGGTCTTTATACTACGGCTGTAGAAATGGCTTTTGCTGGCCACACGGGTGTTTCTTTAGATCTTAAATCACTTGCTGGTAACGAACTCGACATCTTATTTAACGAAGAGTTAGGTGCTGTCATTCAAGTGGCTTTAGACCAAGTGGATTCTGTTCGTGAGGCTTTTGCTTCTGCAGGAATCGGAGATATTGTATTTGAAATTGGTTCTTTAAATGATTCTTATGCTCTTGAAATTGGAGCCTATAAAGAAGACTTGTCTGATTTGCGTGCCATTTGGAGCGATACAACACGTCGAATTGCCGCATTAAGGGATAACCCAGAATGTGCTGAAAGCGAATACTTATTAAAACTGGAGAAAAACGATCCAGGTATTTCTCCAAAAATCAATTTCAATATTCAAGTGAATGCCGATTTCAATAGTCGTCCTAAGATGGCTATTTTGCGTGAACAAGGCGTGAATGGAGAAATTGAAATGGCTGCTGCTTTTGATAAAGCAGGATTTGAATCCATTGATGTTCACATGACCGATGTTTTAGAAGGTCGTGTTTCTTTGGCTGATTTTAAGGGGCTCGTGGCTTGCGGTGGCTTTAGTTACGGTGACGTTTTAGGCGCTGGCGAAGGCTGGGCAAAGAGCATCTTGTTCCATCCTAAGGCAAGGCAAGAATTTGAATCCTTCTTCCATCGTCCAGATACGTTTACCTTAGGTATTTGTAATGGTTGCCAAATGGTTTCTAATCTTAAAGATTTGATTCCAGGAGCCGCTCATTGGCCACGTTTTGTTCAAAATGCTTCTGAACGTTTTGAAGCTCGTTTTTCTTCTGTAAAAATTGAAGCTTCTCCATCGGTTCTTTTGAAAGACATGGAAGGTAGTATTCTTCCTATTGCTGTGGCTCATGGCGAAGGGCGTGCTGAATTCAGTTCTTGTTCTTCGGCAGACGAATGCCTCAATACAGGTCTTGTGAGTTTGCGTTATGTCGATCATTTTGATCGATATACAGAACGTTACCCTCTAAACCCTAACGGTTCTCCTTTTGGAATTACGGGCCTTACAACGGTAGATGGGCGTGCTTTGATTATGATGCCTCATCCAGAACGCGTGTTCAGAACTTGTCAGAATAGCTGGCATCCAAAACAGTGGGGCGAAGATGGCCCTTGGATGCGTTTATTCCGTAATGCTCGTCTATTTGTAAAATAATGCGAGAATACTTTATTTTTACAAAGTCTGAGAATAGATATTTTTCTATATTCGGGCTATCATCTTTTAAATAAGGGAAACATATGCGTTTATCCTCTTTTGTTCGTCATTTTTCTTTGTTCCTTCTATTGTCGTCTGTTTTCGTTTCGGCACAATTAATGAGCGGAAAAAATTTAGACGTGATTCGCGTTGAAAAAACGGGTATTTCTCAAGGTAAAATAGATAGTCTTGCAAGAATGCTCGGTGAACAGCAAGCCAAAGGGCGTCAAATTCCTCCAGAAGGAATGCAACAATTGCGTTGGGCTGTGATTGATAACTTAGTCGGTCAAGAACTCTTGAAACTAGAAATTAAAAAACAAAACATAAAAGTACCTGCTTCTAAAGTAGATAGTTTAGTGAAGTTTTTTAAATCTCAATTCCCTAATGAAGAAGTTTTTCAAAAAGAGTTGAAAAAGACTGGAGCTACTCTTGCTCAGTTTAAGGAAAAAATTGAGCAACAAGTTCAAAGTGAAACTCTTTTAGAAAAAAAGGTTCCTTATCCAAAAGAACCTACTGAAAAAGAACGTCAAGCTTATTGGGAACTCAATAAGAAGAAAGTGCCTATTAATGACAGCATCAGTGGTGCTCAAATTATTCTCAAAATAAAAAAGGGAGAAAAGGCACAAGACAAAAATGATAAAAAAGAATTGTTAAAAGGTTTAGCTGCTCAAGTACGTATGGGTAAAGCTACTTTTGCTAATTTAGCCGCTCAATATAGCGATGATCCTCAAGCTAAGAAAACAGGTGGCGTAATGAACCGTTTTGTAGCGAAGTCTCAAGGAAGTGCTTTTGAAAAAGCCATCTCTAAATTAAAAGTGGGCGATATTTCCGATGCTTTTGAAACAAGTGATGCAATTGTACTTTTCATGCTTACAGAAAAAAATGATGGAAAGTATGATAGCTATAAACACCAAATTGACTATATCCTCCGTGTGAATGCGGAACAAGAACGTCAATTAGCCATCAAGGCTTATTTGGATTCTTTAGGAAAAGTCTATAAAGTTCAATATCTCAATAAAGATTACACTCCTCCTGAAGCTATTGGAGCAAGCAAATAATGTTTCAAACAACGCATCAGGGGCTTATAGATCTACGCTCCCGTATTGATAAATTATGGGGGTATCTTTGACTTAGAGTCAAAGGAAGAAGAACTCGCTGTTTTAGAAAAGCAATCGGGGGATCCAGATCTTTGGAATAATCAAGATAAAGCTCAAGCGCTAATGAAAAAGATTGGCGCTTTGCGTGAAGTTCTCGAATCCTGGAATACCGTTTCAGCAACATGCAATGACCTTGCAGAACTATACGAAATGGCAAAAGCCGAGAACTCACAAGATCTTTTTGATAGTATAGAAAAAGACTTTTCTTCGATATCAAAAAAAGTATCCGAGATGGAAGTTCGAAAAATGCTAGACGGTCCAGATGATGCTTGTCCAGCACTTCTTTCTATTCATCCAGGAGCTGGCGGCACAGAGTCTCAAGACTGGGCTCTCATGCTCTATCGCATGTATGTTCGCTTTTTAGAACGCGAAAATTATGACTTCCGCGTAGTGGAAGTTCAAGATGGAGATGACGCAGGGCTTAAAAGCGCTACGATTGAAATTAATTCTGAATATGCTTATGGTATGCTTCGCTCTGAAATAGGCGTGCATCGTTTAGTGCGTATTAGTCCTTTTGATGCAAATGCTCGCCGTCATACGAGTTTTACTGCTGTATATCTTTATCCCGTTCATGAAGATATTGAATTTGAAATAGACATGGCTGATGTTCGGGTGGATACCTATCGCTCTTCTGGAGCGGGTGGCCAGTATATCAATAAAACAGATTCTGCTGTGCGAATGACTCATCTTCCTACAGGCATTGCTGCGAGCTGCCAAACAGAGCGTTCTCAAATACAAAACCGTGAAACGGCATTTAGAATGCTTAAAACCATGGTGGCAGAACATTACCGTCAAGAAGAAGAAGCAAAACGTGCAGATCGAATGGCTTCTAAGAAAAAAGTAGAATGGGGCTCTCAAATCAGAAGTTATGTTTTGCACCCATATCAGATGGTCAAGGATCTTCGCACAGGAGAAGAAACTTCTGATACGACTGGAGTTCTTGACGGAAAGTTAAAACCCTTTATTAATGCATATCTCCTTTCGACAAGCGAAGGGGAATAACCACAGAAGAAGTATTATGTTAGATAAAAACGATCAAGTCATTGCACGACTAGGAAAGCTCGATAAACTCCGCGAAATGGGTTTAGAACCTTATCCACATCATTTTAAGCGTTCACATGATTCTGAATCATTAAAAGCAAATAAAGAATCTTTATTGAAATCAGAAGAAAAAATTTCTTTTGCAGGTCGTGTGGTTCGTTTTAATCGCAAAGGCAAGATGTGCTTTATGCATCTTAAAGACCGTTTCGGGCGTTTACAAGTCGTTTGTGCGGCGAATCTTTTAGAAGATAATTATGAAGTCGTGAAATTAATCGACCTCGGCGATTTTATTGGCGTCGAAGGCACCATGATGGAAACTCAAAGTGGTGAGTATTCTGTGAAGGCCGCTCATGTCACCATGCTTTCTAAAGCAGTACGTCCTTTACCTGTGCCAAAAGAAGTCATTGATGAAAATGGAAATAAAACCGTTTTCCATGAATTTAAAGATGTCGACACTCGTTATCGTCAGCGCTATACAGATATGGCGTTAAATGATGATGTACGTGATGTATTTATTAAAAGATCAAAAATCATGCAGTCGATTCGTGAGTATTTGATTGAAAAAGGTTTTATTGAAGTCGAAACGCCGACTCTACAACCGATTTATGGTGGAGCCAATGCTCGTCCATTTACCACTCATCATAATGCTGCTGATATGACTTTGTATTTACGCGTGGCTCCAGAGCTTTATCTTAAGCGCTGTATTGTTGGCGGTATGGAAAAGGTTTTTGAGTTCAGTAAAAATTTCAGAAATGAAGGGATGGACCGTACACATAGTCCTGAATTTACAGGTCTTGAATTTTACGAAGCCTATGCTGATTACAATGATATGATGGTTCATTTTGAAAATATTTATGAACGCGCTTGTATTGCAGCAAATGGAACAACAAAAATCAATTACCAAGGGAAAGAAATTGATTTTAAAGCACCTTGGCCACGTCTCACTATGGCTGAAGCTATTGAAAAATATAGCGGATTAAAAATTGCTTCGTTAAGTGATGATGATATGAAAAACGAGTTATCTAAACGAGGTGTAAAACTCGATGGGATATGGAGCCGTGGGCGAGCGATTCTTGAACTATTTGAATGTACTGTAGAAGAACATTTGATCCAGCCTACAATTATCAAAGACATGCCAAAAGAAAGTACGCCTCTTTGTAAAACGCATCGCACAGAAACTGGTCTTATTGAGCAGTTTGAGCCTTATGCCAATGGCTGGGAATTAGGAAACGCTTATACCGAATTAAACGATCCTTTACGTCAACGTGAATTGCTTGAAGAACAAGTCGCTCGTGGCCGTGGTGGTGAAGATGAAACGCACCCGATGGATGAAAATTTTCTTCATGCGATTGAGTCAGGCCTTCCTCCTACAGGCGGTGTTGGCTTTGGTATCGATCGAATGATAATGCTTCTAACAAATCAACAAACAATTCGTGATGTACAATTGTTCCCGCTGATGAAACCGGAATAAAAAAATGAAAAAATTAGAATGGCTCATTGCATGGCGTTACTTAGGAGCTCAAAGAAAAAGTCTTTTTGTTTCTTTGATTGGCATCTTTAGTATGCTTGGAGTGAGCATTGGTGTTTTTGCTTTAATCATTGCTCTTTCAGCGATTAACGGCTTTGAACAAGAAGTCACCGCCCAGATGATTGGTAAAGACGCTCATTTTGAAATCCAGAGCTACAACGCTGATCCGATGTATGATTACGACGCCTTGGCTTCAGAAATTCGGGCTAAGGAACCTTCTGTGATTGCTTCTGCTCCATACATCATTTATAAGGTAGGCATCAGCTCAAAAAAAGTCAATGATGGTATCGTGATCTATGGAATTGATGCTGAGCGTTCTAAAGAAGTAGTGGATATTCATAAACACATGAAATGGGGCGTTTATTCTGTAGATAGTTTTCCTGATTCGGAGGGGAATTTGCGCCCTTCCATTATTTTAGGAAGTGGTCTTGCAAGTCGCTTAAGAGTTTCTGTCGGAGAAAAAATTTTACTACAGACTTTTCAAAATCCAGAAGAAATGGTGGGGTCTGGTGGACCCAAAATGTTAGCCGTGATTGTCTCTGGTATTTTTGAAACAGGGATGTATGAATATGACGGTAACTTAGCCTATGTAGGGATTCCTGAACTACAGAGATTGTTAGGGATGGGAGATGCAGTCACTGGAATTCAATTTCGCGTGAAAGACCATTGGAAAGCTGGAGAAATCGTGGATTCTATAAGTAAATGGCTTCCTTACCCTTATTATGGAATCGACTGGAAAGTCAAAAATATCACCCTTCTTAAATGGATGAATTACGAAAAGTTTATTGTGGCTGCTGTCATTTGTTTAATTATTCTCGTGGCTGCCTTTAATATTATTAGTTCTTTGATCATGGTCGTGATCGATAAGACTCGTGAAATTGGTATCTTAAGAAGCATGGGACTCAGTAAAAAGAGTATTATGCGTGTGTTTATGTTGATGGGGTCTTTCATTGGCGTCGCTGGCACTTTATTTGGTGGAAGTATTGGGCTTGCGCTTTGTCTTGTCCAAGAAAAGTATCGCTTGATCAAATTACCTGGTGATGTATATGTGTTACCTTATTTTCCTATGCAAGTGCAGGTTTTAGATATCGTTTTGATTTTTGTTATAGGAATAGCTCTTTGTATTTTTGCCACATTATTACCAGCTTGGAAAGCAAGCCGTTTAGATCCAGTAGGAGCCATTCGTCATGAATAATGAATTGTTATTAGAAACAAAGGCTCTTACAAAAGTTTATGAAGAAACTGGGGAAAAACTCGAGATTCTTAGAGGGATTGATTTCCAAATATATAAAGGCGAATATCTTGTTTTAACAGGTTCTTCTGGATCTGGAAAATCAACGTTTCTTAATCTAGTAGGCGCTTTAGATAAACCAACATCGGGCTCGATTTTATTTAATGGCAAAGACTTAAGTAAAATGAATGGAAGAGAACGTGATTTTTATCATAGAAAAAATGTTGGATTTGTTTTTCAATTTCATCACTTGCTTTCTGAATTTTCAGCGTATGAAAACGTGTGCCTACCTGCACGTATTTTAGGCTCTACTGCAGTGGAATGTAAAGAGCGTGCTGAAGCGTTGCTTGAAACGGTTGGCTTAAAAGATCGTCTACGTCATTTACCGCGAGAATTATCTGGTGGAGAACGGCAGCGTGTGGCTGTAGCAAGAGCTCTCATGAATCATCCCGATCTTGTTTTTGCAGACGAACCGAGCGGTAATTTAGATGAAAAAAATTCAGAGATGCTTAATGAATTATTTGGCGAATTAAATAAAAAATTTAATCAAACATTTTTAATTGTCTCTCATGATGAACGTTTAGCGAAAAAGGCTTCTCGTCGTGTGCATATGCATGGGGGATTAATAACGACCTTTGAAAAGGAGATTCGTTAATGAACGGCATATTTTCAGATCGTGTAAAAAAAGTTCTTCAACTCGCTCGTTCAGCTGCGGTGAGCATCGGAAATGAGCATGTAGGAACAGAGCATTTGCTCTTGGGCTTGATTCGTGAAGGCTCTGGTATTGCTATTGCAGCCTTAAAAAAGATGAATGTAGAAACGAATCAAATGGCGACAGAAATAGAAGAAGTCTTACGTTCTATGAATGGTACGATTACGATTGGAAGCAATCAAATGATTCCTTTTACTGGTCGTGCTAAAGCGGTATTACAGGCTTCTGCAACAGAAGCAAAAGAGATGAATGAAAGATATATTGGAACAGAACATCTCTTGTTAGCCATTATAAAGATTAGTGATTCTATTGCTTCTGCTACTTTATCTCGTTTCGATGTGACTTATGATAAATTAAAAGATGAAATTATTGCGATCAAACAAGATGTGCAAATGTCATCTTCTGCTTCTGTCGGTGGAAACGAAGCTAACGAAGCTGGAGTTCCTTTTACTCGTACTAATACTCGTTCTAAAACGCCAATACTAGAACATTTTAGTCGTGATTTAACAGAACAAGCGCGTCGCCATGCTCTAGATCCAATCATTGGTCGAGAGGCAGAAATTGAACGCTTGATTCAAATTTTATGTCGCCGTAAAAAGAATAATCCAGTCTTGATTGGAGAACCTGGTGTTGGTAAAACGGCTATTGTAGAAGGGCTTGCTCAGAAAATAGTTCAGAAAAAAATACCAGAACTTTTAGAAAATAAACGCGTAGTAACTTTAGATATTGCTGCGATGGTCGCTGGTACAAAATACCGTGGTCAGTTTGAAGAGCGCGTGAAAGGATTAATCACTGAATTACAAAGAGTAGATAATTCGGTCATTTTGTTCATTGATGAGTTACATACAATTGTTGGGGCTGGCGGTTCTGAGGGTAGTTTAGATGCATCGAATATTTTTAAGCCTGCTTTAGCACGTGGAGAACTCCAATGTATTGGTGCAACAACGGTAGATGAATATCGTAAGTACATCGAAAAAGATGCTGCTTTAGAAAGACGATTCCAAAAAATCATGGTAGAGCCTCCTACTGCTGATGAATCGATAGAAATTTTGAGCGGTCTACAGAAAAAGTATGAGGCCCATCATAAGGTCACTTATACAGATGATGCTGTGAGAGCGGCTGTACTCCTTTCTGAACGCTATATGAATGACCGTTTCTTACCAGATAAAGCAATTGATGTTTTAGATGAAGCTGGCGCTCGCGTTCGTCTTTCTAGTATGGCATTGCCTCCTGATTTAAGAGACAAAGAACGTGAACTTTCAGAAATCGTTCGTAAAAAAGATGATGCAGCTATTGCTGAGGATTTTGAAACGGCTGCGACACAGCGTCAATTAGAAGAACAGTACAGCAAAGAAATTGAATTAATCAAAAATGAATGGCGCGAAAAGCGTAAAAACGAATGTTTGGTCGTCTCTCAAGATCAAATTCGTGATGTCATTAGCAGTATGACAGGCATTCCAATTACTAGACTCGCTAGCGAAGAAACAAAAAAACTTTTGAATCTAGAAACTGAAATTAAACAACGCATAGTTGGCCAAGATAGGGCCGTAGAAGCGATTGCAAAATCCATTCGTCGTTCAAGAGCAGGTATTCATGATACCAAACGCCCGATGGGTAGTTTCTTATTCCTAGGCCCAACTGGTGTTGGTAAAACGGAATTAGCCAAGGTGTTAAGTGTTTCCCTTTTTGGCTCAGAAGATGCCATGATTCGCATTGACATGAGTGAATATATGGAAAAGCACAGCGTCTCTCGTTTAGTAGGTGCGCCTCCAGGATACGTCGGTTATGAGGAAGGTGGTGGACAGCTCACAGAAAAAGTGCGTAAGCGTCCTTATGCCGTTATCTTGCTAGATGAAATTGAAAAGGCTCATCCTGATGTCTATAATTTGCTATTACAAATTTTAGATGATGGCCTTTTGACCGATAGCTTTGGCCGTAAAATTAACTTTAAGAATACAATCATTATCATGACTTCGAATGTGGGTGCTCGTGAAGTAAAACACAGCTCGGGAATGGGCTTTACTAAAGGTTCTGCTGAAGATGATTATGCTCGCATGGAATCTGTAATTCGAGAAGAAGTCAAGCGGGTCTTTACCCCAGAATTTTTGAATCGTATTGATGATCAAATTGTATTCTATAGCTTAAATAAAGAAAGTCTTATTTCGATTGTAGATATTTTACTTTCATTCTTGCAAAAGAATCTTTCTGAACGTGGAATTCTTTTAGAAGTCTCCCAAGCTGCAAAAACCTTGATTGTGGATAAAAATTATGATGCCACATTAGGTGCTCGTCCGCTTCGTCGAGGAATTCAGCAGATGGTTGAAGATGAAATTGCCGAAGGCCTTCTCATGGGTCGCTACAAAGATTTTTCAACGATTATTGTTGACGTAGAAGAGGGTAAATTGACTTTCAAAAGTGAAAGTTTATCATCGGAAGTCCCAAAAAAATAATTATTTTTGCGACGCTACATTTTCATTTTAACTAATCGAGGATTTTATGACAAAGATTCCTGCAGTTCTTATTTTTGGCCCTCCAGGTTCTGGTAAAGGAACCGTTGGTGCAAAGCTTGCTGCTACCACTTCTCTTAAGCACCTTTCTACAGGTGATATCTTTCGCGGCATTGCGCCTTCAAGTGAAAATGGAAAATTAATTGCATCTTATTCTAGCGCTGGAAAGCTTGTTCCAGATACTGCTACCGCTCAGATTTTTGAACGCTTCATCAAAGGTTTAATTGACACTAATAAATTAAATCCAGATAAAGATATGCTTTTACTCGATGGTATTCCTAGAACACCTGATCAAGTTGATTTGATTAAAGACATTGTGGATGTAAAGCATGTTTTTGTACTCGAAATTAAAGATGATGCCACAATCGTAGCTCGTCTCTTAAATAGAGCAAAAATCGAAGGCCGTAAAGATGATGCCGATGAATCGATTATTAAGAATCGCTTAGTCGAATATCGTGAAAAAACAGCTGCTGTTCTTTCTAAATATGACGAAAAGATTGTGACACGTATCGTCGGAGATAATTCTCCTGATGAAGTATTTTGCGATACTCTTCAAGCCTATATTCGTTTTACAAAGAATCCTTAATTAGAATTGGATTTTGCTAATAGGACGGTTTTTATGTCAGTATATGTAATGGTAAATGGTATTCCAGGAAACATGGGATGCATGGTGGCTGAGACTTGTGTTGCTCGCGGTTTAAAACTAGTGCCTTATTCTTTAACGGGTGAAATCGTTGAAGAAAAAGAAAAGATGGTCGCAGGCGTAAAAGTCGAACTACTAAAACCAAGTACACGTGAAAACATCATCGCTGATGTAATGAAACGTTATCCTGATATGATTTGTATAGATTATACGCATCCTACAGCAGTAAACGATAATGCAGCTTTTTATGTAAAGCACGGGATCCCTTTTGTCATGGGCACTACTGGCGGTGAT
>Ga0209510_1002532_pt1 | contig 18556 bp, 14 predicted proteins | sample BiotimSIPDNA_FD_185749 | JGI IMG/M metagenome (GOLD analysis project Ga0209510, IMG submission 185749) | Anaerobic biogas reactor microbial communites from Washington, USA - Biogas_R1 time_0 SIP DNA (SPAdes) (version 2) | ecosystem: Engineered > Bioreactor > Anaerobic > Unclassified | place... | reverse complement strand
AAGCCGTTAATTGTTGGTGGCCACATATACATAGCACTTCCTCCCTTGTACAAGGTCACAAAAGGAAAAGAAGAAAAATACTTCTACTCTGATGATGAATTAAGGGCATATCTCGATACGATCGGAGGGGCAAGATATGATCTTCAGAGATATAAAGGTCTTGGAGAAATGAATGCTACGCAGCTATATGAAACTACCATGAATCCCGAAACCAGAACACTCTTGCAGGTTACGGTGGAAGATGCCGAGGAGGCGGATGCGATATTCTCAATGTTAATGGGAGATGTCGTCGACCTAAGAAGAGAGTTTATTGAACAAAATGCGACATTGGTAAAGGAGCTCGACGTGTAATATGGATAATAAATCAAACAAAAACGTTCAAAACATAAAAGAAATACTTGAAAAGACCAAAATCCGCGAGATAAAAGTTATAGACGAGATGCAAAAGTCTTTTATTGCCTATGCAATGGCAGTAAACGTTACGAGAGCCATTCCCGATGTAAGAGACGGTCTAAAGCCTGTTCATAGAAGAATTTTGTACGCTATGAACGATTTGGGAAATACATACAATAATCCACACAAGAAGTGTGCTCGTATTGTCGGTGAAGTTTTGGGTAAGTATCATCCTCATGGAGATAGTTCTGTTTATGATGCCCTAGTTAGACTTGCTCAGGATTTCTCAATAAATGAACCATTGGTTGACGGACACGGAAACTTTGGGTCAGTGGACGGGGATCCGCCGGCTGCTCAAAGGTATACCGAGGCAAGACTTACAAAAATCGCGGCAGAACTTCTTAAGGATCTAGAGAAGGAAACGGTAGATTATTATCCAAACTTTGATGATACATTAATGCAACCAACCGTTTTACCTGCAAGATTTCCTAACCTTTTGGTTAACGGAGCAGAAGGTATTGCTGTTGGTATGGCAACTAACATTCCTCCTCATAATTTAGGTGAGGTAATTGATGCGACCGTAGCATTAATCGACAACCCCGATCTTGATCCAGAGGATTTAGTCCAATATATTCCGGCTCCGGATTATCCAACTGGCGGATTAATTCTTGGGAGAGCTGCAGCCCAACAGGCATACAAGACTGGACGGGGCGGAGTAGTTATTCGCGCAAGGTGCGAAATTGAAGAGCAAGATGGCAGGAATTACATCATTGTAACCCAACTTCCCTATCAGATTAACAAGGCAAATCTAATTAAAGCTATTGCCGAACAGGTAAAAGATAAGAAACTCAACGGAATCTCCAATATCATGGATCATAGTGATAGAGACGGAATGAGGATTGTTATTGAGCTGAAAAGAGATGCTTCCCCCAAGGTTGTCTTAAATACTTTATATAAACAAACTCAGCTTCAGATCAAGGACAATATGATTCTCCTGGCCCTCGACAAGGGAACACCAAAAGTAATGACCCTGAAAGAGATATTGATGGCTTACATCAACCATCAGATCGATGTAACTGTAAGGAGAACTAGATACCTTCTCAATAAGGCCGAGGAACGTCAGCATATTGTTAAAGGATTAGTAATAGCAGAAGCAAACATTGATGAAGTCATTGCGATAATCAAGAAGTCTAGAGAGACCGCAGAAGCCAAAGCTAGACTTATGGAAAGGTTCGAACTATCAGAGAAGCAGGCAAATGCAATCCTCGAAATGAAGCTTGGCCGGCTGACATCTCTGGAGGTAGATAAACTTAATCAAGAACTTGAAGAACTGAATAAATCAATCGAAGATTACACCGATATTATTTCAAGACCCGAGAGAGTACTTTCAATTATTCGAGAGGAAATTCTTGAAGTCAGAAGGTTATACGCAAGACCGAGAAAGTCAGAAATAAGTTTTGATCCGGCAGCAATCGATTACGAAGACCTTATTGTAAAAGAAGATGTTGCGGTTACAATGACATATCAGGGATATATAAAGAGACTATCTCTTTCCGAATACAAAGCACAAGGAAGAGGTGGCGTAGGAATTACTGCTCACAAAGCAAAAGAAGAAGATTTCATAACCTCTGTTACCATTTGTTCTACTCACGATGATGTCTTGTTCTTTACTAACAGGGGTAAGGTTTACAGGCTGAGGGGTTATGAAATTCCCGAAGCGCCAAGAGCTTCTAAGGGGAGAGCTAGCATTAACTTGTTGCCTCTTATCGAGAACGAAAAGGTAACTGCCATTCTTCCTATCCCGGATGAGAGAGAAAATCACGCATTTTTGTTGATGGCTACGAAAAAAGGATTAATTAAGAAAACCTCTGTAACGGAATTCCAAAGGATAATGACGTCAGGAAAAATCGCAATAACCTTAGTTGATGATGATGAACTTATCTCGGTTGATGTTACTTCTGGAAAGGATGAGGTTATCCTCGCTTCCTCAGGGGGTAAATGTATAAGGTTTGACGAGAGCAATATTCGCAAGACCGGTCGTACTGCCATGGGTGTCAGAAGCATGAGAATTGATGACTCTGAAACAATAGTTGATATGGCTGTTCTGAAGCCTGGGTTTGATCTCATTACTGTTAGTGAGCTCGGATATGGGAAGCGTTCAGATACAGATGCGTACAGGCTCCAGGGTAGGGCTGGAAAAGGAATTAAAGCGGGTAACTTCAGCGATGAAACCGGAAAACTAATAGCCCTCAAGCAAACCGGGGAAGAGAATGATATTATAATCATATCCGATACGGGAATAATGATAAGAATAAGGGTCTCGGATATCAGCAAAATTGGCAGAAGCACAAAAGGTGTCAGGCTTATGAGGCTGAGAGATGGAGGAAAGGTCGCAGCAGTTGCGCTTACTCCACATGATGAAAACGCAGAGTTCTCCGAAGTAATTGAAGAGGAATAAATTATTGCTTCTAAACTAATTTTAAATATCTAAAAAAAAGTATTTAACGACAGGATTTAAATCCTGTCGTTTTTATAGTTGAGTTAAGTTTATGGCAGAATATTTCGGGATATCTCGGCTGTTTTCATCAATGAACATAATCATATATATGGGAAGGTAAACTATTTTATCATCCCCAGCTAAATTATTTTTGCATAGGACATTCTGCCCCGTTATCCAACAATTAATTGGACATTCTGCCCCGTTATCCAACAAAACATTAGGAAAAAGCTGTTTAATATTGTTATTAGATCCATTTTAAATAAATTTCGGTATTCCATTACAATAATAAAAAATAATAGATTAATATTGCTAAATGATAGTATATTATTTATCAGAGACCAACGTTGTTTCTAGAAGCCAATCATGTCTGTAATGTTGGGTTAAAAATGAATAAGAAAATATTTAGGCTCATTATTATATTATTGGTAATAGCTATAGCAGTATTAGCAGGGGTGTTCTATCCCAAGTGGGAGGAAGCCTCACATGAGCATCATGAAGAAGCCGGTATACAAACACAAATTTCAAGCAAATATTTGAGCTGCACAGAGAATTTTGGGATATAAACTGAAATCGATGGATAGGTAGATTAAAAGATATTGCTTAACAGGGGGATATGAAATGAAGTACGAATGGAAAAAAGAAGAAAAAGAGATTTATTCGCCAGGGAAAACCCCTTCTTTGGTTCAGATACCTTCAGCAAAATATTTTTCGATAAAAGGGAAGGGAGATCCAAACGGAGATGATTTTGCCAAAAGAGTATCCGTTTTGTATTCTCTTGCTTACGCAGTAAGAATGATGCCTAAAAAAGGGTTCACTCCGGAAGGATATTTTGAATATACTGTATATCCTCTTGAGGGAGTCTGGGATTTATCGGAAGAAGGAAAGAAAAGCAACAAACTTGATAAGGATCAGTTTATATACAAAATATCTATTAAACAGCCTTCTTTTATAACTCAGGATGTGGTCAACAGAGCGTTTGAGATTGCCAGGAAAAAAGAGGACGCCGAATTGCTTAGTCAGGCATTTTATGAAGAGGTAGAGGACGGGCTCTCGGTACAAATGCTACATATAGGTTCATATGACAATGAGCCAGCCTCATTTTCTTTAATGAAGGATTACATCAATAATCACAACTTAGAAATAAGAGAACAAGCTCATAAAGAAATATATCTATCCGATGCGAGAAAAACAGAGACAGAAAAGCTTCAAACAATTTTGAGATATAAAGTTCAGCGCAAAAACTAATACAGTCGAACGTTTAAGTTGTTACAAATAGCAAGTATAAAAAAAGGAGCAGAATTTGTTCTGCCCCACTTGTATTATTTATCTTCCTTTTTCTCTTCTGTATGTACAACCAGTTGAGGGAAAGGAATAGAAATTTTGTTTTCATCAAAAATAATCTTCATTTCACGATTGAGGTCTCTTACCACCTGATATCGGTTTTGCTCCTTGCACTTCGCGTACATGCGTATTACAACAGAGGAGTCAGCAAGCGATTGAACTCCTTTATAAAAAGGCCCTTCGATTATATCTGGGATGTTTGTTTTAATCCTTGAGATGTTAGATTTTATTACCTCTTCAACTTTTATGATATCCTCGGAATAGCTTATAGAGATGTCGCAAACAGCTGGTGAAAGATTTGTTGTAGTGTTAATTGCACCTCTGATATCAGAGTTGTTAATAATCTTAATATCACCGTTTACGTCCTCAAACTTCGTGGTTCGGATTCCCATTGTTACTACTTTTCCTCTGAAATCATTTAATTGAACTATGTCTCCGATTGAGAACTGTTTTTCGAAAATGATGAACAAACCGGAGATTATATCCTCTATTAGGCTTTGTGCTCCAAAGCTTATTGCAAGGGCGATTATACCTGCTCCAGCAAGCAGGGTTTGAGTTTGAACTCCCCAGGCAGAAAGTATTAGGAAGAGGGCGGCGGCTATACTTGCATACTTAATTAAGCTTTGAATTAACTCGCTAATCATCTCGGTTTTACCGCCTTTTTTTATGAAAATTGCAGCAATTACGTTAATTAACTTATTTAGTAGCCAAACAAAAAAGAGCACAGCCAAGCTTTCTAAGATTCTTACATAATTATTAACGAAGAAATCAGCAAGATTGAAAAATTTTCCAATTGAGTTATCAATGATTCTAGAAAATAGCGAGTTAGGGAATATTACTCCTGCAAGAGCAGCCAAAAGAATTAAGAACAACACAGCAAGAGATGCAACTATTATTGTAACCCGGGTCTTTTTTGGTTTTTCCATAAATTTTTTAAACATATCTTTTCCTCACTTATCATATATTTCCGCTAATCGCGGTTACAATGTTATTTCGTTGATGAAATAATATAATTCTAATAATCTCTCTACGCTAAGGGATAATCTCCACAGTTTGAAGGTTCTGACTTGGGTAAAGAGTTCCGTCTATATTTTTGTCTCCAGTAATCACTATTCTATATTGGGATCCAGGTAGAAAATGCTCAAATATCCCTGTTTTAATATCTTCCTCTGAACTCAAAGCAACTATGGATTCTGTCACATATATATAAGATCCTTCGTTATAATTAAAAAGGGTGACTTTTAAATTAGATAATACATTTGAAGGATCATAGAGAGTAAGGGTAACAAGAACGTTGGTATCTACTTCTTGTATAGTTGCTGAAAAGGAATAATATGGAGGGGTTGTAACTTCATCCGTTTGAAAGACTCTTGTCTCAGATAATCCTGTATAAGGATTGGTGAAAGATATTCCAAAATTAACTTCATAAGTAGTTTCGGGTAGGAGTGAAGGGATGGTTTGTGAGCCATAATAATATTGATAACCGCCGTTATCTATTAAAAGAATTGTTATATTAGATCTATAAATTTCTGTTTCCCCTTGTTTAATTATAGCAAAATACGTTGCATCTAAAAGAGTTTGATCAGGGTATATACTTACTATCAACGAATAAGGTTCAATTGTATCGATATAACCGCTAGCATTAATCAAAAAAGGTGAGGATAGAGTGCTTTGTTTTAAAAGGATATTTCCACCGGTTTTTAGCGTTGCAAAAAGACTGATAACGATAGTTCCATTTTCGTAGGGGAGTCCTTCAATATAAAAGGGATAAGTAGGGGAAGTAACGTTTAAAGTTTCAATACTCCCAGTCGCTACTCCATCAACAAAATATTGATATTCAAGATATACGGAGGAGTATTCGTTTTTGTTATCAATATATTTGGACGTTCCTGACAAATCTAAGTATTTCATGTGTTGATCGGACATTTCTCAAAAAGAAAGATTAAGAAGAGTCCCCCCAGAACCATCAGAGGTACGAACTTTTCTGCTTTCTATTGTGAAGTTACCAAAACCTTTAGAACCTACGATAGAGACAGTATACTCAGTATTAGGGGACAGAGAGCTAAAAACTCCTTGGTTTACTCCAGTAGATAATTTTGATTCCTTAGAGCCCAGTTGACTCTCTGCGACGACTTTCAGGCTTTCCGGGTCAACATTATCCCCGAGTTCTAGAAGAGAAACCTCATAAATGATTTCTGTTCCGATGGAGTCTAGTTGGGTAAAAGTGGCATCAGTCTTTGTTGAAGTATTAGAAACAGTAACTGCTACAACTACAACCGCTGTGACCACAAAAGAAGAAAGCCAGTTTTGGACTATCTGCTTTTTGCGTCTATCCGTCATACTGGCTCTTCGCTTTTTAAGTCTCCCAGAAATGGTATCCTTTTCAGCTACTTTCATAATGATATATTATCACCACTTATATTCTGCTACAACAAATATTTATTGGCGAAAAAAATAAATAAATAGAAAAAAGAAGCATGTTTTAAAATGGTTGATTTCTTGAATAAAAAAAGAATTAGTCTGTGTATATATTTGTGAAATGCATAATGCTTTACATTACATTATCTTTCATAATAATTAAGTTTATCGCATCCTTAATGGAGTCAATAGTATCTTTTGCCGTCATAGAAAAAACGTTACTCCTTTTTTGTGCAATTTCTCCCGCAAGGCCATTAACATAAGCGGCAGATGCCACAGTAAGTAAGAGATTATCTTTGTTAAACGAGCACATTCCTGCAAGTATTCCCGAGAGAACGTCCCCACTTCCTGCTGTAGCCATACCAGGACAACCTTTGTCTACAAGTATTACATCCTTTCCATCCGTTACGATGGTAGTTGGACCCTTAAGAAGAACAATAGTCCTATATTTTGCTGCGAATTCTTTTGCTAATCCGATTGGATCATTAAGTATTTCTTCTTTAGATTTTTTTAAGAGCCGAGAGAACTCCCCAACATGCGGGGTAATTATTACTGGCATTTTTGAGAAAACAAGATAATCAGTTCCTATTCTTGATAGGGCATTTATTCCGTCAGCGTCAATTATTACTGTGCCAGGGAAATTTGAGGATAGAATGTAAGATAGTGTTTGAAGATTTCCCTCACCTAGGCCAAGGCCCATCCCGTACGCAATTACATCGACTTTTTCTAACAATTTATCTATTTCAAGGGAGTTGAATACAAGCTCCCCATCTTTGTCGCTTAGAGGACATACAGTGCTTTCTAGAACATATGGTAATACAGACGGTATTAGGGTATTAGGCAGGGCAAGAGTAGTGATACCTCCACCTGCTTTCAATGCGCCAGTCGCCAAATTCGCAAGTTTTATTGCGCCACTATATTCTTTTGACCCTCCAAGCAGGCAACTGCTACCAAATGTATATTTATTAGAAAAATTAGGTCTGACTTTAAATGCCTTTATAACATCCGAGGCTTCAAGCAAATAGTAAGGATTATCAACAGGGTTAATTCCTATATCTACATTTATGAGCTTTTTAATCTTATCTTTAGCCATATTAAGAAAATGGCCTGGTTTGTATCCCCCAATCGAAATTGTTAAATCAGAAATAACACACATGTCTGCCATCCCGTTATCTCCATTTAGCCCACTATTTATGTCAACAGATACCACATATGCATTGCTATTATTAATCTCTTGAATTGCGAATCTTTCTTTTTTCTCCAGATTTCCCTTATAACCCGTTCCAAATATACAGTCTACTATAATGCTAAAAGAGGAAAAACTAGTTTGAGAATCTATTATTTCATAGGGAATTCCCCTCTCTTTACATATATCAAAGTAGTATTTTCCCTCAATAGAAAAGTTTTCGGAAATTAAAAATAGCTTGGTATAAATGTTATTTTCCTGCAATAAGATAGCTAAAACATAACCATCCCCCGCATTATTTCCTCTCCCGCAAACAATTGCAACGCTTCTAGTCCATTCCACAGATTCAAAGATTCCTTTGCCAGCGCGGAACATGAGTTCTGTCCCTTTTATTCCTTCGGAAATAGTATTCTTATCGCTTTTTTTCATGTTTTCAACCGATAATACTTTTTTCATACTTAATTAATCCTTTACTCTCTATTTGATATATATTTTATCATAAATATGCCCAATAAATCATCGGAGAGTAGCAATACACGAAGATTTAAGCAGGAATTAGATAGCGCGTGATTTTTGCTAAAATACTATGGAAAAGTGTATAATAATATAATAAAAATACAGAAAATAGTGTAAAAATTGCAGAATAACAAGTGATATATTTGGGGAGGAAAACATGGAAATAATTAACTTAGGGGTAACATTATTTAATAACTATCTATTGAAGTTTGAGAAGGGCTGTGTGTTGTTGGATGCAGGATACACAACCGACTATCCCACATTTTTGAAAAAGATTGAGAAGGCCGGCGTAAAAATAGAAGATATAAAATATCTGGTATTAACTCATGTGCACAACGATCATATAGGGTATATGAAAGACTTGCTTGAAAATACAAGCATTGTTCCCATTTTGCATGAGGAAGCCGAAGGAAGACTCTTAGAGGGGAAAAACAGGCTTGGAGATTGTAGTGGGTTTCTGTCAAGATGCCTGTCTTTTCTTTCGAAAGTTTCGGGTAAATCGGGAGAAACCTGGGAACCAATTACTTTGGATGACAGAAAAGTATATGCTAACAAAGACAATGATTATCTAAAAAAGCAAGGCTTTCCTTTGACCATCGTGGAACTTCCGGGACACACTCCGGATAATATAGGTCTTTTGACGGATGAAGGGTCTTTGTTTTCAGGAGATATGACTATTAACGGGTTCCCCGCACGTCACAGAAAAACATTTTTAATTGAGAACCTAGAGGAATACAAGACTTCCTGGAAGAAGATTATAGATCTCAATCCACATACAATTATTCCCTGTCATGGAAAAAAATTCCCAATTTCCGACATGAAAAAGTATCATGGAAAGGTAGAAACCATCAAACTTTGGAAAAACAAGTAGGTCAACGAATATTTAGGTTAATTAAGGGTTGAAAAGAGTAAAAAAAATCGGTTCAAAACTGTTAAGTTAGAACCGATATTGTGGTGGGGACAACAGGGCTCGAACCTGTGACCCCATGCGTGTAAAGCATGTGCTCTCCCAGCTGAGCTATGCCCCCACTTAATGTTTTAGTGTGGTGACCTCAAGGAGGTTCGAACTCCTGTTGCCGCCGTGAAAGGCGGTGTCTTAACCGATTGGACGATGAGGCCTGGTATTCACTTGGTAGCGGCGGTTGGAATCGAACCCACGACCTGCCGGGTATGAACCGGCTGCTCTAACCAGCTGAGCTACGCCGCCATAAAAAAATGGTAGCGGGGGAGGGATTCGAACCACTCGACCTCCGGGTTATGAGCCCGGCAAGCTACCAACTGCTCCACCCCGCGACGATGCTTTTCTATATTAACAACATTGAAAAAGGATGTCAACTGTTTTGAATATTTGTGGTTTATATCTAGTTTAGGGGTATTGAATCTCAGAAATTCCTATAATCATAGAATATTTCAAAAAAGGAAATTGTAAAGAAACTATATATGAAAAATTTTCTTTATCTCCCAGACTACTCTAGCCAGTCCAAAAATTAATACTGAGGCGACAGTCAAGATCCCCATCGTAGCAGTCAGCGAGGATAAAACATAGAAATTTGCACCGTACATAAAGCTAAGGAACAGGGGTACAATTGCAACTATTCCTAAAATCAACACGGCTACTATATATTTCTTTGGGTTTCTGGTATTGATTAATACATATATAGCCATTCCTACATAAGTTAGAAGAATGATTGAAGGAAACATATATTCATAAATTATTCGTGGATCTTTTAATAGGTAATGAGTCGAAAGGGCAATCATACATAATCCAACCATATGGGTAAGGATTTGAGTAGAAAAATATTTTTGAATGTAGTGGCGAATCCGAAGCCAATAAAAAATATCTAAGAAAACAGCCATTGGTATCCAGGCAATTCGTATATTCCAGTTAGTGGAAAAGCCTTCCCAAAGCAGAAAAACCAAATCAAGTAAGAAAGCAAGGGGAAGGAAGTATTTATCCAGTCTGTACATGTAAGTAGCCCGCACAAAACCTCTTTCAGGGAAGCACTTACTTCGTGTATCTTCATTTTCTGGGATAACTAAAGGGGCGTGACAAAGCGGACAGGTTTCCCCGGGAGAGAGAATTTCAACATTGCATTCATTACATCTAATCATCGTCGTATTTTTTTGAATTAAGACCAGATACCAGTTGCTTACAGAAATTTGAGTATAATCTTTCTAATTCTTAGTAATATTATATCCTTCTTTAGTATCTGCAATAGAATATCCAAGGGAATTAATCTTACCTCTAAGCTCATCTGCAAGGGCAAAATTTCTTTGTTTTTTCGCATCTAAGCGTGAGTTTGCAAGGTCAATTATCTCCTTAGGAATATGCAATTCTTCCGTCTTTTCTTCTTTTAGCTTGTCAAGAGAAAGCCCTAGGATCGAATCAAATTCCAGTGATAATTTGTATATATCAATTGATTTTTCTTCTTTAATTAAGTCGAACAATATTCCAAGTGCTTTTGGTGCATTGATATCATCCTCTACAGCGCTTTTGAATTTTTTGCGATACTTATCAAGGGTATCCGTGGTTGTTGTAGTGGAACTAAGCTTATGTTGAAGAAGAGTTTGATTAAGGCGTTCTCTTGCTGTTTTCGCTGCATCCATCCCCTCGAAAGTAAAGTTTAGTTTCTTTCTGTAGTGAGCACCTAGGCAGAAGAAACGAAAATCAAGTGGTTCGTATCCTCTTTTTTCCAAATCAGAAACAGTGTAGATATTACCTAATGACTTGCTCATTTTCCCGCCATCTACTTGCATGAATTCGCCATGCATCCAAAACCTAACCGATTGTTTTCCAGTTAAGGCTTCATTTTGAGCTATCTCATTTTCGTGATGAATCGGAATATGGTCTACTCCTCCGCTGTGGATGTCGAAAAAATCACCTAAATACTTTCTGCTCATTGCAGAACATTCAATATGCCAACCGGGGTATCCCATTCCCCAGGGACTCTCCCACTGCATGATGTGGGCGGGATCCGCTTTTTTCCAGACTGCAAAATCATCAGGATTATGCTTTTCTGTATTAACCTCAACTCGGGCCCCAGCTACTTGCTCATCCCGGTTTTTACCGCTTAAGCAGCCGTATCTTGGGAATTTAGATATATCGAAGTATATCCCATCAGATGTTTCATAAGCGATTCCAGCATCCTGAAGGTCTTTTACCAGAGATATCATTTCCCCAATATGATCAGTCGCTTTTGCAATTATTTCCGGTCTTCCTATGTTAAGTTTTTCTATATCTTCAAAGAAAATTTTTGAATAAAAATCTGCTATTTCAAGGGGGGTCTTTTTTTGTTCCCTGCTTGCTTTTACCATTTTATCTTCGCCATCATCACTGTCTGCCAATAAATGACCTACATCTGTAATATTCATTACTCCGATAAGCTTATAACCGTCGAATTTAATTGCACGGCGAATTAGATCCATAAAAATATATGTACGAAGATTCCCGATATGAGCGTAACTATAAACGGTCGGGCCACAGGAATACATCCTAACAGTGTTGCCGTCAAGTGGGGAAAATTCCTCTTTTTTTCTGGTTAATGTGTTATAAAACTTTAGCATCTTGCCTCCTTCAATGGAAGTTGGGGTGTAGATATATTACTTAAGAAATTCAGTGAATTTATTTAGGCTCTTCGCCTTTTGGCTCTGCAGGAGTATTTTTTGTAGTATTGTCCCCAGAATAATTGGGTTGATTAGCAACCTCGGAACTTATTGAGTACTTGCATGAAGAAATCCCGGCATTTTTCTCGAGTTCGGAGAGTCTCTTGTTGATCCGAGCAAATTCCTCAAGTACTGGGTCGGGTACAAATTGATCCATGTCTGTAAACTTTTCTCCTCTCATCCTTACCACTCTTCCCGGAACTCCTACTACTGTGCAGTGTGGGGGAACATCTTTCAAAACTACTGACCCTGCTCCAACCTTGCTTCCTTCCCCGATAGTAACAGGTCCTAATATTTTCGCGCCAGCAGAGATCATAACGTTATCCATAATTGTAGGGTGGCGCTTTCCTGTGCCTTTGCCTGTTCCTCCTAGAGTTACGCCTTGATATAACGTGACATTGTTTCCAATTTCTGCAGTTTCTCCAATAACTATACCGTGTCCGTGATCAATGAATAATCCTTCCCCGATTTTTGCAGCCGGATGAATTTCAATACCAGTTCTTCTTGCGGCTCCTTGACTTACCACTCTAGCACAAAGGAACATTTTTTTGGAGTAAAGCCAATGAGCAAGCCGGTATGATCTAAGCGCTTTTACTCCAGCATAGGTTAACCAAACTTCGAATCTGGATCTTGCTGCGGGGTCTCTTTGCATCGCTGAATCTATATCTTTTTTTAGAGATTTAAACATGATTATTCCCTTTATCTATGTATATTCTTGTCTAAACATTATATGTTTAAAGACAATAAATGACAAGCATTTGATATTAATGGGAGAAGTTGGGGAATATAAGGGGGAAATGAAAGCTAATATTAAAAAACAGATTGATTTGGACAAAACTCCTTACATATAAGTTAAGGGATGTAAAAAAAAAGAGAGCATCTCTGCTCTCAAGTTTATGATTAGCTATCTCCCTCCAGGATATTAGGCTTTATGCAAAAAAAAGGAGCATTTCTGCTCTCAAGTTTATGATTAGCTATCTCCCTCCAGGATACCTTGGGGAATATCCCGATCTCGAACCAGCAACTGCAATCGGTCCACGCTGAGGAACTCTGGTAGCTCCTGGTTGTCCAGGTCTGGTTGGGGTCTTGTTCCCGGCATAAGTATGAGGTTTGTTCCCTTTAGGTACAAAGGCAACAGTTTTTGCAGGTCTGTTTTTGAAGAATAGTGGCATAAATGACATTAACATCGGGATTGCAAGAAGTATTGCGAAAAACATATTGAATGTAATCAAAGATGCTCCATTAACAAAGTCTGCCCAAAACACTGTAAAGTAGTTTGTAAAAGCGGTTGAGAGGGACTCAGCAGTTAATGCTTCAATCTCAAGGAATGCAGGGAAGATTAGTGTTGCAATCCCGCAGATTACAATTAAAATTGGGAAGAAATGAACTCTCCTCGAAGTATAACTGAATAGTCGTCCAATATTAATGAAAAGCTCCACGGCACAGGCTAGAATCATAAGAACCAAACTGTAAATAGTTCCAAAAGTGGCAATTCTTTTTACAATTGCAACCATGTTGTATTTGCCGTCTTCGCCTTTTACTATCTCTATATCCTCGGCCCTATCTCTAATGTAACGCATATAGTACCAGCTGTACCCTTGCATTGCATCTAAATTTTCTATAATATCCACACGGTTTTGGCTGAAAAGCTCTGTTCTAAACAATGCCTTTATTACGTCCACAACAGTTATATCTATAGCATTCATACCCAGATCATCATGCAAAAGAACTTTATTCGGCTGGAAAGAGTCTTGGTCTTTGTATACTTCTCCATATGCAAGAGCTTGTTCTGGATAAACGAATGATCCTTTAGGCCATTTCCCATCGTTTGGAACATTAAAATCATTTGGTCCCGTTTCAAGTTTAAAATATCCAATAGAGGTTAATGTTACTCTGCTGTTTGTGGACAATTGATACTCTATGGTTTCAAGTTGATCGGAAGTCAGATAGACAGAGGACAAAATGACCGCTATAAACAGAAGCAAAAGAATAATCATAATTATTGGAAGCCCTGCTCCGAAATATCTTGATTTTGAAAAGTAAGTTCCGAAATCAAAGTCCACATCGGCATATGCATCAGCATATTTCCCGAGCTTCTTGTTCCTTTTATCATCTACTTGCTTATTGTAATCGTGATGGGTTTTAAGCTCAGCTGCTAAAATATCCGGATCATAATCGCCACGTTCGATTTTATCGAGCAGTTTCCTGTATTCTTCCCGAGTATGTCTTAACTTGTTCCGAGCATAAGGGGAATCTGCTTTTTTTATCTCAAAACGCATTTCCTTGATTTTGCGGTTTAAAAGTTCAACCAAAATAGCCTCGTCCCTTTCGGTCCAAGAAGCTGTAAACATTTTTGCTGTTGTGAGGGGTTGCTGATTATATGCCAGGTTTCTCGCCATCTCCACTCCAATGCGACTATGCTAAGTCGCGCATACATATATGTATTATATATTAGGAGATACCAAATTTCAAGCGAAAACTAAGAATGAGAAAAATGGGCAAAAATGTGAAAAAATTGGAAGGTTTCCAGTAGAAATAGACATTTAACAAGCAAACAATAGAATGTCTTCTAAAAAAACATAAGAGAATATTTCAAATTAAGAATAATGCTAGAAAGATTATAACAGTTGGGAATCAAACGTTGAATCTGAATAAGACCACATCGCCTTCTTGCATAACATATTCTTTTCCTTCTGAACGAACCTTTCCCTTTTCTTTGGCCGCATTAAACGAGCCGCAATCAAGGAGAGTCTGATAATCGACTATCTCAGCTCTGATAAAACCTTTCTCGAAATCTGTATGAATTTTCCCAGCGGCTTGTGGAGCTTTTGTGCCGATGGGGATTGTCCAGGCTCTTGTCTCTTTTTCTCCCGCAGTCAAAAAGCTCATGAGTCCAAGGAGTCGGTAGGAGCTCTTAATCAACATATCTAGACCAGTGCTCTCTATCCCGAGTTCTTTAACAAATTCCTCTCTTTCATCGGCGGGGAGTGAGGCTAGTTCAGCCTCAAGCTGAGCTCTAAAAACGATTACCTCGCTGCCTTCCTTACTAGCATATTCCTTAACCGCTTTAACATAATCATTGTCCTCATCAGAGTCTTCAGATATGTTAGCGCAATATATAACTTTTTTGGTTGTTAGAAGAAAGAGCGAATCGACAAAAGGCAATTCTTCTTTGGTGAAATCAACCGACCTTGCGCTCCTTCCAGAAGATAGCATATCATAGATTTTTTGCTCGGTTTCAAGCTCGTCTTTATACTTTTGTTCCCCGGTTTTTATATATGTTTTGGTTTTGTCCATACGCCTTGTTAGGGTATCCAAATCTGCTAGAATAAGTTCCAGATTAATATCTTCTATATCTCTTATGGGATCTACCGACCCTGCTACGTGAGATATGTTTTCATCCTCAAAACACCTTACAACATGTACTATAGCATCGACTTCTCTTATGTGAGAGAGGAACTTGTTTCCAAGTCCTTCACCTTTACTTGCTCCTTTTACCAGGCCGGCTATATCAAGGAATTCTATGTAGGTATATACTATCTTTTTTGTGTTGTATAAAGCGCCAAGTTTTTCGAGTCTTTCGTCTGGGACTGTTACTACTCCCACATTGGGTTCAATGGTGCAAAAAGGATAGTTTGCAACTTGTGCTCCAGCAGAAGTAAGTGCGTTAAAAATAGTGCTTTTACCGACATTTGGAAGGCCGACAATTCCTAGTTTCATTTGTTCCTCCGTGTATAAATTACGTATATACTCATTTTACGAGATTATTTGATTTTTTCTTCGAGTGGTTAAAATAGGAAAAAACTAGATATTATTTATTATTCTAAATCAAACATTTCCCTATTTATGATTATCTTTTTTTTGCATGCAAGTATTGTGTTATCAACCTTCTTTTTTGTGAGTCCAGTTTTCTCTGCGATTTCTTCGTAAGAAAAACCTTGAAGATATAATTCCCAGACTCCTTTTTGTTCGGTGCTCAAAATATTATTTATAGTATCTCTGAAGTTTCGTATCCAGGCAAGTTTTTCATATTCTTCCTGAGAAGTAACGGGCGAGCAGGGGATGACTTTTGAAGAGGAATTATCCTCTATTGTTTCATCCAAAGATATGATATTGTCCTTTTTTCTTTCAGAACGCACTAAACTCGTAAGCTTATTCATCATACAGGTATTAGCAAAGTAAAGAAGACTTTTGTTTTTTTCTTCATTGTATGTTGAAACTGCCTTAAGAAATGCAATCGTTGCATCCTGTTTAAAATCGTCAAAAGAAAGAGGGATGTTTTTAAATTTTGTGAAAAAATACATGCTAACTTTTTTAATAGCGGGATCATATTTTCTCAGCAACTTGACAATGGAGGCTTCGTCCTTTTGTTTCGCTTTTTTAACAAGAAGTCTTTCTTCTTGGTCCATATTTCACCCCGGATATAAAATATATTACGATTTTATTTATGTAATGCTTTTCTCTTTTACAATACTCAACCAATTACATTATATCAAAAAAATTACCTTAATCCTTTTTGGCGCACACTTTCATATAAAATAATACCTGTTGCAACCGAAGCGTTTAGGGAGTTGATTTTACCAAGTTGCGGGATAGATACCACCTTATCGGATAGTTTCTTTACCAGTTCATGTATTCCTTCTCCTTCTCCGCCTATAACTAATCCTATGTTTCCTGTTAGATCAGTGTCATAGATAGAGGTTCCTCCCATATCTGCAGATACTATAAAGAATCCTTGCTCTTTAAGATATCGTATTGCATCGTTAATATTGGTTACTTTTGAAACTGGAACATGGGCGGTTGCTCCTGCACTTGTTTTGATTACAACTTCATTGACCGAGGCACTTCTGTGCTTAGGTATAACCACTCCATTAGCTCCCGAGCAATCTGCGACCCTGATTATTGCTCCCAGATTATGAGGGTCTTCCACGCCATCAAGGAGAACAATCGTTGCATCCTTTCCGGAAGAAAGAGCATCTTCTGTCATCTTTTTTAAATCGGCATACACAAATTCAGTGATAATTGCCATTATTCCACGAGCACGTCCGGTAGCAGACTTTGCTTTGAAGGCATCTTCAGGGAGTATCATCACTTTAACATTTTTTGATCTGGCAAGAGTAATTGCTTTTTGTGTGGTATTATCGAAACTACCTTTTTGTACATATAATGTTTCGACTGTAACATCTCCGTTAAGGGCTTCGATTATAGAATTTTTGGTTTCAAGTAACATTTTTTCCTCCGTTTGATTTCATATTAGAGATCTGTAGATTTATGCTGGGTATTTTGTGATTATTTTCAATAACGCACTAGTTGGTTTCTTCTGGATAAGCTAATTTTATAAGCTCAGAGAGTCTTTCGCTTTGCCCGGAAAGGTAAAGATACCCTAGGACTCCCTCGAATCCAGACGCCAGATTATATGAAGCGACCGAACTGTTTTTTGGAATGTTTTGTTTGTGTGAGTTTCTGCACCTTTTGAAAACTATAACTTCGTCTTCGTTTAGTAGATCCTCAATTTTTTTTAGTGCATCAGCCTGACTGGTTGCGTTGATTTCTTTTGTAACCAAATTGTGAAGGGTCTGGATTTTGCAGTTTTTCTGTTCGGCAAATTTTGTTCTGACAAATAAAGTCTGAACAGCATCTCCAATAAAAGCTAAGATTTCTGCGGGTAAGGTTTTAGCTTTTTCCTTGGAAGAAGGTTGGGAATAAACTGGCATGTAATCTGTTTTCATACGCGAATTATACAATAACCTAAGATTATTCACAAATATACTGAACAACAAATATTCTAAGAAGACTTTGTTATATAAAATACCTGAGATTATTCAGAAATATACTGAACAACAAATATTCTAAGAAGGCGTTTTGAATTTTTTAAGGATATAGTGTGGGAAAGATAATTAGAGGGTCATCTTTGTGGCAAATTATTATAAAAAGTAGTAACATATACCTAAATATGGTGGGTTTACGATAGGGGAAATATGGAAGTATCTGTTGTATGGAAGAAGATAGAAGAGATATCTAATCGTTTTTTTCATTCTGATTTGTTTATTCTCATTATGGCATTATTGTCCGTTATCGGATGGGTCATTTCCGTTTGGGCGGATGGTGCATGGGTATATTTTCTATTCATAATGATAATAATGACAATTTTTATGTTGTGTACCTGTAAAGACAGCACTCCAATTTTTGCCCTGATGTTTTTCATGCTCCCAACTGCGAATATCAAGGAACAAGAGCAATTTTCAAATTACACTTGGCTTATATACCCTTGCATAGTTTTGGTTTTATCCCTTGTCTTTAATTTGGTTAGATTCAAACCCAATTTCAAGGAAGTCTTAGAGCCCGGAAAAATGAGAAAAACCACTTTTTCTATGTTTTTAATACTTATCCCAATGATTTTAGGGGGATTATTTAAGTGGTGGAGAAACTGGACATGGATGCTTATCTATGCTGCGTTATTTATAGTTTTGTCTTTTGCTTTTATATATTTTTTGGCTGTATGGAAGGATAGGCAGATACAGGATAGTAGGAAACTTTTT
>Ga0209510_1002528_pt1 | contig 18564 bp, 19 predicted proteins | sample BiotimSIPDNA_FD_185749 | JGI IMG/M metagenome (GOLD analysis project Ga0209510, IMG submission 185749) | Anaerobic biogas reactor microbial communites from Washington, USA - Biogas_R1 time_0 SIP DNA (SPAdes) (version 2) | ecosystem: Engineered > Bioreactor > Anaerobic > Unclassified | place... | reverse complement strand
TGCACAGGAAAAAATTTTTCGTGAGAGGAAAATTAAAGTTGACTGAAACCGATTATAAAAAAATGACACGCAAAGAGCTCCGAAGCGGTGCTTCCGGCAGTGCATACCCCAAAAAGCCGTCCCGCTAGGGGCGAACTGCGTGTCACCGCCGTTCTCCCCGTCTCCCCGTCGTTTCTCCCCCCGTCCCGGTAGGGGCGAACTGCGTGTCGCCTGAACATTCGTTCCCATCGCCCCCGGTGCGGCGACCTTCATCCCCCCCTCCGCCGTTCCCCGTCGCCCCCGCCCTGTCACACGCATATGTATCTCGGGTGTGTGTTTCGCGGGTGTATCGTGCGGGTACATCACGCGGGTGTGTTTCGCGGGTGTATCGCCCGGATGCGTGTGTGTGCATTATGCGCTCACGTCCGCGTGCACAGGAAAAAATTTTTCGTGAGAGGAAAATTAAAGTTGACTGAAACCGATTATAAAAAAATGACACGCAAAGAGCTCGAACGGCTGCTTACGCAAAAGCAGTGCCGATTCGCGCAGGAGCTCGATAAGGGCTGCGACGCAGCCGAAGCAGCCATTAACGCCGGGTATCAGCGCAAAAATGCGCAGAAAACGGCAAGCGAGCTGCTCAACGACGAAAAGATAAGCGCATACAGGCGCGTCTGCGCCCGTGAGGAGTATGAGGCGCTGGGTATAAATGAGCAAATGATAGCAAAAAGGCTCATGATGTTATACGATCGGTGCATGCAGGAGCAGCCGGTGCTGGTATGGAGCACCGAACAGCGCGCGATGGTGCCGAGCGGGCAGACGAAGGTCGACTGCGATAGCGCCATCAAAGTGCTAAAGCTGATGGGTCAGACTCTCGGCATGTTCAAAAAAGATCCGGTCCCGGAGACACCCGAAATCAGGGTAGAGTCGCTCGAAAATTATCTCAGAAGGCTGGACGAGGAGGAGAAGGCACAGAAGGCACAGAAAAGCAGTACATAGAGCGCCTCCCGAAAGTCGAAATGAAAAGGCTCAGGCCGGACATGGCCGGCCTGAGCATGATTCGGTTACTGATCGTGTTTTTAAGCTTATACCGGTTTAAACATTATCTGCTGTTTCCCGAAAGAAGAAAGGAAAACTCCGCGGATACGCACAAGACACCGCCGACGCGGCCCTCTCCGCTCGCCCAGTAAAAGCCGCCCTTTGACTTCACTATGCGGCACTGTGTTTCGATCATATCGCCGGGACGGACGGGGCTTTTAAAACGCACTCTGTCGAGCCCGGTCAGATACGTCGCGAAGCCCGAACCGTTTGAGGGAGCGATCAGCGCGCAGGCGGATTGAGCTAAAATCTCGCATAAAACAACGCCGGGCACCACGGGGTTATCGGGGAAATGCCCCTGAAGGAACCATTCATCACAGCGTATCAGTTTTTTCCCGAAAGCGGTCCCGTCCTTCACCTCTACCTCGTCTATGAGCAGCATGCCGTCTCTGTGCGGCAGCAGGTTTTCTATCTCATCTCTTTTCACGGCTGTTCCTCAAGCTTTCTGAAAGCGATAACGGCGTTATGCCCCCCGAAACCCAGCGATATTGACAGCGCGGCTTCAAGCCGCGTTTTTCTAGCGGTCAGCGGAGTGTAGTCAAGGTCGCACTCGGGGTCGGGCTCGAGCAGATTGATCGTGGGCGGCACAATGCCGTTTTTAATTGCCAATATCGATGCCGCGGCCTCGGCGGCGCCGGCCGCGCCGAGCATGTGGCCGGTCATAGATTTGGTTGAGCTTATGTTCAGTCTTCGCGCCTCCTCGCCGAAGGCTTTTTTTATGGCCATTGTCTCGGTTACGTCGTTTAGCGCGGTGCCGGTTCCGTGGGCGTTTACGTATATGGATTCGGGCATAAGCTCACGCAGGTTTTCCGCGGCGGCAGAGATGGCGGCGGCCGAGGCCGTCGCTTCGGGGTCCGGTGCGGTTACGTGGAAAGCGTCGCAGGTAGAGCCGTAGCCGCAGACCTCCGCGTATATGCGGGCTCCTCTCGCCTTCGCGTGACTCAATTCCTCTAGCACCAAAACTCCGGCGCCCTCGCCCATAACAAAGCCTTCGCGGCGCTTGTCAAAGGGGAGACTCGCGGCGTTAATATCTTCCGAGGGACTTATGGCCGCGCAGCTGCCGAAGCCGGCAAGGCCGAGCGGGGTGATGGCTGCTTCGCTGCCGCCGCAGATAACGGCGTCCGCGTACCCGTGCTTAACGGCTCTGTAGCCCTCACCGATGCAGGTGGTGCCTGTGGCGCAGGCTGTGGAAATGGCCTGGCAGGGCCCCTTAGCGCCGTAGCGTATGGCGATTGAACCCGCGGCCATGTTGTATATCATTTTCGTTATGAATAAAGGAGACACCCGCTTGGGACCTTTCTCCAGAAGAGCGATATGTTCCTGACACAGCGTGTTGAATCCGCCTATGCCGGAGCCGAAATATACTCCGAGCCGCTCGGGTTCCACCGCGTTTTCAAGCCCGCTGTCCTCCATGGCTTCCTTTGCGGCGCAGAGTGCGTACTGAACGAAGGGGTCTGTTCTGTGAGCCGAGGATCTGTCCATGAAGCTTAGCGGGTCAAAGTTTTTAAGATGCGCGGCAAGCTTGAATCTGGTGCCTGACGCGTCAAAATAAGTTATCGGGCCTATGCCGCAGCGGCCCGAGCAAAGGCCTTCCCAAAACTCGGCCGCGCTGCTGCCTATGGGCGACACGACGCCTAAGCCGGTAACAACGACTCTTTTCATAATTAGCCCCCTTTTTACATGGCCAGGCCGCCGTCTATCCGTATGACCTCGCCCGTTATATAGTCTGAAAGAGGAGAAGCGAGAAAAACCGCCAGCGCCGCGACCTCCTCCGGTTTCCCGGCCCGCCCGAGCGGAATGCTGCCCATTATCGGGCTGACTTCGTTAAGTCCGGCGGTCATGTCCGTATCGATGAGGCCCGGCGCTATGGCGTTGCAGCATATACCGCGGGAGGCGAGCTCCTTGGCCACAGACTTTGTAAGAGCGATGAGCCCGGCCTTCGAGGCGGCGTAATTTGCCTGTCCTGCGTTGCCCGACAGCCCCGCCACAGACGCTATATTTACTATCTTGCCGCTGCGGCGGCGCAGGAAAACGGGGTATACCTGCTTAATTGTGTTAAACGCGCCCTTGAGGTTCACGGCGAGCACCTTGTCAAACTCCCGCTCCTTCATTGTCATAAGAAGCTTGTCGGCGGTTACGCCCGCGTTGTTTATAAGGATGTCCACGGGACCGAACTCGGAGGCGATCGTTTTAAAAACCGCCGTCACCGTATTAAGGTCCGACACGTCGCAGCGATAGCACTTTGCCGCGGTGCCCAATGAGATCAGTTCTTCGGTGACGGCCGCGGCCTTTTCGTCGCTGCCCGCGTATAAAAGGGCTACGGACGCGCCGTTTTTGGCGAGCTCGCGGCATATGGCCGCTCCTATCCCGCGCGAGCCGCCGGTAACCACCGCTATCTTTCCTTTAAGCAATGCGTTCGGCCTCCCTCGCCGCTGCCGCTGCCGCGGTAACTTCGGCGACGTCTTCGGCAGAGCTTACCGAGAAAACGCGGCTGCCCGGCAACACTCGTGAAATGAGCCCCTTGAGCGTATTGCCCACGCCGACCTCTACGAAGGTGTCAAAGCCGTCGCTTGCCATGTTCTCAATAAGCTGCTTCCAGAGCACGGGTCTTATTATCTGCTGTTCCATCAGCTCCGCGGGGTGGCCCTCATAAGGCCTTGCCGTGCAGTCGGCATAAACGGGCAGCGTGGGTATCCGCATCGGAAAGCGCTTTATTTCTTCTCTGAATCTGTCCGCGGCGCTGGACATGAACACGGAGTGAAAGCCCCCGCTTACAGACAGCGGCATCAGCTTTCCGCCCGCGCTTTTAATCTTCTCTTCAAGCGCGGGCACGCATTCCGCGGCGCAGGAGACAACAAGCTGGCCGGGTGCGTTATAATTTGCCGGCCACGCTCCGGGCACCTTCGCGCAAATCTCCTCAACGGTGCTGTCCTCAAGCCGAAGCACCGCCATCATAACGGCGGGGCTTACGCGTGACGCTTCACCCATCGCGGCGCCTCTCACGCAGGCAATGCGAAAACCGTCCGCGTATGAAAAGGCTCCCGCGAAAGCGAGCGCCGGTATTTCTCCCAGTGAAAAGCCCGCGGCCGCGTCCGGCTTCAGGCCGGCCTCGGCGAGTGAAACAGCTGCCGCGAGATCCGCCAGATACATGCAGGGCTGTGTGTTCTCCGTAAGCTTGAGCTCCTCGGCGCTTCCGTCAAAGCACTGCCCGAGCGTTCCCGGCCGCAGAGCCTCCGCCTGCATGAAAAGCTCTTTTGATGTCTTGTTCGTATCGAAGAAAGATTTCCCCATCCCGGCGCGCTGCGCGCCCTGACCGGAGAATACATAAGCTAATCGGCCCATTTATATGCCCCCTTTAACAGTGTTTCGGCCTCGGCGACAATTTCGCGTATTATTTCCGCGGCGGGCTGCTCTTTGCTTACAAGCCCCGCCGCCTGGCCGCAGAGCAGGCAGCCGTCCTTCACGTCGCCTTCCACAGCGGCTTTCCGAAGCGCGCCCACGCCGAGGTCCGCAACGGTCTCGGGCGTTGCCTCGGGAGAATACTCAATCTTAATAAAATTGCGGCTGAAAGGGTTTTTAAGGCAGCGGCAGGTGTTGCCTCCAAACCGGCGCCCGGTGGTAACCGTGGATATGTCCGTAGCTTTAATAACCATATCCTTGTAATTTTGATGTACCGTACACTCGAGGGCGCTCAAAAAGCGAGTCCCCATCTGCACGCCCGCGGCGCCCAGCATAAAGCACGCGGCCATGCCTCTCCCGTCGGCTATTCCGCCCGCGGCCAGCACGGGTATATCGACCGCGTCGCATATCTGCGGCACAAGAGCGAGAGTGCCTGTTTCGCCGATATGCCCGCCGGATTCGCTGCCCTCGGCGATAACCGCGTCGGCGCCCGCGCGCATCATCATTTTCGCGGACGCGACGGACGCGACAACGGGTATCACCTTAACGCCGGCGTCCTTCCACATGGACATATATTTAGTCGGCATGCCCGCTCCGGTGGTCACCACCTGCACGCGCTCCTCGGCCGCTATTTCGGCGACCTGATCGGCGTAGGGGCTCATGAGCATAATGTTAACGCCAAAGGGCGCGCGGGTGCGCGCGCGGGTGCGCGCGATCTGCTCCCGCAGCCATTCGGGCCCCGCGTTCATGGCGGAGATTATACCGAGACCGCCGCCTTCGGATACAGCCGAAGCGAGCGACGATTCGGCGATCCAGGCCATGCCGCCCTGAAAGACCGGGTATTTAATACCCAGCATTTCGCACAGAGGTGATTTCATGCCTGCTCCCCGAGCCTGCTTTCTACCAGGCCGACAAGATCCGCCATAGTGGCGAGCTTCGCGTCGCCTATCTCGATATCCGTGCCGAACTCTTCCTCCATGAGCATTAAAAGCTCCATAACGTCCAGCGAGTCGATTCCCAGAGTCTCAAACTTCGTTTCCATGCTCAGCTCTTTTACGTCGCAGCCGATCCTGTCGGCAAGCATCGCGGCGATCTTTTCGAATACCATTTTCCATGTCTCCTTAATATCTTAATTTTTGGTCCATCTGACTAAACAGGCGGCGTGAGCCAGACCGCCGCCGAACGCGGTGAACAGCAGCAGGTCGCCGCTGTGGAGAAGGCCGTTTTTATTCATTTCGTCCAGGGCGATGGGAATGCTGGCCGAGGAGGTGTTGCCGTATAACTCAATGTTCTGGTAAAAACGGCTTTTGTCTAACTTCAGCCTTTCCGCGGCGAAGTCGATTATGCGGGCGTTTGCCTGATGGGGAACGATGTAGGAAATATCATCGATATTGAGGCCGTTGCTGTCGAGAATGTAATTTACATCGGAGCATATGGCCTCCACAGCGTACTTGAATGTCTCGCGCCCTCTCATCTTTATGTAGGGCGAGGCGGTCTCCCTCCCGAAAAACGGAGATTTGCCCGTATGCTGGGGTATGTGTATTACATCGCTGCCGCCTTCCACGGTGAACTTGGAGCAAAGGTATTCGCTGCCTTCCCCGAGCACCGCCGCGCCCGCCCCGTCTCCGAAGATAACGCAGGTTCCGCGGTCCTCCCAGTCCGTTATGCGGCTTAAGCGTTCCGCGCCTATTATCAGCACGCGCTTCGCCGTGCCTCTCGCGAAAAAGCCGGCGGCAATTTCCAGAAGAAAAACGAAGCCCGAGCATGAGGCGTTTATGTCAAAAGCCGAACAGGATATTCCGAGCATCTGCTGAACGGAGCAGGAAACCGAGGGCGCGGTGTCCTCGCCGCTGACCGTTGCCGCGATTATGAGGTCTATGTCCCCGGCGCGGCAGCCGCTGTCCTCGAGAGCATCTAAGGCTGCGCGGTAACCGAGGTCGGCCGCTGTCTCATCGGTGCAGACGTGCCTTTCGCGCACGCCCACGCGCTGTCTGATCCATCCGTCTGATGTGTCCAGCATCCGCGCAAGCTCATCGTTGGTGACTACTCTGGACGGTACGCACATACCCGTTCCCAAAATGCGAAAGCTCATCTACTGCCCTCCGGATTAAAAAGTATTCAATTGATTAGTACCATAAAGAGGGCTAAGGTTACACGAAAAGATAAAAAAATCCGCCGTGAGCGCATCGACGCTCACGGCGGATTTTTTGCGGAGTGGTATTTACTTCCTTTTATAGTCCTTTATAAACCGGTGTATCAGAAGTCCGGCCAGAGCGCATGAGTAGGCCGCTATGACCGCCGCGATAAGCAGTCTTCGAAGTCTGAGCCTCGAGGCAATGCGTCCGAAATCCATCACGGCTTCGCTCTCGGGCGGAGAAAGCGGCGTCTTCTGATTTCCGAGCATGGTTTTAAAGTTCCTGTAAAACCGTCTGCAGTCGGGGCATTCCCTCAAATGCTCCTCAACGGCGGCAACGCTGGCCTTACCGGCTGTGCCGTCGTGGTAGATCGGGGCAAGGTCCATTATAATGTCACAACTCAAATTCATTTTTCAATTCCTCCGCCAGCATTTTCTTGGCTCGGCAATAGATGACCTTAGCCGAATTTTCGCTTATATTAAGCACCTGCGCGACCTGGGAAAACGTCATATCGGCATATATGCGCAGCATCACTACATCCCTGTATTTGTCGGGTATCTTCCTTATGGTGCGGCGTACGGCCTCCTCGACATCGCTTCGCTCAAGCTTTTCTTGGGGCGTTTCCTCATTTGAGCAGAACGTGTCTACCACAAGGTCGATGTCGGCGACTTCGAGGGTCATTTTTCTGCGCCTGAGGTATTTAAGGTAAAGATGCTTGGCGATAGACGCGAGCCATGTATAGACCTCGCTTTTCCCCTTAAACTTGTGAAAGGAGATATAGGCCTGATAAAACGTTTCCTGCGCGAGATCCTCGGCCAGCAGACGGTCGCCGCAGAGCCTGTAGATAAATGCGTATACGCGCGCGAAATTTTCCTCGTAGAGCTTTTCCGGTATGTCCAAAAGAGTACCTCTGTAACGGCGTTTCTATTATTTGTTTCCGACTGTATCTTTCCACGGGCGGACATGAACGCCCCTGCCTTGTAAGTATTCCTTAAGTTCCCTCACGGAATAGTTGCGGTCCATTCTCGGCGAGTAGAGAAGAGAGCTTATGATAGCCGCAGACGATTGGGTTTTATTGAAAACGTCTTCAAGATGCTCCGGCTCGCCGGCCCCGCCCGAGGCTATCACAGGAATATTCACCGCGTCGCAGATCATGGCCGTTATATCGAGGTCGTAACCGCTCATTGTCCCGTCGCGGTCTATGCTGTTAACGCATATCTCGCCCGCGCCGAGCCCCTCGCCGCGTTTTGCCCACTCGACCGCGTCCATGCCCGTCATAACGCGGGCTCCGTCTATGGCTATCTCGTAGCCGCTTTTTATCTTATCCGTAACCGGAACCTTTTTCACCTGCATGCTGAGCACAATGCACTGCCTGCCGAAAGCCAGGGAGCCTTCCCTGATAAGCTCGGGGTTTCGCACGGCCATCGAATCTATGCTTATCTTTTCGGCACCCGATTTTAAAACCGAGTACATATCATCGAGGGTCTTAATGCCCCCGCCGACCGTAAAGGGTATATAAATGAGCTTTGCGACTCTTTTAACGGTATCGAGGTCTATGCAGCGCTTTTCGGAGCTCGCCGTTATATCATAGAAGATGACCTCGTCTATCTGTTCTTCGTATACGCGCAGGGCGACCTTTTCGGCGGGGTCTATCTCAATATTGTCCTGAAAGCGCTGGGCTTTCGTTACCATGCCGTTTTTAATGTCGAAGCAGGCGATAAGCCTTTTTGTCAGCATACAGATCCCTCCGCGATTCGCTTATTTGCTATGGCGGCGAAGTTGCGCAGTATTCTAAGACCGCTTTCGCCGCTTTTTTCTATATGGAACTGGGCGGCAAAAATATTTCCGGATGCCGCCATGGAGCAGTATTCCGGCCCGTAGTCCGACCTGCCGAGAATAACGCTGCCGTCCTCGGGAACAGCGTAATACGAATTTACAAAATAAAAGAAATCGCATTTGTCAAGCCCGGCGACCAGGGGATGCTCATATTGAAAACGAACCTCGTTCCAGCCGATCTGCGGAACCCTGCCGCTGTCTTTTCCGAAACGCCTGACCTGCCCGCCGAGCCAGTGCAGGCACTCGGTGTCCCCCTCCTCGCTGTGGTCGAAGAGGACCTGCAGGCCGACGCATATCCCCAGGAAGGGCACTCCGTTTTTGCGGACAATGTCATCGAGCGTTTCAATGAGTCCGAGCTCCCTTAGGGAGTTCATTGTTTCTCCCGCGGAGCCTACCCCGGGCAGGATGACGGCGTCGGAGCGTGAGAGCTCATCGGACGCGGAGACGAGCTTTGCTTCTATGCCGAGCTTGCTTAGTGCGTTAATGACGCTCTGGGAGTTTCCGGCTTTATAATCGATAACGGAGATCATATGATCAAATCCCTTGCTGTTTGAATTTATGTATTATAGCATGCCCGGGGGGCCGATTCAACCGCCTCAAACGGGCATTATATGATTTAAATAAACCCCGGGAGATGATATATAGGAAATTTTAATAGGTTTAATTTAATGTATATTTGTGCTATTATCAAAGTTGCGGTATCGGTCCGGGGGTGCCCGGATAATAATTACGCGGGCTTTTGCCCTCACAAGCGAGTGTTATATGATGGATAGTGTACTGTATATCGTGGTTCCCTGCTATAACGAGGAGGAGGTCCTGCCGGAAACGGCGAAGCGTCTTACGGCAAAGCTCGGCAGTCTGCGCGCAGCCGGAGTCGTTTCACCCGAAAGCAGGATCGTGTTCGTGGACGACGGCTCAAAGGACCGCACCTGGGAACTGATAAGCGGACTGCATGCTGAAGATCCCGTGATTTGCGGGGTGAAGCTCACAAGGAACAGAGGCCACCAGTATGCGCTGCTGGCGGGACTTATGACGGTTCGCACGATGGCCGACGCCGTAATTTCCATGGATGCCGATCTTCAGGATGATATAAACGCCGTTGACGCGATGCTCGTGAAGTTCGGGGAAGGCTGCGACATAGTGTACGGAGTGCGGGCGCGGCGCGAAAAGGACAGCCTTTTCAAGCGCGCCACGGCCGAGGGCTTTTACAAGCTTATGGCCCTCTTCGGCGCCGAGGTGATTTTCAACCACGCGGATTACAGGCTTATGAGCCGCAGAGCGCTCGATCATTTGGCAGAGTTCGGCGAGTACAATCTGTTTTTACGGGGCATCGTGCCTATGATAGGGCTCAGGACCGACACGGTCGCCTACGACAGAGGCGAGCGTTTCGCGGGCGAGAGCAAGTATCCGCTAAAAAAAATGCTGGCATTCGCCTGGGAGGGGATAACATCCCTTTCCGCGTCCCCTTTAAGGGCGATAAGCGTGCTTGGCTCTGCGGTTTTCACAGGCTGCTTTCTGGCCGTTATAGTGCTCCTTTTATGCCGCATATCCGGCTCTTCGGTGTCGGGGCTCGCGATTGCCGCCACCGCGCTCGGCGCTCTGGGCGGCCTGCAGCTTCTGGCTACGGGAATAGTCGGACAGTATGTGGGAAAGGCATATCTGGAAACGAAGCACAGACCGCGTTTTCTTGTCGGTGAGACGCTTTTCGGCGGAGATGGAGAAGCGAATTGATTAATAAGTTTATTAAGAATTTCTTTGACATTAAGTTCTGGAAATTCGTCGCCGTAGGCGTGCTCAATACTCTGGTAGGAACCGGGGTTATGTTTTTGCTTTATAACCTTGCCGGTTTCAGCTACTGGCTGGCGTCCGCCGCCAACTATATTGTGGGCAGTATCGTGAGCTATTTTCTCAATAAATACTTTACCTTCAGAAGCAGGGAATCCGGGAAAAGGACGCTGTGGCGCTTCGCTCTGAATATTGTTGTATGCTGGCTTCTGGCCTACGGCGCGGCAAAACCGGCCGTGCGCGCGCTTTTATCGGAACACGGAGGATCGCTGCAGGACAATGTGGCCATGGCCGCCGGCGCCTGCGTATTCATCGCGCTCAACTACGTCGGTCAGCGCTTTTTCGTGTTCAGGGATAAAGCCGATATCGATGACGGCTCAAAGACATAAATACTAAAACAATACGGGTTACGGGGGATCCTGGTGATTAAAGAGAACCAAAAGGTATTTAACGCGCTCAACGCCGTATCGGACGCTCTGGCTGTGGTTGCGGCGATGCTCCTCGCGTATGTGATCCGCTTTTTCGTTCTGGAAGGCGGCGTGCCATACTACGAGGTATTGTATTATCTGCGCGCATCTTTGCTTGCCGCGCCGTTTTTTGTGTTTATATACGCCCTCGCGGGGCTCTACGAGTCGTTTCGGTCGGGTCGTTTTCTGACCCAGTTCGGGCGCATTATAATATGTAATATCGCGGGAACGCTGCTGCTTGTGGCCGCTTTTTATGTTTTCAGGTCAGTCGATGTTTCCCGTTTGACGCTTGTTATCTTCTTTGTTCTGTGTACTCTCGGCGTAGGAGGAAAACGCTACGTTGTCCGCCTGCTGCTGCGGCGATACCGGTCGAAGGGATACAACACTAAAAATGTTCTTCTCGTGGGCTCGGGCGAGGCGGGCGAACGCTACATAAAAGCCATAACAACCGACCGCAACTACGGGTTCACGCTCGCGGGCTGCGTTACCGACGGGGTGCCGCCGAAGGGCGCGCGCTTGCTGGGGGGCCTGGGCGCTCTCGATGACGTTCTCGCGGCGGGGGAATTCGACGAGGTGGTGGCCGCGCTCAGCCTTGAAGAGACGCCTTATATACGTCAGGTAATCCTATCCTGCGAAAAAAGCGGTACCAAATTATCCGTGATACCCTTTTACTCCGAGTACATACCGCCGCATCCGTATATAGACGAGATAGGCGGTATCGCGCTTTTCAACATAAGGCGCATCCCTCTGGATAACGCGGCCAATGCTTTTGTTAAGCGGGCTTTCGATATTCTCGGCTCTCTGATACTTATCATTGTGACCTCGCCCCTGCTGCTGTTCGCGGCGATCGGGACGCGCCTTTCATCACCCGGGCCGGTAATATTCAAACAGGAGAGAGTCGGGCGCAGTAAAAAGCGTTTTACGATGTATAAGCTGCGCACGATGCGCGTTAACGGCCGGGAGGACAGCGCCTGGACTTCTGCGGATGACCCCCGCAGAACCCGCTTCGGAGCCTTGCTTCGAAAGTTCTCCGTAGACGAGCTGCCGCAGCTTTTAAATGTATTGAAGGGTGAGATGAGCCTTGTAGGTCCCAGACCCGAACTGCCGTTTTTTGTGGACAGATTCAGGGAGAGCGTGCCTCTTTACATGGTAAAGCATCAGGTGAGGCCGGGGATGACCGGCTGGGCGCAGATCAACGGTCTGCGGGGCGACACTTCGATACCGGATCGAATAGAACATGACATATTTTACATAGAAAACTGGTCGATACTGCTGGACATAAAAATACTCCTGATGACACTTTACAAAGGTATCGTCAACAAGGAGAGGATAACCGCGTTCCGGCCGCGCGAGGAGGTGCCCCATGAGCAGCAGACCGCAAAAAAATAGCAGCGCGGCGCGAAAACCGACGCAAAGCATACAAAAAGGCGGTGCGCGGTCCGCGAAAAAGAAAAAGCCGAAGGGCTTCTTTGACAGCCTCAGTGCGCGGGGACGGATGGCGCTGATTACAGCCGCGGCCGTTGTCGCGACCATGCTCATAATGCTGTGCTTAGTTAACCGATTTAAACTGATAACCGTTTTTGCCTGCTTATTCACCGCCGCGCTCATGCTCATAAAAAAGCGAAGGACTGCCTTAGCTGGACACACTGCACCCGAGGTGATTGCCCTCACGGCTTATATACTGGTTGCCGGAGTCTCTCTTATCTGGGCCGAGGCGGGCAAATTTTTCCTCAGGGAATACTCTAAGCTGCTTATATCCTTCGCGATATACATTTCACTTATCGCCTGTCTTGCCGACAGGGAAAAAGGGCCTCGGTCAGCAGCGCTGGCTGCTGCTCTCGCGGCGGCGATATTCAGCTTTCTGTCGGTTGATACGGCCTCTTCCCGGCTGACCGAAGCGCTGGTAAGGCTTGTACCCGAATACGAATATGTCGGATACGGGTTTGAGTCCGGGACAAGGCTGACGGGCATTTTCGGAAACGGAAATATCCTCGCGGGAGTCCTTGCGATAGGTATATTCCTTTCGCTGTATCTGGCCGGAAGCGCCGAAAACCGGCGCGGCAGGCTTTTCGCGACGGTGCTTCTTTCAATTAACGCATACGGTTTTTTGCTCGCTTTTTCGATGGGCGCTACAGCTATGTTCGCGCTCGGCGTCGCGGCTTACCTTATATTCGCGGGCAAAGAGCGCGGCGAAGTCCTTATAAGGATGTTCGGAGCCGCCGTTCCGACACTTGTTTTTGTATTCGCGGCATTTGCGTTCTTCGCTGCTTCGGGAGCCGGAAGGTTCGTTCCCGTGATTGCCATGGCGCTCAATGCCGCGGTTTCCTGCCTCATCGAGTATTTCCTTCACGAGCGGCTTTCACGCTCAATTAGAGCGACGCGCATGACAGCTGTTCCGATAGCCGCGGCCGTGGCTTTGATCTCCGCTTATCTGATCGCCGCTTTAACCGTTACGGGCGAGGCAGAACTTGCGGCAGGCGAATCGCTCCGGCGCGCCGTATACCCCGGAGCCGGCGACAACAGCCTCATCGTGGAAGCGAGCGCGGAAGCGGAGGTCAGCATATACAGCCAAAACATGCCGCAGATAATGATGCACACCGAAACCCGCCTGTACAGAGGAACCGCGTCGGGGGCTTCCTTTACCGTGCCGGAAGACAGCAAAGTGGTTTATATAAATATTTCGGCGAAAGAACCGCTTACGGTGTATTCGGCGAAGCTGTCCTCGGGCGAAAAGCTCAAGCTCAACTACAGGCTGCTTCCGGGATTTATGGCAAACCGCATTCAGGGCCTTCTGGCTAACCAGAACGCGGTGCAAAGGACCGTTTTCTTTAATGACGGTATTAAGCTCTTCATGAAAAGACCGCTGCTCGGCAACGGACCGGGTTCCTTTGAGTCGATGATCTGCGGAGTGCAGGACTTTTTCTACTCGACCAAGTACGTGCACAATAATTATATACAGGTGCTGCTGGATAACGGAATATTGGGTTTTTTGCCGTACATAGTGTTTTTGCTGCTGACCGCGCGGACGCTGTGGAAAGGAAGACGCAGAAAGGGAGAGGAGCGCAAAGACGCTTTGCACCCCGCTCTGTGCGCGGCTTTTGTATTCACCTGCGGTCACAGCGCGGCGGAGGTAACGATGTCGAGCATCGCGTATTTGCCGTTTGCCTTCGTTGTTTTCGCGCTGGCGGCCGGCGTTTACGGTAAGGCTGTCGGTTTTTCGGAAAAGGCGGCCGTGCAGGCCGTTCGCTGGATAACCCTTGCGGTCGCGTCGGTCTATGCCGTTCTGATTTTCCTGAATATAGCGGCATACCGCGGCATTAAGGATGCTGAGCACAAAGGAGGCGCGGCCTTTTATGCAGCGGTAAGAAGCGCGCTGCGTATCGAGTGCTTTGAAAGAAACCAGTATTACCTTACGTATGTTGCAAACGCGGTTTCCTACGGGAGCCCGACCGTGCTGTATCAGGCGGACGAATACGCGGAAAAGCTTCTGGACACGAGGTCTAACTCCCTGCATAAAGCACTGATAACCTATTATCTTGAGCGCGGCAATGTCGAAAAAGCCGTGGAAGCGGCTAAAAACGGAGCCGGATTTAATTATGCGAATCCTGATATATGGAACGGCTATTTTGAGCTGATGGGCAGCTTCGCGCAGAGCGGCGGGCTCGACGCCGCGGGAAGCTCCGCTCTTAAAAAGGGTATATGCGAGCTTTATTCGCTTATGCGTGAGTACAACGAACGCCTGATGTCCCCGATAACACTGAGCGAAGCGGCGGAACAGGCGGCCGCGGCGGCGGGGTGCCTGCAGTGAACGGCAATCTGAAGGTGCTCTATACAGCTTCGACGGCGGGGCACCTTCGCTCATTTCATGTGCCGTACCTCGAAATGCTCAGAGAAAAAGGCTGTTTTGTGATTGCGGCCGCCGCAGGCTCGGGAGAGGGGCTGCCGGTTGACGAATATATACGGCTGCCGCTGCAAAAAAGCATGTCGCCGCTTAAGAATCTGCCCGCGCTTTTTAAGCTCATCAGACTTATGCGCAAAGAGCGCTTCGGGCTCATATGCACGCATACGTCGCTGGCGGCCTTCTTTACCAGACTTGCGCTGATGCCGGCAGGCAAGAAAAACTGTGTGTGCGTCAATACCGTGCACGGTTATCTTTTTGACGAGACGACGCCTTTCTTAAAGAAAACGGCGCTGCTTACGGCGGAGAAGGTAACCGCGCGTGTCACCGACAGAGTCGTCGTAATGAACAAAGCGGACGCTCAAATCGCGCTCAGGCACAGGCTTTACCGCAATGATCTGGCTGCCATCGACGGAATGGGAATCGACATGCCGAGATTTTCACCCGCGGACGCCGCCGAAAAAACACAAATCAGGCGGCGATACGCGATACCCGAGGATGCGTTTGTTATTTCCTGCGCGGCCGAGTTCTCAAAAAGAAAAGCCCAGGCTCAGCTTATTCGGGCAATGGCGCTGCTCCCGGAGAATGTCTTTCTGCTCCTCGCGGGGCAGGGGGATACGCTTGACGAATGCCGGGCGCTGTCAAGATCTGCGGGAGCGGAACATAGAGTACGTTTTTTGGGATTTGTTAAAGAAGTGCGCGACGTTTTCGCTGCCTCCGACGCGTATGTTTCCGCCAGCCGCTCGGAGGGTCTGCCTTTTTCTGTGATGGAAGCCATGCTTTGCGGCTTGCCCGCGGTGCTCTCAGACGTTAAAGGCCATTCGGACTTAGTACTGGAAAAGCATACGGGGATATTGTTTCCCTATGGCGATATCGGGGCATACGCGAAGGCGGTTCGTTATTTGATCGACAATCCCGAGGCTCGCGCCGAAATGGGCCTAATCGCCCGGCATGAGGCCGCAGCATACTCCCTTGAGCGTGTTAAGAACAAAACCTTCGCGACCATTACCGGCGAGAGGGTATAAAGAAACGGCAGGGCTGACGCCCTGCCGGGTTTTGCTGTAAGGTTCGGTTACGCGAGTATATTGAGCAGCAAGGTGAGGACAACAAAGCCCAATGCCAGCCATTTTGTAAGCTTGGCTAGGCGAGCGTCCAGCGACTTTGCTTTGTTTTTGGCTAAAAATGTATCCGCGGCGCCGGCTATGGCTCCGGAGAGGCCCGCGCTCTTGCCCGACTGGAAGATTATTATGACGACAAGGGCAACGCCGGCAATAAGCTGGATTATGGTTAAGGCGAGTTTTATCAAGACGAACATTCCTTTCGGCGGCTTGGCCGCTTCGGCGTTATTATAGTTATTATAATGGTTATATGTGTATGTTGCAAACGCAGTCACTTTTGTTTTTTCGTAAATCGTATGTTATCATAACGATTGAACTATTGCAAGCAGTTTTTTGAAGACGGCTCCGGAGAACGAATCAGATCCGCCAATTAAACGATTAGCTGACCGGAACAACTGAAACGAGGCAGGATATGCACCGATTAATCGAAGTTTGATGTGAGAGCAAATTTATGAGAAAGTCCTCGGTGAATGCAGGGAAGTAACCCGGCTCAGATTGAGCAGCGGGATCTGTGTATTCACTTGAATTACCGATGTTATCCTGAAAAAGGGAAGGTCGACCAGGCAATATTAATGAGCAGACGAGGAACTTGATGTTTGCTTGTTGAGAATATACGTAACAAAACGCATGACGAGCAAAGAGCTCGATTGTGCACGCGGACGTGAGCGCATAATGCCACACGCACCCGTGCAATACACCGGCGAAACACACCCGCGTGATGTACCCGCGCAACACACACCCGAGATACATGCGCGCGAGAGAGCGGGGGCGGCGGGGTCTTGTGCGTATACGCGGAGTTTTCCTTTCTTCTATCGTGAGATAACAGATAATCTTTAAACCGGTATGCCATACCGGTTAAGTGCCTGTTGTAGTCTTATACCCCTAGCCCGTATAATTCTTGGTTATTCAGTATCGCTCTGTCCTGGTTTATAACGCAGCAATACATCTTGAATATTCCGTTAACTCAGGACAGTTGAAGATGCGGACATTTATTCGGGGACTATAGTTCAAAAAATGTCCGCATCCCCAGATGTTTCAATATCGCGCGGAATTTTCATTAGACAGTATTTCCAAAATCCTCCTTGATCATTTGAGTGATAGCATTTTTGTCGTGGTTCCTCCGACAACAATCTCTGGCTTTTTTCGCATACCCGAGAATATATGTCGGTGAATTCACTAGTTCCATTAGTTTTCCCTTTATTTTGGCAGCATCTGAAATACATATAGCCGCATCTTCATTTTTTAAATATTCAAATCCTCCCTGTTTTTCATCGCAAATTGCCATAACTGCACATCCACTTGCAAGACAATCCACAATTTTTGTAGAAAAAGACATTCTGACCGTAAGTCTGTTTTTTAAATCAAAAGACTCTACATGAAGGGCGATGTCACTGTTTTGATAAATCTCAGCCAGTTCCTTTTGGCTTACACTTGAATGCACCGTGCTGTTAACACCGTCATTCAATAGTTTTTTAATCTTCGGAGAAATATCATTTCCCGTATAAATATCGAGGATCATTTTGACTCTATTTCGGTTGATTTCTCTCAAAGATTTCGCTATTGACGCCAGTGTTTTCCAACGATTTAAATATATTCCTCCTGCATATACAAGACGAATTGGTACTCCTACTGTTTTCTTTGCCGGAATATCTCCGAATGGAGATGATTTCAGCAACACCTTCATATTTACGCCGAAATCCTTTTCGCATTGTGCTTTCTGTGCTTCGGTCATGGTATAAACCAAAGAATAGTATGGGAAAGTCTTGCATAACTGATGTCGTACGGAGAACCGGTTAATCCAATACAACGGAGAAAAGCTAAGTTGTCTCAATGTATAAGAATCATCAGATATATATGAGATTACAGGCTTTCCTGTGTATTCAGCAACAAATCTAGTTAATTTTAGTTTAAAACAGTCTCCATAACAAGGAGCAAATATAATATCCGGGTTAACTGAATCTAAAAAAGCCTTAAATTTATAGTTTTTCCAATTTGAACAATTCCAAGCCAAATGGCGCATCGCGAAAAATAAAGGTAAGCGATACTCATGAAAAAAAGAATACAGAGCTTGATTTTGCTGCAAGGAACTGTACGGGTGATCTTTTTCAATATAGAACTCCCTTCCAACCGGACGGTGTTTAATAAGGCTCTTGAAAATCATCATATCGGTCATTTGATAATAATGATAACATATATTATTTTCCGGAGTACCTCCTCGGCAATAAACCTGTGAAAACTCTGCATCAAAGTCAGAAAACATTCCTGTCAAAATATTACCGCCATTTGTCACATCTTTCCAAACCTCACCGGACAAAATAAGTATCTTCATTTTTTTATTTTCTTCATTTTCAAATGAAAGATTTTCTTTAAGCACAAGTATCCCCCAAGTATATGTATCGTTAAGTAATACCCAAATATTCTATAAGTTATATTACTGATTCTTGCTTTTTTAGAGACCCCATATTTACATACAGTTGCACATTGTTGAAAACGTTTTTTAAGTGCTGTTTGATCTGCCTTACTGCATTTAGATAGAAGTCCCAAAGTCATAAACCACAAGTATGAACAATAACTTAGTTCAATATTTCCTCTTTCACTACTATATGTATTTGTATATTGAATACTTGCATCTATCATATCAAGTAGATCTTCAATATTTTTTCTTTGAATTGTATTACTTAAAGAACCGCTACGTCGATATCTATATATATAAATAGGCTCGTCTATAACTCCTACGGTTGACAAACAACGAAGTACACGAATCATCCACTCATTGTCCTCACTCTTTATACCATCCTTAAAGTACAAATTGTTTTTTGCTAAAAATTCGCGTTTGATAATTTTATTGATTG
>Ga0209510_1002521_pt1 | contig 18624 bp, 12 predicted proteins | sample BiotimSIPDNA_FD_185749 | JGI IMG/M metagenome (GOLD analysis project Ga0209510, IMG submission 185749) | Anaerobic biogas reactor microbial communites from Washington, USA - Biogas_R1 time_0 SIP DNA (SPAdes) (version 2) | ecosystem: Engineered > Bioreactor > Anaerobic > Unclassified | place... | reverse complement strand
CCGCGCGGGCAGCGCTGCACGAAATCCATGAAATGCGCCAGGCGCTCAAGCACTGACCTGTCTACCGCGTGCTCAAGACGACAGGCATTGGCCTCAGCCAGCTCAGAATCAACAAGCAGTACCTCAGACAGAAAACGCTTGAGCACATCGTGACGACGCTGCACCCGCTCAGCCACATGCTGACCCGTCTTCGTCAACGTCGGAGATACATACGGACGATAATCAACAAGACCCTTGGCAGCCAAGGAACGCAAAGCCTGGGTAACCCCAGCCTTGCTGACCGAAAGGCGCGCAGCAATGTCAGTCACACGAGCCTCGCCATTGGCGTGAAACAACGCGGCAATGGTCTCAAGGTAGTCCTCCATCTCAGGACTAAGCGCTAAGGTAGAAGCATCCATCAATACCCCCATTCTTTTTTTGTTAACTGCGCTTAACATACACCCGCAAAACAATTCGTCAAGCGCTTGCATGAGAAAAAAGTCGGAGGGGTGGATTATTGTAGTGTCCCTTTGGCGCAAAGGGATGTGGACATGGTGGACGGTGTGGACAGTGTGGACGGTGTGGACGGTGTGGACGGCGGCTGCGGAGGTTTAGTGGACAATGGACAATGGACTTTAGTGGACATTAGTGGACTTTAGTAGACGATGGACTGTGGACAGAAATGGACATCAGTGGAGAGTGGACGTGGACATCAGTGGACTCAAGTGGACTTCTCGCCCCTCTGCATTCAGCATTCAGCATTCAACATTCAGCATTCAACATTCAGCCCCCTCGCCCCTAAAAAAAGCCCCTCACCCCTTTCTTGAGACCGTTGTTTGCCGGAACTCCGAGTATCAATCGGCCAGCGATTACGACGCTGCGGTGTTTGTTGCGCTTGACGCATAGACGAACGCAAAAGGAAGGTTACGTTATTCTGTGTTCGCGGGCAAGCGTCGTAAAAAACTGCCCGGCGACCCATACTTTCGACCATTGGCCTTGTATTTTCCGTGAAACGCACTGAGCAGGAGCGAGACTATGCACCAGCCGAAGTTTGTCATGTTTTTCGATCATCATACGATGAAGGCCTGCCCGGATGTCGGGCATCATCTTCAGGCGGATGAGTTTGCCTCAAGCTTGCAGGCAGCCGGGGTTGACTTGCTGGGATTCCATGCGAAATGCAACCAGGGCTTCTGCTATTTTGATACGCAAATCGGAAACCGGCATCCTTCGATTCCGCCTGGGCGCGATTTGTTTGGCGAAATCGTCACTGCCTGCAACCAGCGCGGCATCGCTGTCACTGCCTACTTGAATTGCGGACTGAGCAACGAAGACGCCATCCGGCATCCGGAATGGAGCATGATCAGCCCAAAAGGGCAGCTGCTGCGGCCGGATATCTACGGCATCGGCTGGATCAACCCGTATATGCGAACCATGTGCCTGAATTCGCCGTACCGGGATTATCTGATGAGCTTGATCAAGGAGGTTCGCGACAAGTATCCGGTGGCGGGCTTTCTGCTGGACAGTTTCAACGGCTTTCCCTGCATCTGCCCCTACTGCATCCAGGAAATGCAGAAACAGAACCTCGACTGGCGCAATGAAGAAGTGCTCCAGAAATTCGGGCGCAGTTCTGCGTTGCGCCTGGCCGAGGATATTTCAGCCCTGCTGCGCCCGCAGGAAAATCATTTGCTGGTCAATTTCCTTGGCATTTCTCCTAAGGACAATGCTCGGATTGGCAGTTATCTTGAGTGCGAGTGCCTTCCCACCAATCCCGCCTGGGGCTACGACTACCTGCCGCTGACCGCGAGGTATTACCGCAATCTGACCAGCGGCCCAGTGCTGAATATGACTGGACGCTTCAATGACTGGGGAGACTTTGGCAGCCTCCGCCCCCAGGCGGCCGTCGAATATGATCTCTTTTTCGGACTGGCCAACGGCATGCGGCCCAATATCGGCGATCATTTCCACCCGAGCGGAAAACTGAACCGGGCGGCTCTTGACCGCGCCAGCAGAATCTATGGCAAGCTCCGTCAGTATGAACCCTGGTTCTCAGACGCCAAAAACCTGGTCGATATCGGCGTGGTCCTGCCTGACGTGCTGCGCAAAAGCCCGACCATGGTCGGAGCAACCCGCATGCTTTCCGAACTCAAAATGCAGTTTGATTTCATCGATGCGGACATCGACTGGAGTCCCTATTCGCTGGTGATTTTGCCGGATGAGGTCATCCTTGATGACAGGCTCGCGGAACTGGTGAAGAAACATCTCGCAGCCGGAAAATCGCTGCTGGCCACTGGGCGTTCCGGGCTGAATCCGGAAGGCAGCGCTTTCCGGTTTGAAAGAGAATGGGGGGTGAAATACCTGGGCGAGTGCGAACACGTACCTGCCTTTTTCCGCCTGACCGGGGAGTTTGCCGCGCGGGTGCCTGACATGCCGCTGGCAACCAATACCAAAGGCTTCAGCACCGAAGCTTTGCCTGGCAGCACGGTAGCCGGCAAGGTGGTTGCGCCCTATTTCAACAAGCACTGGGATGGCGTTTATTCCTATTTCTACGCCCCGCCCAACCAGGATACTGAGCTTCCTTTTATGGTGCTGAACAGCCAGTGCGCCTATTGCCCATTCCCGCTTTTTGAAGCGTATTATCAACAGGCCTCGGTTGATTTGAGGACGGTGCTGGCAATCATGCTGGAGCATCTGCTCCCGAAACCGCTGCTGGTCACCGACGCCTCCTTGCCTTCGTTCGCCCGAGCATTCGTCTCCGGGAAAGCGAACCAGCGCATCATCCATCTGCTCAACTATCTGCCGGAACTGCGCGGCAAAACCCTGATCGTCGAAGAGGAACTTCCGCTTTCACAAGTCAAATTGAAACTGCGCTTGGACGGCAGGCCAGTGAACAAGGTGTATATCGCACCTGGCAAGCAGCCGATTCCATTCTCGATTTCAGAGGATTATCTGTCTATTACGGTTCCAGAGATGCGCGGCTACTGCATGGTAGTAGTGGAAGCCTGAAGCAGAAAGCATGACGGCGGTGGCGATCAGGGCTATTTTTTAACCACGAAAAACACGAAAAAACACGAAAATTTAAGGTTGTTTTTTAACCACCGAACACACGGAATACACGGAAATTTTTGCTATTGTACGAAATCTTATGATGATTGCTAGTAGTACAAACATGATGGAGCAGTAGCCCATGAGTGCTAAAAAACCGACTATGGAGCAATGGCAGCGCGCCTACAGCCTGGCCGCTGAGGTCTACGCCCTGGCACCATGGAAATGGATGCCTGAAACCGCTTATCTAGGTTTTTCGGACCCCAAGGGCATTTCGCCGCATTTCATCAGCATTCTAGGGCAGCTTGGCGAGCATTTTGCGATTGCCGTATATCGGCGTGTCGAGGACCTTTTTCTCATCATTGATGATCTTGTCGGCCCGGACGCCAAGCCTGAGGTAATCCTCGAGACTTCACAGTTGCAGTTGTCCTTTGAAGACCGGGACTACCTGAGGCCCGAGGATAGGCGAGTCATCAAGGCGTTGAAGCTCAGCTTCCGCGGCAGGCATGCCTGGCCTTGTTTCCGCAGTCTCCTGCCAGGGCAATTCCCGTGGCACGTGAACAGCGAAGAGCTGAGCATGCTCACCCTTGCTCTCGAACACGTCCTTGCCGTGACGCCGCGCTTTAAAGACGATAAGAAAGAACTCGGACGCCTGGTCATTTTGGGCTTGAAGGAGAACGTTTTTCTGATGCGCATTCAGCGCAGCCAAGACTCAAACAGCGAATGGTGGGAAAGCATGGTCGAATTCGAGCGGCTCGCCGAGCCGGAAATCATCCCGGAACTCGATGAAAAGCTCCTGGAACACACCAAGTGCTTGCCCATCGCCAAAAACAAGATTGAAGTCGATATCCGCCTGATGCCTGATCCGGTGCAGGAACGCTCCGGTGAGCGTCCTTTCTTCCCTTTTATCATGCTGGCAGTTGAACAGGCAAGCGGATTTATTGTTGGCCATGAAGTAATGAGGCCGAAGCCGACCCTGGATGCTGTCTACCAACGGGCGGCGGGAGAACTGCTTGGCATGTTGGCGAAACAGGAGGAACGGCCAGGGAAAATCTACGTGCGTACGGAGAAGATGGCCTCTCTGCTGCGCAGCCTGTGTGAGAAACTGGACATCCGGCTCACCGTCCGCACCCCGCTGCGGCAGACGGAAAGAGCCTTCGCTTTGATGGAGCGCACCGCGGCGAGAAACTGAAGCCGGGCGCCAGGCGGCACTGGCCTGCGCTTGATGCTGGCCTGGGGAGGCTGGCTCTTGCATTGTACGATTGGTAATGGGTCAGTGATACTGCCGCTCGGCGGACGCCATCTGCGGTCAATCTGGCGTGGCTGGCCTGAGAGAGGCAATTTCAAGGTCGTTCCTGGTCCAGACGAAGAAAAGCCCGAGTTCGTGGAGCTGGTAATTCTCAGCCAAAGCTTGCTGGAAGTCGCGATTGGCTAATAGACGTTGCAAGGTCGGGACGGATTGGACGAGGACAGAGGCGGCAACCAGGGCGGGCTGCTCTGCGTGGATGCGTCGTGCGAAGGTGTCGGGGTCGTTCCAGAGGTCTGGCCCGGGCGTGCGGGTGTCAGACCAACCGAGGTGTTGGACGACTTCGACCGGCACCAACAAGGGCTGCTGCTCCAGGCTGTGTTTTGTGATAAGGCCAGCGATGATGTTGGTTTCGCCTTCTTCGCCGTAAATGTAGCCGGTGGCGTAGGGCGCTGCGGTCTGCACAGCCAAGAGGGCGAGATTAGGCGCCAGGCCAGCTGCCAGCAGGCCAGCTGCAATGGTCAGGCGTCGAGACTTGGCCAGGAGCAGGACTGCAACAGCGCCCAGGCCGTAGACGACGACCAGGCCAGCCGCCAGGCGGCTCAAAATCGGCCGCAGCGGCATGGATAAAAGCTGGGCCGTGCGCACCTTGACGCGCAGAGTCCAGATCGGGTCATGCAGCAGCAGGCCGGCTATCAGCGCCAAGGCCGCGGTCAGGGCCATCGCGATGACGAGCTGGCGCCGTAGGCTCGACTCTGGCTGCGGCCCGGCCGGTTGCCGTTGTCGCCCAGCAACGGCTTGGGCAAGGCAAATCGCCAGCAGTGGCAAGGCTGGACAATGGTATTTGGGAAACCCGAACAGCGCGCCGCCGACAAATAGGTAGCCGACTAAGATGACGGCAGCGGCGAGCCAATAGAGGTCAGACGCAGCCAGGCGGCGTGCCTGCCAGGCGGCGGTCAGGCGCTGCCAGCCGTCGAGTGCGAACAGCGTCAGCAGAAATGGATTGACGCCCCACAAGGTGAGGGCGGCAGCGCTTTGGAGCCATTTTTGCAGGTTGCCGCCGCGTTCGCCAATAGTGGTGGCTTGCAGGGCGGTGGCGAAGTAGCGGAAAACGCCGCTGCCGTCAATGCCGGTGAAGCGGCAATACAGCTGCCAGGTGAGAAGAAAAAGCGCGCCGCCAATGGCCAAGGCCGCAGCCATGGCAGCGGCGCGGCGCAAGCGAACGCCCGGAGCAGCGGCCAGGCCAGCGTGCAATACCAGCGCAGGCATGATGATGACAGGAGTGGTGAGGCGCCCCCACAGAGCCAGAGCCGCAGCCAGCGCGACGAGACCAGCGCTGCGCCAGGAAGGTGCCCGGCTATAGCGCTCGGCAGCCAGGCAGAGCAGCAGGATGAGCAAAGGCAGCGCAGCTTGATCGATGTCAACCGTGACCGCAGCCTGGATGACCGCCGGCATAGTGAAGCAGAGCAATAAGCCGAGAATGGCCGCCAGAGTCCCAGCAGGGATGGATTCTCTCGCTGCCGCGGCGCTAGTTTGGTCTTCGAGTTCAGCGCCGGGATGTATTTTTGCCCTGTCGCTGCCAAGGCGCCGGCAGATGCTGGCTATAATCCGACGGGAGAATAGCCAGAGGACGACGCCAGCGCTTTTGACGACGGCGGGGCTAAAGGCGCCAGCCAGGTGGCATATAGCGACGATCCACAGTGGATACGCATGCGGCGAGAACGTGATCAGTTCGCTGGGATTCTGGTAGCCTTCGTGGAACAGCAGGCCAGCCAGCTTGAAATAATGGCTGATTTCATCCTGCCCCATGAGTTGCTGCGCACGCTCGGCTGCTAGGATGATGAACAGCAGCAAGAGCCCGGCGTTAACCAGGTGAGACAGCCAGTAGTGTCGATGCTCGGTCATGGCAGAGTAGGGAGAAAGGTGACGTGGCTGAATTGCCCTAATAGCGGAAATTCTCCCCCAGAATATAATGACATCCTGCCAAGAAGGAAATGCCTGGCAGAGAAAATCGCGCCATGCCGAGAGGGACGAGGGGCGAATGCTGAATGCTGAATGCTGAATGCTGAGGGGCGCGGGCGGCGGCGCGGGCGGCGGCGCGGGCGGCGGCGCGGGCGGCGGCGCGGGCGAGGACAGAGCGCGGGAGGCGAGGCGCACTGTTGTTTTGCCTCTGTCCAGTGCCCGGGCTTTAGCCCGGGACCGTGAAAACCTCCCCAAAGTGTAAACAAAACAGCCTAATTGTAAATAGAAATAAATAAAAACAATAAAAAATCAACAAAAAATTAAAAAAAGCATTTGACAACCAGAAAACACGCTCTATAGTGTATGGCGTCGACGAGAAGTCATCCTGATTTGGGGACATTACTATGAAAGAAGACCTCAAGGCCTTTATGAGTATTGAAGAAGTGTCGGAGCTTCTGGGCGTGAACTACCAGTTGATCTATCGGCAGATTCGTTCTGGTGCGTTGCGTGCTGCTCGCATTGGTCGTGTCTACCGGATCACGCGCGCCGACCTGGAAGCGTACTTGGAGGAAGCGAAGCGCATTGGCGCCGGCGTTGAGACGGCTTGTTCTGTCTGCGGTCAGTCTTATCGCAGCGCCTCGTCGTTTCCGGGGTCTTGCGGCGAATGCGGTGCGCCGATTTGCACGGATTGCTGGATGCGTGTGGGCACACGTCGTTGTTCCGAACATAAATAAGGAGCCAGAGTCATGGGAATTTTTTCGGATCGCTGTGAAAGTTGTGGTGCGCGGGTCAAGAAGCGGGCGCGGGTATGCTCACAGTGCGGCACCCCGGCGCCTGGCGGCTGGTGGAAGTGTCCGGCCTGCGACGAATGGGTGGGCAATGACTCCAAATTCTGCTGGAATTGCAAGACGCCGCTGCATCCGGAGGATCGCGCCGACATGGCTGGCGGCGTCTGGCAGCACCCAGCTTCGCTCTTGGCCCAGCGCTTTGAAGTGGGAGATATGTACATCCTCCTGAAAAAAGGCCTGAGCGTGCAGCAGGGGACGCTAGCCCTGCTGCTGGACGGCGGCGCGGTCAAGGATGTACTCAAGGCCGGCCGCCACAACCTGGACAGCCTGGGGCATCGCATCAACCACTGGGGCGACCCGCCGCCGCGCAGCGCTGTCCTCATCAACGCCGGCGACACGGTGCTGCCTTTGCGCGTGGGAAGCCTGCGCTCCGCCGAGGAGATGGAGGTCGAATTCTACGGCGAGGCTGTGCTGCGGTTCGTGCCGGGAGACGCTGCGCTGTTCATGAACAACTTGATGAAAGACCAGCGTGAACTGACTTTTGCCGATTTGGCAGAACGCCTACAGGGAGACATCCGCTATGCCTTGGAAAATATGTGCAATAGCTCCACTATTGAGGACCTGGTCAAAGACCCGCAGCGGCGGCTGCGCCTGGAGGACGAGCTGAGCGTCGTCTTGAAGCGCACCCTGAAGTCCATAGGCTTTGTCCTGGCCGCGCTCTCAGGCGCGGAATTCTCCGGGAAAGCCTACGAATTGCTCCGTCAGCAGGCCGAGGACGTGGAAGTGAAACGCCGCGAAGCGGAATTCAATGCGCGGCTGCGCGATGTGCTGCGCGCCGACCGCATGCACGCTATGAAGGACGAGGATGACTTTGCGGCCTACGCGGCGCAACTGGCCCAGGAACGCGACATCTCAGCGATGCATCGTGACCAGGAAGTCGCTCTGCTCAAGGAGCAGTTCCGGCAGGAACTGGCGGCGAAAAGCAGCGACTTTGTCCGCACCGAAGCGACTAGGGATACGGAATTCAAGCTCGATTTAGCCCGCCGTGAAGACGCCTATCGCTGGGAAAAGCAGCGCGGGGACGCTGCCGTCAAGCTGGAGATTGAGGACGCCGAAGTGAGCAAGACCCTGGAATGGCGCGAGAAAAAGGAGCGCCTCAGCCGTGAACACGAAGAGGGCATGCGGCGGATTGAACGGGAAGACGACACCGCCCGCGCCAAGGCTTTCCAAGGTCTGGACCCGATCGCCCTAATCGCGGCGATTGGAGACGGCGAACGCGGCCGACGACTGCTCGAATTGCTGCGCGACAGGCGCTTCGAAGGCAAAACCGCAGAAGAAATCCTGGCCATGCAGACGGAAGCTTCGCCAGCCGTGGCAGACGCCCTGCGGCGCCTGGAGGAAGCCAGGCAAATACGAGCCGAAAATGACGTCGCCAGGCAAAAACAGATCATGGACGAAGCAGCCGAACGCCTGGAAAGAGTACTTCGCGAAGCTATGAATACGACGTCGGACGCGGCCAAGCGTCCCGGGGGCGACACCCATATCATCCGTTAATCCAGAAGTGTCCAGGGCTGTATAATGTCAGATTCAGCAAAACAACCAGGGCTAGTCTGCCCACATTGCGGATGGCCGGTTGCGGTCAACGACCGGTTCTGCGAGGAATGCACCAAGCCCTTGCCGGACGCGGCTAAGCCAGCAGCCGCGCCCAGCGACCCGCCCCTGCCGCGTCCCTCGGCCGCGGCTGCGCCAAGCGCTGCTGTTTTGCCGCCCATGTCCACGCCAGCATCTTCTTGGCCGGAAATTCCGCCGTCTTCGGCGCCTGTCCCTCCGGTTTCGTCTCATCCCCAGGTCGATGCGCCCCCCACGTTTTGGCGGAAGTGGCAGCAGCGGCTGGAGGATGTCGAGAACATCATCAGCGGCAAGCGCCAGGACACGCCGCCGGCTAGGGGGCAGGTCTCGGCGCCATCATCGTCTGCGTCGACTGCGCCCGTCCACGACGAGCTGTTGCTTGAGGTTGACACAGCCCGGGCGTTTCTGGAAGACTTGCATATCACGTTGCGGGCGAGGCTCTATCTGCCTAAGGGCGGTTCCAATCAGCTTGAAATCCAGGCTGGCTGGGGCGGCGACGGGCCGGAATCCACAGGCCGGCTGCATTTCAAGCGCCGGCTGCATGGGCTTGAGGGCGGTCGCTGGCGCGAAATCGCCATAGACTGGCGCATCCCAGTCGGCAGCGCTGGCCAGCGCGTGATGCGGTGGGAAATCATCTTTGACGGCAGGCGCTATGAAGGCGTCAGCGAACACACGGTTTACCCTGTTGACGCCGATGCCAGCGATTTGCGCAATGTCGTCCTCAATATTCAGCAGGGCCATGCTGGCGACATCAACATCGGGAAGTTCCTGGAGGGCGCCAGGGGGATGTCGCCACGCGAGCTGATCGACTATGTCGCCAAGTGCCCGCCGCAATGGAAGCGCGTTGACTTGTGGAAAATCGGCTGTTTCGGGCCGCCGAGCGGACTGCCGCCGGCACCTGCGGAAGCGCGAGCAACGCCGCTGACCCTCCGGCTCGGCCAGCGCTGCCTGCACCTGCTTGCCGCAGAAACAGCGAAGCTCGGCCGCAACCGGGACAATGACATCGTCCTGCGCTGCTATGACTCTGCTGGAGTCACTGTGCGCCAGACGTCGCTGCAAATCAGCGGCTATCATGCGACGCTTAGCCGCGACTACAGCGGCGCCGTGTCTTTCCATGACCACAGCGCCAATGGCACCTTGCAAAACGGCGTTTTCCTGAATCAGGCCAAGGCCAGCTTGCAGCCAGACCAAGACTATCGCCTCGGCGTCGGCGCCGATGTCGCTGCCCAAAAGGCCGTCCTCGAATTGACGGCTCAAATTTTCCGCTGCTGCGTGCCGTTGCCTGACCATCGTTTCTGCCCGCAGGGCCTTTGCAGCCGCCGCGAAGCCTGCGGCCTTTTGCTCCGGCGCATGGATGACGTCAACGAGGACTATGCCCTAGTCTGGTGCCACTTGGAATTGTCCTCCTGCCGCCCAGGCTGGCCAAATCTCTCGGTCTGGCGCTTCCCAGAGGGCTTAGCCTGGCGAATGGAGGAAAAATCAGGCTGGCTCTATCCCGGCGCAAGCATTGCCTTGCCTGGCGGAACTTGCCACGTCGAGGCTTTTAAACAAATCGGACTTTGATGATAGAGTTATTGCATTGCCATTTGAAAGCATTGTCAACATCAGAACCAAGGAGCACGACCACCATGAAGAACCTCATCCGCTTTTTGCCAGCTCTCGCCTTAGGCGTCGGTCTGGCGCTGTCCGTGACCGGCTGCAGCACTGTCAGCAATCCGCAGCCGCCCCCGTATTTGCCTGGCCCGCCGCAGCCGCAGTCCTACGGCGGCGGGAGCCGGTCGGAAGTCCAGCTGGCAACCGTTGACCCGATGTCGCCGGAAATGTGGGAAGCCGTCGGCCAATTGAACATCAGCCTCAAGGTCACTGACGAACTGAATCTAGTCGACACCAGGTTTGACCAGTCTTTGCGCGGCCGCCTGGCTACTTCCGGCTTCACCTTCATCCCCGGCGAAGCGCCTGATCTGCTGCTTGCGGTCGCCTTCGAACCCGAGCTGTTTGACCGTGCCGGCAACTATTATCTCTACAAGGGCACCGCCGACGCCGAGCTGCGTCGCTGCGTGGACGGCAAGCTGCTGACGGGAAACTCCTTTGCCGCCAAGGGAGAGCGCAAGCTAGGCCAGGCGGAGGCATTGAGAAACTTGCGGGGAAAACTCGTCGAGCCGCTCGAAGCATGGGTGGGTTCCGCAATCAAGCCTGAATACATGGGCATTGCCGCCAGCGAACTGACCCTGGCCTTGAGCTTCTTCAAGATTTTCAAGGGGCGGGACCAGGATAAAGTCAACGATTTCATTAACAGGACTCAGTCAATTCCCGGGGTGATCTATTGCCGTCTGCTCAGCAATGACCCCCAGCCGCGGATTTATCGGTTCCGGGTTGTCTATTATCCCGAGAAAATGCCCGAGGGGCTTGCCAACGCGGTGGCTAAGGCTTGCGGCTATCCTCTTCGCTAAGGTCGGAAAACAGAAAGGACACTATCATGAAAAAGCACCTTGTCGTAGGACTTGCCCTTTTGTTCGCTGCCGCGTCTGCTGTGCAGTCTCAAGTTACTGACACCCACGGGCGGGATGCGCTCCGCAACGCTGCTGGCCAGGCCGTAGCTTCCCTGGATTTGGCTGACGTCGCCGGCGCCAAGACTATCGCCCTGCTGCCGCTGGGCCGGGACGTCGACGGCGTCCTGGCAGGCGTACTCAAAAGCGCTATTTCCGCTGCTGATCTGGCCTGCGTCGAAGCTAAGGACGATCCGTTTTTCGAGGAAATCATGAAGGAGATCGAATGGGACGAACGCAAGGAGGACATGTTAGACGAGGCGACCGTCACCCGCTTTGGCCGGCTGCAAGCGGCACAGCTGCTGCTCTATGGCTGGGTCCGCCAGTATGACGTCAGCCAGCGCCGAGTGTATGTCGAAATCGAGCTGCACCTCAGCTCGCTAGAAACCAAGCGCCACCTCTGGGGCGGCTGCTTTGCCAGCAGAGTTTACCTGGACCCCGGCGTCAAGGGCATCGTTGACTTGGACGAGACCAGCCGCGAACTCCTGCACCAGAGTTTCGCTGATGCCAGCCAGTCGCTGGCCGCCTCGGCCAAGACTAGCGGCTTGAGCAGCGTGGCTATTGTGCCGCTGGCCGGCGATGTGGACCGCTATGCGACCGGCCTGGCCACGGGCATGTTCTCCAACCTTGCAAAGCTTTCCCCGCGCGACCTCTCCGTCGCCACGCTGGCTGAAGCCGTCGACCTGCTCCGGGCTGAACCCAGCCGGGCTGACGCGCTGCTTTACGGCGCAGTCCGAGACCTGTCCAGCTCCCTAGTCAAAGAAGATACTTTCTGGGGAAACACCTACCGGTATCATGCCGAAGTGGAGCTGCGCATTCAGACGGCAAAGGGAGACATTGTCTGGGGTGGCACCTTCCCTGCCAGCATTGAACTGCGGCCTGAAGATGATGGTGAACTCAAGCCTGCGCTGGTGCGGTGGTTCCTTAGCCATCCACGCGAGATAGCGCTGGTCGTGGGCGGCGTCGTGGCGCTGCTGGTCGTGCTTGCGGTTTTCCGCATGTTTTTCCGCGCTGTCAGCCGGCCTCGTTAAGCAAGGAGGGGAACTATGTCAAGGATAGATGAATTGCGGAGCCGCGATGAACGCCAGGCAGCGCGCCTGGGCTTGGAACGGCCGACCGCTGCGCCGCCACCGAGCCGAAAAGGACGCCGGGTAGCGCTGTCCCTGGCCGTGTTCATCCTGCTGGCCGTGGCTGTCGTCTTGGGATACATATACTTGAAGCGCCAGGCCGGCGGCGACGCTGACGAACGCCTGGCACGGGTGGCAGAGGACCGCGCCGCCGCCGTCGCCTATGTAGTCGCGGCTCTGCCTGACGGCAAGGGCACCTCGGGAACAGCCTGGGCTGTCGCTGACGATCTCTACGCCACCAATGCCCACGTGGTCGCCGCCGTCGCGCAAATCATCAAGGCCGGCGGCCAGGTGCAAATCCGGGTGAACCGCAAGCCAAACCTGCGCTTTGACGTAGTCGGCGCCGGAATTCATCCGCGCTATGGCGACGACCCGCTCGGCTACGATGTCGGCCTGTTGCGCATTGACGGCAAGGCGCCAGCGGTCTTTCCCGTCGCCTCAACGGCAGAGCTGAACCGGCTGGCATCAGGCTACCGGATTGCCTACCTGGGCTTTCCCTCGGAAAATCTGTTCGGCAGCAATGTCAATGTTGACGAGCCGATTGCGACTATGCAATCAGGCATTGTGACGGCGGTGAGCGACTTTGCGCTCAAGGACAGCGGCTTTGCCAAGAACCAGCTGGTTCGCCACAACCTGGCGGCTGTCGGCGGCGCCAGCGGCAGCCCGGTGTTCAACGCCGATGGCAAAGTGGTGGCAATCCTGAATGCCGTCAATGTGACGACACAGGTCGTTACAGATGAGAAGGGCAAGCCGATATTGGACGATGAGGGCAAGCCGAAACTCCGACGAGCCCCCTCGGCAGCGCAAATCAACTTTGCCCAGCGCATTGACCTGCTGCAAGACATTGAACTGTAGCCAGCGTAGGGAAAATGGCTTTCCCCGGCGAGTGATTAACGAAACAAGGCGGACTTTTTTATGGAATATTGCTGTATATGTAGAAAAGCCTTGCCCAACCGCTATGCGGTGGCTGGGCGTTGTCAAGATGCGTCAGGCTGTGAAGCGCCTTTTTGCATGTTGTGCTGGCGCCACGGCAATCAACGCTGCTCGGCGCATGGCGGCCAGCAGCGCGACGTGCCAGAGGAGTCGGCGCCAGTTGCTGAGAAAGTCCAGCTGGTCGAGCCGCCCGCCAGCACGGATGACCAGGCCGCAGCAGCCGCAAAGCCCGGACGGGTTGCTACCGCCGCCGCAGCAGCCGGCAAGCTGACCCGCGACAAGGCGGTGCGCGTCATGCAGTGGACGGTTGACGCGGTGTCCAAGCTGGGCCGCCGAGCCGTCGCCTTGGCTGGTCGGCTTCGCCAGGACCATTCCCCAGAGGCCATGATCGCTACCCTGGACGCCAGCCTGGAGGCATTGGTCCCCAAGCGTGAACGAACCGCTGCGGAGCTGGAGGCGCTCTACAATCGCATCGCCGCTGGCAAGCAGGAGCTGGCTTCAGCCCCGCCTGCCCGCCAACGCATTCTCCAGGCGGAATTGACCGCACAACTGGCCCAGTACCGCGGCCTCGAACGCCAATACCGCATCCTCCTGGACAATGAACGCCACGTCCATACCGTGCGCAATCGGCTCCAGGAAATGACCTTGTACGGCATGGCCGCAGTCGATGAGAAGCTGGTGGATGTGGTGACCGATGACATTGACGAAGCCGCTGACGAAGCCGAAGGCCGCGAAGACGCTATCCGCGACCTGGAACGAGCCGGGAAACGACGTGACCAGGACAGCGATCCGGCAACGCTTCTCCAGCAGCTTGATGAGTTCGCATTGCCAACAAGCGAGCCGACAGTAGCCGCCGCCGAACCAGCCGCCCAGGCGGAAGAGAGCCAAGCGCCACTGCCGCCGCTCGCAGAGAGTGACTTTGACCTGCCAGCGCCGCCAGCGCCGCCAGCGACTGACGGCACAGCCCAGCAGCGTCAACAGGGAGAAGAACCCGATGGCATTTCTCAATGACCAACTGCGTGAGCATGGCGAACGTTGCGCCCAGGCGCGCCAAGCCGGTGATTGGCCGACTGCTGCCAGGCACGCCGCCTTGGCTGCCGAAGCAGCCCTGAACTTGGCCAAGCAATGCCAAGGGCAAGTCGCGCAGCGCTATGTGGAAGAAGCCGAAGCCTGGCTGGACGCTGCCGAGGAGATGCAGTCGCAACCAGCCGCAGTCGCTAAGCCTGCGGCCTCGGCTGATTCGACCGAAAGCAGTGTTGGCGGATGGACGCCTATGCCGGACTCAGGCGTGCGCTTTGCCCACATCGCTGGCATGGATGACGCTAAGCAGGCTATCCGCGATATGATCATCGCGCCGCTCGCTGCCAAGGAACACGCCCGGGCGCTGGGAGTACGGCCTGGCGGCGGCGTGCTTTTCTTTGGCCCGCCAGGCAATGGCAAGACTATGATCGCACGCGCCATTGCCGGAGAGATCGCCGCGCCATTCTACTATGCCACCGGAGCCGAAATCAGATCCAAGTGGCATGGCGAATCAGAACAGCGCCTCCGCTCACTGATCCAGACCGCGCGAGCGAATCCGATAGCTGTCCTTTTCCTGGACGAAATCGAGGCTATTTTCCCCAAGCGAGGACGGGCCTCGGCGGTTGACAACCGCATTGTGACCCAGTTCCTGGCCGAAGTCGGCGGCTTTGTCCAAAGCGATAATGTCCTTCTCCTGCTGGGGGCGACTAATCGTCCGTGGGATATCGACGACGCGGTTTTCCGCACCGGTCGTTTTGATCGGAAAATCTACGTCGGTGCGCCTGATGTCGCTGCCCGTCGGGCTATCCTTGCCGGACAGCTGCGCGATTTGCCTGGCGCGACGGATATTGACCTTGACGCCTGGGCTGAACGTCTTGACGGCTACACTGGCAGCGATTTAGTCGGGCTGGTTGACGCAGCCAAGCGCAATGCTCTTCGCCGCTGCCTGGACAGCGGCGCTCCGCCGAATCTGTCTGCCGCCGACCTCGAAGCGGTCGTTCCCGCTATCACGGCCTCGGCCACGCCAGAGCTCATGCGCCAGTATGAGCAATTTCTGGCCGCCCGCTTCGCGAATTGAACCTACTACAGGAGGATGAGCATGGGTATGTTTTTCAAGTCCAAGCAGGAACGTGAGCGCGAAGAGCGCCGTGACCGCCGCCGCGCTTTTCGGCAGGCGGAAAATGCCATTGATGACGTGAAGGAGCGCATTGCTACCCTGGACAAGAAGGCCAGTGCGCAGTGGGCAGATGCCCGCCAGGCTCTGGCCGAAGGGCGTCAGGCAGCGGCCAATCGTGCGCTTATCGGCTACCGCGCCACCCAGGTGATCATGGTGCGCCTGGAACAAAAGCGCTGGGTGTTTGAGCAGCATGTCGAGAAGCTCCGCGCTGCTGGCAGCGACGCTGACTTCGCCGCCGCGCTAGCCGCCGTCAATAAGATCATGGCCATCGATCCGGAAAAGATCGCTGACGCCTTTGACGATAGCGCCGAGCTTCTATCTGAGCAGAGCGACGCTGACCGCGAATGGAATAAGCTCTACGAAAAGGAAATGGCCGGCGCTGGCGAAGCGCTTAACGACCATATCCCCAGCCTGGAAGAATTGGCAAAGCAGCTTGATGCCGAGGCCAGCAGCGGCATCGGCGCTAAAACCGACGACAAAACACCGGCTGCACCGCAAGCAGATTTAGCCGAACGCTTAGCCAGCGGACGCCAGCGCGTCGAGGCCATCCTCAAGAACAGCGAAAAAACGCCGTAGCAAAAAATCGCAATCGGAGACCGATTGATATTTGGAGTCCTGACGAGCTGCGGAGCTAAAGTGCCTTATCCGAGAAGCTTGGCTCTGAAGCTCACCGGAACTCCGAGTATCAATGAGTGACTGATTGCCAAAACAAAAATTTCGTGCCCTTTCGTGTTTTTCGTGGTTAAAAAAAATAGGTTGTGGACTGGTAGTCCACCCTAAGCATTTCCAGTTTTTCTGAAAAATCCTTCATTAGAGACCAAAATCTTGGAGATAGTAGTATAGTACTGTTATTCAACCGAGAACATAGCCCCTGTGGGATAGCTGTTGCATGAGCGCGAAAATGCATCTTAGTCTGCACAGGTTTTCGGCTGTGCTTGCGATATGAGTCGAAGGGGAGTCTTTGAGGGTCATGCTGTGTCCGCATTGTCAATTTGAAATTGGGCAGGGGGCGAAATTTTGTCCGGAATGCGGTGCGCGCGTGTCTGGCATGTCCCGTTTCTTCCAAGGGGACGGGGTGTCTGTGAACCATAAGCGCACCATGGTGGGGACGTTGCCCCGCGTTTCGGTCGCGCCGTCAGCCCCACCTGAGCCGGAAGGCAGCGTGGATAGAGTCGACACCTTGACAGGGATGTCCTCGGCGGACGAAGCTGCTGCTGGCGGCAAGCCTTTGGGCGACCGCTACCAGTTGTTGCAGGAGCTTGGCGAGGGCGGCTTCGCCAAGGTGTGGCTGGCCAAGGACCTCAAGCTGGGGCGCCAGGTGGCGGTGAAGCGGCTGAAGGCCGAAGCGGCAATAGGCCCGGAAGGCAGCCTGGCCCGCAAGCGCTTCTTGCAGGAATCCCAGGCGATTGCCCGACTCAACCACCGCAACATCGTGCAGGTGTTCGATGCCGACAGCGACGCAGAAGGGCCGTACCTGGTGATGGAGTACGTGGACGGCCCGACACTGCGCGAGCATCTGCGTCAAGCCGGCCGGCTGGAGCAGGCCGAGGCCCTGCGGCTGTTCCAGGGGATTGCGCAGGGCGTGGCCTTTTCGCACCGGCATAACATCATCCACCGCGACCTCAAGCCGGCGAACATCCTGCTGGCAAAGGAGGGCGGGCAATTTTTGCCGAAGATCGTGGATTTCGGCTTGGCGCGGGCTGGCGCTGACAGCAATGTGTCGCTGACCGGCTATGGTATGGGCACAATGGGCTATATGCCGCCTGAACAGCGCCGCGATGCCAAGAGCGTCAATCACACGGCCGACATCTACGCACTAGGAAAGATTCTCTATGAGCTGGTGTCGGGAGCCGGCCCGGATAATGTGCTGCCCAACAAGATACCACCGCCGCCAGCCCTGGCGCGGGTGATCTTCAAGTGCATTGAGGACAACCCGGCCGAACGCTATTTCAGTGTGGATGAATTGCTTGATGCATTGTCGAACTTGTCATGGCAGCCCGCCGAGTCGGTTGCCGGTACGAGCCTGGATGCCAATGCCTGCCCCTCCTGCAAGGCGTCCAATCGCAGCGAGGTGAAATTCTGCGAGAGCTGCGGGGCTGGGCTGATGCGCTTTTGTCCGGAATGTGGAGGGGAAAACCGTGTCAGCCTGCCGTTCTGCGGCGGTTGCGGCACGGATGTCAATGCTTTCCTGATTGTGCTGGACATTGCCCAGAAGATGCGGGTCTATGTCGATGAAAAGAAATGGACCAGGGTCGAGAAGGAATATGGCCTGCTGCCGGAGTCGCCCCGGCTGCACGGCAAAAAGGGCGGCCAGTTGCTGGCCGAGGTGAAATCGCTCAAGGAGACGGCGGCGGCCAGGTTGCAACGACTGGATGAGCTGCTGAAGGTGGTCACGGCTTCCGTGCAAAAGCGGCACTACGAAACAGCCACCAAGGCGCTGGCGGAATGTTTGGAGATCGACCCGGACAATGCGGTTGTCGTCCAGGCGCGCCGGGAGCTTGACCAGCAGGAAGCGCAGGCCGCCGCAGTCGTGGCCGAGTTAGGCGCCGCGCTGGACGGCAAGCATTGGCGGCAGGCGTTGCAGCTGGCAGACAAGGCAGCCAAGGATTTCCCGCAGTTTGGCTATATTGCGGAAATGCGCCAGCAGGCGGCGGCGAAGGCAGCCGAGGAGAAGCAACGTGTTGCCAAGGTTACTGGAGGTCTTGTCGAGGCGGCTAAATTTATGCAGGAGCGTCGGCTGGTTTCCTGCCGCCGTAAGGTTGACGAGCTGCTTCAGCTGCAAGGAAAGCTTGAGGTGGTGGATGACCCTGACTGCGCCCAGAAAATGTCGGCGGCAAGAGAGTGGTTGCCCGCGCTGGTTGACGAACTTCAGGGAGTCGAGGCTGAGACGGAGGAATTGCTGGACCAGGCTCGCGTGAAATTGTCGCAGGGAGAGATCGAGGCGTGCCTGCTGTTATGTAAGAATGTGCAGGACAAGAATATCGAGGAATCCGAATGTGCAAGAGTCAGCGCCGCCGCCGAAGAGCGTTTTCGGATTCAGGTGGATGTTAAGGAACAGCTGCAGATGGCCAACATGTATTGGGTTGCCGGGCGCTGGGCAGAAGCCGAAAAAGCTGTCAAGGCGATTTTGGCCTATCAGCCGGAGCATGCTGAGGCAACTCAATTAGGGCAAGAG
>Ga0209510_1002519_pt1 | contig 18636 bp, 18 predicted proteins | sample BiotimSIPDNA_FD_185749 | JGI IMG/M metagenome (GOLD analysis project Ga0209510, IMG submission 185749) | Anaerobic biogas reactor microbial communites from Washington, USA - Biogas_R1 time_0 SIP DNA (SPAdes) (version 2) | ecosystem: Engineered > Bioreactor > Anaerobic > Unclassified | place... | reverse complement strand
GCGTTGCCAAGCGCGTCAAGATCACCTGGCAGTTCTCCATCCAAGCGGCGCGTGCCAAGCTCAATTCACACTATGTTAAGGTTCACGCTAATAACGAAAAGTTTAAAGAAACTTAATTTACGATGTATTTAGTCTTATGGTGTCCAACAGCGCGATACTTTCTTCGGCCAGTTGCATGGGATGACGGGTGGGTGATCCGGGTTCCATTCCTGATTGCTCCTTTCGCAAATGAATGATTCGTTCACAATAATATGTCTGTGTGCCTAAATGTCAAACTCGGTTGCCATAGCTGCACGTAAAGGCGGCAAACAAGTGCGCGTTCGCGATCGTATCTGGCGATCGCGAACGCAAAGCAACAGATTCGGGGAGGTGTGCTATGCCGCAGGTAGGGGTTGGATGCACAGCATCCCGATGAAGCAAATCAGCAGCGCCAGCAGGACCGCGGCAATGGTGAGCGCGATCCGCACTTTGCGCCCCAACCACTTGTCGAGCGGCGCCAGCAGGGGGACGACATCCTTGAGCTTTTCATCGTCGCCTGAAAGGGTTTCGCGGCGTTTCCAGGCCGTCCAGATTAGATAGGGGATGCCGAGGAAGCACACCCCCAGGGTGAAGAAGGCATCGACAGCTATCCTGAAAGACTGATCTAGTTCACCGGCTGCATCGCGGATGTTCACGGAGAAGATGGTGCCGCTGATGACGAGGATCGCGGCTCCCAGGCCCAGCAACACGCGTCCGCTACGTGGCGCAATCTCGCCATCCTTGTTGGCGAAGGCAGACCCCAGGCTGAGGACATTGTAGGCCATCAACAGGACGAAGATCAAGGTCGGCGCAAAGCTGTCGGCAGACTCTGCCGTCATCTCAAGGGCGCTGAACAGCTCTTTCCCGCTAAACGCCATCACGAAGCCCGCGCTGAACAGCGGTATGGCGAAGCTGAGTGTGAGCAGCATTGCGGCATTTTTGGTGTTCCAGCGCCGGGCAATCATCAGCCCAAACATCAGCAGGATCAACGGTATCGCCAGCATTCCATCGACGAACAGGGCAATGAAGAAATCAGACGGCGTGCCGGAGTTGGCATTGAAAGCAGTGGCGAAAAGCAACACGGTTGGGTGGACAAGCACGACGAAGAGCGCAAAAATTCGCAGTAAACTGCCCGAGAGGAAGCGCCGCAGAAGGATCATCAGCATATGGCCTAGACCGAGCGCCGCGTGGACCAATGCCAGGCCGTTGAGAAACCACCAGGGCAGCGCGACGAAGGCCATAATGTCGAAAGAGACGACCAGGGCCTCGGCGACGTTTTTGCGTTCAGCGGCGACAAGCCACAACCCCATCAGATAGTAAAGGGAGACAACAATCCAACCCGCAAACTCGATGAGCGGATAGTCGCGCCATTCCTTTTTACGATGGGTGAAGAGGTAGAGGCCGAGTACAGCCAGGAGCAACAACGGCGCGCTGCCGCAGAAGGGCAGCACCCGCAATCCGGAGACGAAAGAGTCGCTATCCAGACCGGAAAAGGGGGTCATAAAGAACAGTTGCGCCCCGAAGAGCGCCAGCACCGGCAGGAAAATGCGCCGCCGGCAATCCGTCGCGCCGGTCATGATGTAAGCCCAGGCCAGCGTCAGCCCCAGGCTGCTCACGATCATCACCAGAATGGGGACGTGTTTCGAGACCTGCACGCTGCCCTCGAATGCCATAAAGTTGACCATCGGCAATCGCGCGCCGAAAATCTCGAAGAACACCGTCATCAATAACAGCAGGAAGACTGCCGCATAGCCGCCCCACGTCAGGATTTTGTGGCTCAGTGAGAGCTGGCTGAAATCGATCAGCGTCTCTTTGAGGGGTTCGATGTACAGTGAGACGAGAAGGTCACGTACCCATGTAAGCGTTCGTTTGACGGTCTGAGTGATCATAGGCATCTTTCCATTCGTTGACCTGTGAGCTATTTGGGGTTGGCACAGTCTCACGCCTGGCTTTCAGTCGCTTGAGCCGGAATGTCTCCTCGCGCTCGCGCTCCTCCAGGGCGTTTTCGATGTAGGCGATGGCTTCCTCGTATTCTGGGATGAAGATGTAGTGCAGCGCATTGACGCGGCGCTGCGTCTTCTGCAATTCGTGCGCCAGCCGCCATACAGTAGTGAGTGTCTCGGAGAGTCGCGGAATTTCGGTGAGAACGTCACGGAAATGCGTGGTGACCTCGTCGAGGGCCACCGTCGTGCTGCCCAGGCCGTAGGGCATCTCCGGTGGCGCGCCGTGGACTTCGACGCGGGGAATGACCACCCCCATCACGCTTTGCAACTTGATCTCCACTTCGACGCTCTTGTGAACGGCGAGCGCCGTCCACATCAGGCGCTCGCGCCCCATCGAAAGCCGCGCGGCGGTCAGCGTTTGATAGGCCGCATCGAATTTCTGCCAGACTTCCGTCTGCTGCGCTGTTGCGTCGTGCGCCACGCGGATGAGTTCGCTGGTCAAGACTTGCCGTTTCTTGTCCAGGATCTCGTACCCCTCCTGCGCCATTTTTAACGCCTGGCGCACACGGAGCAGATTGCTGCGAGTCGGCGTGATCCGCTGTGGCATAAGTTACATTTCCTTGTCGAAACCCGGAGATACAGAGTTTGCGGAGAAGTAATGGGCCAAAAATAGAGAAATCTCTGTGCCTCCGTGGTGAATATCAGTAACCGGCATCGTCTTGCCTCTTGTAGTGTTGCGCGATTTCGGCTTCGCTCACGCGCGTCAATTCTTCGTGGGGTAGCGGCGCTAGTGTTCGCCAGCCGATGTCGAGCGTCTCCGCAAGGCTGCGGTTTTCGTCGCGCCCCTGCCCGATGAACATCTGCTCGAATGTCTGTCCAAACTTCAAGTATGCCTTATCGACGTCCACCAACTCTTCTTCACCGATGACCGACGCCAACGACCGTACATCCTGTACATGCGCGTAGGCCGCGTAGAGTTGCGCGGCGAGGTGTGGATGATCCGCCCGCGTGCGCCCTTCACCGATGCCGTCCTTCATCAAACGCGAAAGCGAGGGCAGCACGGCGATGGGCGGGTAGATATCGCGATTGAACAGCTCGCGGCTGAGCACCGTTTGCCCTTCGGTGATGTAGCCGGTGAGGTCGGGAACGGGGTGGGTGATGTCGTCGTTGGGCATGGTGAGGATGGGCATTTGCGTGATCGAGCCATCGCTGCCCTTGATGCGGCCCGTGCGCTCGTAGAGTGAGGCTAGATCGCTGTAGAGGTAGCCGGGGTACCCCTTGCGTCCGGGTACTTCGCCGCGCACGTTGGAGATTTGCCGCAGGCTCTCGCAGTAGTTGGTCATATCTGTGAGGACGACCAGTACGTGCAGATTTTGCTCAAAGGCGAGATACTCGGCCAGCGTAAGCGCCGCTCTCGGTGTGATAAGCCGTTCGATGGGTGGATCGTCGGCCAGATTGAGGAACATCGCCACGCGCAGCAGCGCGCCGCTCTCGGTGAACGATGCGCGGAAGAACTCGGCGACGTCGTGTTTTACCCCCATCGCTGCAAAGACGATGGCGAATGACTGCTCGGCGCTACTAGAAGGAATCGTTGCCTGGCGCACAATCTGCGCCGCCAGCTGGTTGTGGGGTAGGCCGCTGCCAGAGAAGATGGGCAGCTTTTGCCCCAATACCAGCGCGTTCATCCCGTCGAGGGCAGAGAGGCCGGTCTGGATGATGTCGCGCGGGTAGACGCGCGCCGTGGGATTGATTGGCTGTCCGTTGACGTCGGCCCAGCGGTCGGCTAGGGGCGGCGGCCCGCCATCGATGGAATTTCCCAGGCCATCGAACGTGCGCCCGAGCATCTCCCGCGAGACCGGTATGTGCATCGGACGGCCCACAAAGCGCACGCGCGTGCCCTCGATGGAGAGACCCGTCGCGCCTGCGAAGACTTCGATAACGGCGACTGACGTTCCATTGGCGATTTCCCCGATTTCCAGAACGCGCCCACGACGCACGTTACCGGCAGCATCCACAATCTCGGCGACCTCGTCGTAGCCGACGCCGCGCATCCCTTCGACGACCACCAACGGCCCTTCGATGCGTGCTGCCCCCAGAACCTCTTGTCCTCCGTATTCACTGCTCGTGTGCATTCCACCATCCTCGGAATTAAATCGCGAATCTACACGCATTCTCACGAATAGAAATCAAAATCAGTGTACATTTGTGATAGAACTACGCGTACGTTTGCTCCAACTGATTCATTTGCGCGTCCAAATCGGCTGTAATAACGTCAATCCGGGCGATGTTGTCATTGGGTACGGTGGTCTTCATTCGCACCAGGGTATTGACGATGGGTAGATCGTGCAGGACGACGATGGGACAGCCTTTGGCGACGATGCGCTCGGCGCGATCGTGAAAGTGCAGGATAGTGCGCAGCATCCGCACCTGCTTTTCGACTGTCGCGTACGCGTCCACCGGATCGAGGGCGTTCTGTTGCAGGAGCCCCTCGCGCAGCAGGCGCGTCGTCTCCAGGATGAGACGTTGGTCGTCGGGCAGCGCGTCTGGCCCCACGAGTTTGACGATTTGCTGCAACCGGCTCTCCCGCTGCAGGAGGTCCATCGCCTGCGCGCGCAGACTGTACCAGTCGGCGTATCCCTGCGCCGTCCACCACGCCTGCACCTCATCGACGTACTCGCTGTAACTGTCCAACCAGTTGATGGCGGGGAAATGGCGCGCTGAAGCCAGGGCCTTATCCAGCACCCAGAAGCTGCGGATAAAGCGTTTGGTGTGCTGGGTCACCGCCTCCGAAAAGTCTCCGCCCGGCGGGCTGACCGCGCCGATGACGCTGACCGAGCCTTCCGCGCCGTTTAGCGTGGTGACGCGCCCGGCCCGCTCGTAGAACTCCGCCAGCCGCGCGGCAAGGTAGGCCGGATAACCTTCCTCAGCGGGCATTTCCTCGAGCCGTCCGGAGATTTCGCGCAGCGCCTCGGCCCAACGCGAAGTCGAATCGGCCATCAGGGCGACGTCGTAGCCCATGTCGCGGTAATATTCGGCCAGGGTGATGCCGGTGTAGATGCTGGCCTCGCGTGCAGCGACCGGCATATTGGAGGTGTTGGCAATGAGGATTGTGCGCTCCATCAGCGATTCGCCGCTGTGGGGATCGCGCAATTCCGGGAATTCTTGCAGCACCGCTGTCATCTCGTTGCCGCGCTCGCCGCAGCCCACGTAAATAACCACGTCGGCGTCGCTCCATTTGGCGATCTGGTGCTGGGTGATGGTCTTCCCCGCGCCGAAGCCACCCGGAACTGCCGCCGCGCCGCCTTTGGCCAGCGGAAAGAATGTGTCGAGCACGCGCTGCCCGGTTGTCAGCATCTCCGTAGGCGGCATCCGCCGTTGATAGGGACGTGGGCGGCGCACCGGCCAATATCGCAGCATGGCAATGTCTTCTTCGCCGTGCGGCGTTTTCAGGGTGGCGATGGGGTTGACGATAGTATATTCGCCCTCCGGCGCGACCCAGGTGAGCACCCCCGCCATATCCGGCGGGACCAGCACGCGATGTTCGATCAGGGCGCTTTCGGGGACGGTACCCAGGAGCGCGCCGCCTCCCACGCGGTCGCCGGCCTTGGCGTGCGGTGTAAAAGTCCATTTCTCGCGGCGATAGAGGGGGGTGGTCTTGATCCCCCGCCCGATGAACGCGCCGCTGCGCAGTTCCAACACCGGCAGGGGGCGCTGAATACCGTCGAAGATGCTGCGCAATAGCCCCGGCCCCAGTTCCACGGACAGCGGATGACCGGTGCTGAAAACCGGTGCACCCGGAGCCAGCCCCGAGGTTTCCTCGTACACTTGAATCGTGAGGACGTTGCCTTCCAGCCGGATGACTTCGCCCACTAGATGCTCGTCGCCCACTTCGACGACGTCAAGCAGGCCGACGTGCTGCGAACCGCGCGCGCGCACTACCGGCCCGTTGATCCAGATAACGGACGCCACCGGTGTCTGGTTAATCTCTAAACTTGTCATTGTATCTCTCCAGCGAGAATGCGGTAGACCTCGGTACGCAGGCTGTCTTGTATGCGGGCAAGCCGCGCCTCGAAGGTGTTGTCGTAGCGCCGCTTTCCATCGGGCGTGCTCAGGACGATGCCAATGCTGCTGAGCGGCGCGCCTTCTGTTAGAAGATCGCCCCGGCGTAGGGTGACGTGCCGCTCGCGCGCTATCGCTGCCAAAAATGCATCGGTCAGGAGCGTCTGCGTTTGCGCGTCTGCGTGGACGATACAGGTATCGTTATCCAAAACGGTAATAGCCTCATCCAGCAGATGGCGTACGATGTCGGCGTAGTCGGGACGTTGCGGCAGCATGGTCAGCTTATGGCGCGCGGCAGCGAAGGCGCGTTCGATAACCTGCTCGCGGCGCTGCAACTTGATCATCTGCGCCTCCACCTGTGCTTTTGCGCCGGCCTGCTCGATGAGATGGGGAACCTGTTGTTCGGCGGCGTGCAGGATGGCCGTGCTTTCGGCTTCCGCCCGCACTTTCGCCTGTTTGTGGATGGCGTCGGCCTTGCTACGCGCCTCTTCAAGGATGCTCTGCGCCTCTTGTTGGGCGATTCCCATGATCGCTTGTTCGAGGACCTGGACGTTATTGACCTCTGTCATAGCCTTATCCCGGTAGTCCGTTGAATCATCTCGTCAAGTTTCTGGCGATCTGCCGGTGGTCCGCCTGGCCCTGGGATTTCCATCAACAGCGGGACAGCAGTCCGCATGGCGAGCTGGTTTACGCGTTGGCGGACCAGCGCAGCAGCCTCTTCGGTGATGAGGATGATGCCGATACTGGTATCACGCAGCGCCGTATCGAGTGCTGTGTTGACCTCCTCGGCAGTGGTCACGATATGCCCCTGCACGCCGACGAGCGCGAATCCGCGGACCGCGTCGGTGTGGCCGATAACCATGAGTTTCATCGTCTAACGGTTTAGGATGATAAACGCGATAATCAACCCGTAGATGGCGACACCTTCGGCCAACCCGACGAAGATCAAGGCGCGCCCGAATACGTCCGGTTTCTCGGCGATGGCGCCGATGGCCGCGGTACCGGTGGTGCTCACCGCATACCCTGCGCCGATCGAGCCAACGCTCACGGCGATCGCCGCCGCGAAGGGCGTGTATGGGTCGGCTGCAGCGGCCTGCGCCAGTCCGGAGGCCGCAACGATATCCGGGGCGAGGAACCACGCCAGCCCCGCTCCCAGTAGCATCACGGCGAGCACGATATTGATCGTGGTCAGGCTGTGGATTAGCTTGTGGGTGGCCTCCACCCGTGATCCGCCCCGCTGTCGCAGGACAAACGCCATCACTGGCATCAAGGGCAATAGCCCTGCCAGTAGTACAAGGATAGAAATCATAATATACCTCCTCAAAGACTGAACCACGAATCCACACGCATTTTCACGAAGAGAGAGGAAAATCGTGGGGGTTCGCAATTAATTTATCAATCCGTTGACGCGCTCTCACTTGGAATGAGCGACAGCGGTTGGTACGCCACGCCAGCGCCGGAGAAGAATTTGCTGAACAACTCGTAGTACTCCAAACGCAGGGTCTGAATACCCACGATCATCCCTTCGAAACCGATGATGAACAGATTGCCCAGAATCACGACGATCCAGTAACCGAGACTGCTCTGCGTGCCGACGATGCCGGCAATGATAAAGACGACCAGGCTCAACGCCCCGTGCGCCACCGCGAACGCGCCCATGCGCACGTAGGAGAGCGTGTTGCTTAACAGGCCAATCACCGTCTCGAAAAGCTCGAACAGCGCCGACACGACATACAGTCCCATACCCTCTTCAAACAGGGGTCGGTGGCCGTCCACCAGGCGCTCGAAAAACTCTGCAAATGTCATCCCGACGCCGGAAATGAAGGCTACGAGCGCCAGCGCGTTGCCCGAAATCGGCAGGGTGACCCCAAAGGCGCGTACCGCCATCCCCAGCAGCGACCAGTAAAAGAGGATACCTGTCAATCCGTTGCGATTGAAGATGGCGCGCCCCCATCGCCGCGCGAGTACCCCGTTGAGGCTATTGGTGAACATCCCCAGACTAAGCAATATCACACCGACGCCGACGGCAAAGAGCAGGATATCCGTGATTTCTTCTAGCGGATGGAACCACAGCGCCGGGAACACTTCCTCGAAGCCGAAGATACTGCCATAGAGGAAACCGAAAATCATCGCCGACGCGCCGCACAGCGCGATGACAATCCCCGCGCTGCTCATGCCGCGCAGTGCAGGAACCTTGCGGCTGGCGAACAGCAAGCCTACCAGCAACATCAGCAGCCCATGCCCCACGTCTCCGAACATCAACCCAAAGACGAGGGGGAAGGTGAGTGCCAGCACCGGCGATGGATCCAATTCGCCGTAGCCGGGTTGCCCGTACGTGGTCACCAGCCCTTGAAAGGCACGTATCAGAGGTGGGTTGTGCAGCGACGCCGGGATGTGTCCAGCATCTTCGGGGCGCGGTTTGACGGTTTCGACGATGACTTTGTCGCTCACTTTGACGATAGCTTGATCCAGCTCGCCGTGGCGGGTGGTGGGCACCCAACCTGTGACTAGGTAGGCGCGTTGTACCCGCTCATAACCGGCGATGGTGTGGGCCAGCGCGCAACTCGCCCGCACGCGCCACAGGAGATGGCGCAGATGGCGGACGCGCGATTCTTGGAGGTGCGCGATGGCGGTTTCGTGTTCGACGATATGCTGTCGCGTGCGCTCGATGCCGGCCCGCAGCGCTGTGATTGCCTGGGCGGGCGTGCCTGGGTACTCCTCGGGCGTGATCAGCGGATTGAGATAGGCGCTGCGCGCGGCCCGGTTTAGCACTGCCGCGTCCCGTTGCAGCCCGAACAGCATCACCGTGGCGAGGTGATTTTCACGGCGCAGGGTAACGAGCACGAAGGGCGTGCGTTCCAGGCTGCTTTCCAGACGCTCGATGTTCGCCACGGGCATGGACCCCAGGATCGCGAAGGTGTATCGCAAATCGCGTAGTGCGCCCAAGTCTACGTCCAGGTTGGCGATAGGCTCGAGTTGGCTGATGTATTTCTGCAACTGCGCCAACCGGCGCTGCGCTGCTTCCAATTCGCGGACGGGGACTTCGGCTTCGTGTTCCAACCGCTTGATATCGCGTTCGGCGACACGTGGTTCGATGATATGCGGCGTTTCGGTGGCGGGTGGCCCTTCGTTGATGTGGAGTTCTTCCATCACTATAAGGATGCGTCGTTCCAAAGCGACAAAATCGGCGGCCCAGGTCTGCCACTCGCCGGTGCGATCCGTGGATGCGGCAAGGCTAGTCTGGCGGTTGGGAACGTGGTGGAAGACCCCCGAAGCGGCCAGCGCTTCGGTCACGCGGACGACCTCCTGCTCCGGTATCATCAGTTCGATTTTATCCATGGCTTGCGGTTTGAACATAATCACCTGCGCTAAATATCAATCGTCGCAGCGAGCGTTTCTACAGGCAGACCGGAAGCGGTAGCCTCCACAATCGCGGTCAAATCACGCAGCTCGTATTCGAGTAGGAGCAGGTAGGCCACCGGGACGCCGATGTGGAAAGGATCGCCGAGGAATGTTTTGCGGCATAAGCGCGTGATACGCCGGTTGAGGGCGCGCTCCAGTGCTGCCAGCCGACGCTCCGGCGTGATGTTGTCCAGCGCCTCGAGATCGGGATAGAGGTGCCGGGTCACGCTGACGATGGCATCGGGATCTCCGGTAGCGCTTGAAGCGATGGCGCGAATGTCTTCGTCGCGCACCTGGTAGCCGAAGGGCAGCGTGTAGTTGATGATTTCCTGCGTGGAAAGCCGGTGATACGCGCGGTAACGCGCGGCCCAGAGCAGGTTATCCGCGTCGATAAACGTTCCTACTAACCGCAAGGCATGTTCGTGATCCACGCCTTTGAGATCGTGAATGGTTTGCCATATCGAGCGTCGGTGGTCCAGGTCCAGTGCCACTTCAAGCGGAAAGAGACTTTGTTCGGCCTCATAGCGATCTAGCGCGTGGACCAGTATCTCATAGTAAGGTGTGTGACGGATGCGCTCGATCGCCCGCACGATAGCGCCGCTGTCGAGCATCCGCTGCATATCGTCGAGGGTCAGCGTGACATGGCGCGTCATCGGCGATAACAGACGCAGCACTTCGTTCCACGTTGCCCCGGTGGCGATACCTCGCAGGATGGCTTTGAGGTTATCGACCTCGTAGAGCCGCCATAATTGGGTCAGCAGTGTGCCGCCTGGTTCCGGCGTTAGCCGGATCAGTTTGTCGTAACCGTGGGCGAGATGCCAGCGTAGTTGATAGACCACGCGGCGTGGCGTGAGTGCCTGGCGATCCATTTTGAGATAGGGTGCATAGGCCGTGGTGGTGAGTGTCGTCACGAGTGCGTCGAGGTTGCGTGCCTGGACGAGCAGGTGGCATGTCTCCGCGGTGAGCAGTTTTGAGTACAAGGCCCGCGTGGTGGCGTTGACCGCGGCATAGGTCGTGACACCGGAGTGTCTCATAGTTGCCCTATGACCCGTGTGAGCACAAAATCGACGGCTTGCGCGAGGTTCTTGGCGGCTGAAACGTCCAATCGTTGGGCTTCCGTTCCGGCATGGGCAAGAATCCACGCGCGTTCTGCTTCAGCCTTCTCTTGTCCCACGGCTATAACTCGGTCGGCCTGCTGCTGTGCCTGCGCGATGTGGTGCGCATACAGGCGGGCCGCGGCCCTTTCCGCTTCAGCAGTCAAGCTGGTGGCCTGATGTTGGGCCTCATCTCGGAGCTTAACCGCAGTGTTTTCGATCGTGAAGATGTGTACAACCGTTTCCTGGCTCATGGTTTCTGTTGTCCGACAATAATAAACCGCCGTCGCGTGAATTCTCGCAGTCCGGCGGTGCAGGCATTATATCTCAAGTCGGAGGAAGATCAAGGTGTCGTCTGGCACCGAAATCGAAACGATCTTTCCGGTCTTTCAGTATTGTGGTATAATATTTGTGAATGGCTTGTAACTTTTTATTGAGGCCATGCTCACGCAAGAAAGGAGGTCAATAGCCATGGGCATACATCTGTACCTGTCGATGATTCCCGAAGCGCTCATTGCTTCCATGTTAACGCCTGAGGAATTTGGTGTTTACTATGCTGTGGGGAGCGAGAAGAAATCGCGCGGGCAGGCAATGTTCTTCGAGCTTGATCCCGATTTCCGCCATCCTGAATTGGCCATCGATGAAGGATTTCGACGCTGTATCCCGCACGAAGATGGGCGTCCCAAGAACTCGATCTACATCACCGTCTACCGCGCCCTCGAACGGGTTGCCCTTGACGCCATTCGCAAACTCTACCTGGTAACACAGGACGGTCGTGTGCTTGATCTGGAAGGAACATCCCTCAATATTCCCGATGACATCGGCGGCATGCATCTCTATCAGGAAATTGCGCCGGTTACCCCGCTCATCGTTAGTACGCTGGGGGCCAAGGCATTCTACGACTTGATTGTGAAAAATCCTACCTCGCTTTTGACGCTTCCGGCGGTCTGCTTTGCGGAGTTGCGGCTTGGCGAATTGGCGAACAACCCTGAGTATGGCAGTGTGGGCGACTTGCCCTATACGAATATCGACCATTTGCGGCAATGCTTGTCCGACCTCAGCGCCAAGACCGTACACACTAAGATGGTGGACCGACTCAGTTCGCCGGCGTTTCCCTATCGTATGCTCAAGAGCGGTATTTTTGTCGGCAATCTGGAGAAGTTGATGTTCTTCCCGCTGCCTTCGCAGGAAGAGCTGCGCACACAGCACTATCGCTGGTGGCGCTCGGCGAATATGTAATTTTAACCCGGCGGCATCGCAAGCGTGCTGCCCCCTTAATCAGATCACGAAAGGCTCATAGCTCTCCTGCGGTTGAGTTGCTAACGAAACCGTGCAGTTGAGAAGCCTGCAACTGAGGCGTGTCCAGTCTGCGCAGTACGGCGGCCAGCGACGCGCATCGTAGGGAGCGTGAGCCTCTTTGTGTGTCAATTAATCTTATTCACGGAGGTTTAGGAGAAAAATGGATATTTGGCTTATCATCAGTTTAGTTGCGGGACTCATTTCAGTGGGCGTTGCCGTGGTGATTTTTAACTGGGTCAAGAAGCAGGACCCCGGTACGGAACGTGCCCAAAAAGTGGCGAAGTGGATCCGGGACGGTGCAGCATCGTATCTCAAGAAACTGTACACCGCGCTTGGCGGCCTGGCGCTGGCGATGTCGGTTGTCTTGGTCATCGTCTTTGGCATCCAAGACTCATTCGAGCACTCGATCGTGATGGCAATCGCCTTCATCTTCGGCGCAGCCTGTTCTTCGGTCGCCGGGTATATGGGTATGATGATCGCCGTGGAAGCGAACGTCCGCAGTGCGACCGCCGCCGAGAAGGGCCTCAACCCCGCCTTCAACATCGCGTTCAAGGCTGGCGCAGTGATGGGCCTGGCGATGGTCGGCCTGGGCATCTTAGGCATGACCCTGGTTTACATGATCACCCGGATGCCGCAGATGGTGTTGGGCTTCAGCTTCGGCGCGTCGATGTTGGCGCTGCTGGCGAAGGCCGGCGGCGGCATTTACACCAAGACCGCCGACATCGCTGCCGACCTGGTCGGCAAGGTCGAAGTGGGTATCCCCGAGGACGATCCCCGCAACCCCGCCGTGGTTGCCGATAACGTGGGCGACAACGTGGGTGACGTGGCCGGTATGGGCGCGGACATTCTCGACAGCTACATCGCCAGCACGGTCGCCGCGATGCTCCTGGGCGCGGCGCTGTCTCTGACGACAGATGAAGTGACCAAGTACACGGTGCTGCCGTTGATTCTGTGTATGTTGGGCAGTTTTGCTTCGCTTATCGGCTTGCAGTTCGTGCAGGTGAAGGAAGGCGGCAAGCCCGGCAAGTCCCTCAACAACGGGACGATTTATACCTGTGTTATCTTCGGCGTGTTGGTCGTGGCCGCCACGTTCATCGGCGGGTTCGATCTGGCCGCGATGTGGGCCACCCTGGCCGGTTTGATTACCGGCGTGGTGATCGGCTTCACTTCCGACTTCTTCACCGGCGACGACCGCCCGCCCGTGGTCGAGACCGCGCGTGTTTCCACGTCCGGTGCAGCGATCAACATCATCACCGGCTTCAGCTACGGGTTGATCAGTATTGCCCCCTCGATGATCGGTATCGTCGTGGCGATGTTGATTGCCTACTTCGTGGGTGATGCGTCCAGCGTGATCAACGGCGTCTACGGTGTGGGGTTGGCCGCCGTGGGTATGTTGTCGATCAGCGGGATGATCGTTTCTTCAGACGCCTACGGGCCGATCGTGGACAACGCCCGTGGTATCGCCGAAATGGCAGGGATGTCCGAAGAGGTCGTGCGCGTGGCCGACGTGATGGATGCGGCGGGCAACACCGCGAAAGCCATCACCAAGGGCTTCGCCATCAGCGCGGCGGCGTTGACGGTGCTGGCATTGTTTGCGGCTTATTCGAGCGAGGTTTCGATGGCCGCGGCGAAACTCGGCCTCACGATTGACATGACGATGAGTTTGTCAGACCCGTTGGTGATCGCCGGTATGTTCCTCGGCTCGATCACGCCGCCGCTGTTTAGCGCGCTGACGATGCTTTCCGTTACCCACAACGCCTTCGATATGATCGAAGAAATTCGCCGCCAGTTCAAGGCAGATCCCGGTATTCTGGCAGGCACGTCGGAGCCGGATTATGTGAAGTGCGTTTCCCTGGCTTCGCAGGATGCGCTGAAGGCGTTGGTTTTGCCGGCGATCCTGGCGGTCATTTTCCCGCTGGTCGTGGGCTTTATTATGGGGCCGGTCGCACTCGGCGCGTTCCTCGGGGGTGCAATCCTCACCGGTATCCTCTTCGCGCTGTTGATGGCGAACGCGGGTGGCACCTGGGACAACGCCAAGAAGTACATCGAGAGCGGGTTCTTCGGTGGCAAAGGGTCTGACGCGCACAAGGCCGGCGTCGTCGGCGACACCGTGGGCGATCCCTTCAAGGACACCGCCGGTCCGTCCCTAAACACGCTCATCACCGTGATGTCGCTCGTCTCTTCGCTCTTCGCGCCCGTCATCGCGGCGTTCCACCTCTTCGGTTAAAGCGAGTCGATACGAATAACGCAGGGAGCCGGCAAGTGTTTAGCCGGCTCCTTTTTTGTGAATTCTTAGCAGTGCGTGCCTTATTCAACGGCATCGTTCATTTTTCCGCGTTTGTTAGCTTCGTCCTCAAGCTGCATGACCGCCGGGATAAACCGCATTGCGCCACCCATCAGGATACTGATCACACCGCCCACCAGGAACCAGACCTGCACGCCGACCCAGTCCGCCACCGGTCCGGCAATTGCTATTCCCAACGGCGAGGCCAATCCCGCCATACTGCTGACGGCGGTGAAGACGCGCCCTTGAAGCTCTGGCGCGACGCGCAGGCCATCGGCGTTGTGTACGTGTACACCAGCGTGGCGGTGATGCTCTCGGCGCGTACCATCCGCCCGGCGGCGCTATAGGTGTATGTGAAGGTGCCATCGGCAAGCAGGTTGCCGCGATTGTCCCAAGTGTATGCCTAGATGATGGATGCACTGCACGCCGATATACTCAACACCAGCCAACGCGAATTGACCCAGACACTCCGCGCAAGGATTCTGACCCTGGCGGAAAACGCCAACGCGGACGTTTGACAAGGCAACACTCTGACGTATAACGACACTGCCTCAAAGGAAGGACCGGAGAGCACGGCTGTACTGCAGGGTGCCCCTCCGTGTTTTTCTGTATCCCGGTAGTTTACAGTGCAAGTGTCAAAAGTAGCTATCGTTCAACCGTTACTTGCTAGACGAAAATCGCTGACGCCTTTCAACTTCTCCGGTGACAGCATTCACCCATATCTCCCAATCTTCCACAGGCTGTCCATACTTTCTGTAACTGATTTTCCATATATAACTGGCATCAATTCTGAAACCTATGTCACACTTATCATCAACCGCTTTTCGAAATGCTTGCCCCGCATAGCTGTCCGCAATTTCAAACGCTTCGTAGAAGCTTACATCTACCTGAGACAAATCTAGTACCGAATAGTGCCAATCCATCAAGGCATAGAATAAATCAACAGAAGCCTTACTAGAAGAACGATTAAGCGACATATATGCATACTTAACACTAGGCCACACACCCTCAAAGTGAAAGGTAGCAAAATGCATTCCTATACCGTCTAACGCTGGTTCAGATTGGCAGGGAGTATGACTGTAAATGCGGACTAAGTCCGGTGTGGGCTGCCCATCTTGAGCTTCTAGGACCCGTATAGCCAATGTATACCAATCATCAACCGTAGGCTTTTCTGGCAAGGCACTGGTATCCATATCAAACTCCTGCTCAGGAAACTCGACAGCCCGTTGATCAGTCGCGGCAGCATAGAACATTCCACTTGCATAATAACACAACCCCATGCAAAGTATTATGCCAGTCACAACTAGAAGTATGCGCCTACCGTATAAGAACCGACTACTGTCCCGCATCACTTGCCTCCGCATAATAGCTAAACGCTAATTCCCGCCATCGACTCAAATCAAGGTCTTCTGGAATAATCCACTCCCTGGTGGTTATTAGCCATTCCAAATGCAGTAAGGAGTATCGCAGGACCCTGGCATAGTTACTAATAGGTAACATCTTTTCCCACTTGCCTCCTACCTCAGGGTCGAAGAAGTTATTGATAGGGTGTAGGTTAGCATTCTGAGCCAGTGCCAGCAGCATCTAATAGTCTGTCGTCGAAACAGAGAGGTTCGGGTTTTGAGCGATCATTTTATCAAGGTGGTCGTTGCCGCGTTTGAGTTTGGCAAACATACCTTGAATGGCAACTTCAGGGTCGAAAACATCCTCTGAGAGATCGCGCGGTAAATACCCTTCGTTTTTGAAGATGGTCAATTCACCTGAGGTGAGTTGTGCTATACCTTTTGACTCGCCCCTTCCTGTCACTCTGAAGAGAAAAAGCTCCAATTCATCACTACCACACAATCTCTCCACATCACTCCCCTGTTCAGCGATAGCTACTGCGACCAATGTCGCATCAAACCCGAAATCAGCAGCAAAACCCCAGATTGTATCTGCGTTGCGGCTGACGTCTGCACGGCCATGCAACACTGGTGTCAAAAAGAAGATTTGTTGCGAACTGAGATAGGAAAAGCCCAATTGTGCTCCAAGCCATCTTAGCCACCAGGGAAGGCGAATATATCCAGTAGGATCGGTATACATAAGCGGATTTCCGAGAACATAGGCATAATCATTAAGATTTTGCGGGGCGTAAAAATCCGGTACAATGGAGTCGGGGCTAGTGAATCTCCCGATTGCGTCATCGTACCATCTCGCTCGGAGATACTGCAATCCCACGCCAGTATCGAACCACTCCCCGGTGAACCCCAATCCCGCCTGCGCCCCGCCGATCCCTTCGGCTTCGCTCAGGGCAAGCTCTTCGCCATACGGCGACCACTCCCGCGCCGCCGTCACCGCGCCCGCAGCATCCGTCTCCTGCCGCACGGAACCCAGCGCGTCGGGCAGCACAAACGTCCAGTCCGCGCCACGCTGCCAGCCGAGGGTATCGTAGCCGATGAGGTTCAGGGAGTCACCGTCGCTCAACAGTTCTGGGACGGGTGTGGCCCAGTCCCAGGTGAAGGTGTCAACGGATTCAACGGATTGGGAACGCGCGACGCGCAAGCCGTCCGCATTGTAGGTGTACACCAGCGTGGCGGTGATGCTCTCGGCGCGCACCATTCGCCCGGCGGCGCTGTACGCGTATGTAAAGGTGCCATCGGCAAGCAGGTTGCCGCGATTGTCCCAAGTATACGCCTGGATGCTGGAATCTGGAAGCTGGATGCTGGTCAAGCGATTCGCCGCGTCGTAAGTGTAGGTGTGAATGCCAATGGCATCCGTCATTACCTCACGGTTGCCCACGGAATCGTACTGGTAGGCGTAGGCTTCGCCCGTCGAGTACGCGGCGGCGGTCAGGCGGTAGAGCGCGTCGTAGGTGTAGCTGATCTCGCGCGTGACGCCGCTGACGGTCTCCGTGACGCGCGTGCGGTTGCCGGTGGCGTCCAAGGTGTAGTGGTAGCGGGCGAGGAGGTCGCGGTTGTGGGTGTGCGTCAGGGCGGTCAGGCGGCCGGCGGGGTCGTAGGCGTAGGTATACACACCATCGCGGGTGAGGTTGCCCTGTTGATTACGGACCTACTTCTGATCATCTATCAAGATTAAGCTACGGCTGGTACCATTCATCATCACTTTTTGACGCTACACAACCAATAGGGACAAGGCTCCCATTGTGGACAAACATCAATAAAACCTTCATAAGTGCCTAATTCCTTCAAGGTGTACCAGTCACGCGCCAAATCATCTGCGGATCCCATTATAGGTAAAAATTCCCCCAATTTCCAGGATTGTTGTGAATCGGCACGTACAAAGACGTATACAGCGCAAAAGCCACAAGGTCTATCATCATAATCATTGTAAATGTTTTGCGAGTTAATTGCCACGGCAGCATAAGCCTGACAACGCGTCTCTGTATATTCCAGGACATAATGATGGCTAACACTCACGGTCAGATCAGTAATATGAGGTTCTTCCCAACGTCCATATTCATAGTGTTCAATAAGTTGGCTAAGTTCTTCCCCATAGCGTGTCGTCAATGTATCAATCCTTGTCCGCGTGGCTTGGGTCTCAATATGGGTTGCCTCCCGTTGGGCATCTAATTTTAACCAGCCGACAAGACATAAGCTCATACACAGTATGACACAAATCAACAGTAATAACCAGATACATTTTCGACTAGTCACTTTATTGCCCCCCACGTTCAACCAACCACAAATTATAGTAAGGTTCTATGTCAAAAGAATGGGGATTCCATGTAGTAGTCAAATTCCATACTCCCAGCGCCTGATCTACATCGGCGAGAATACCTATGGCAATATCTGCATAGCTCCCTATCTTTTTTATCTTTGCATATGTGGCTACACTGTGTTTGTACCACAGAACACTGGCAAAAGCTGAAGGTGGCTCACCTGCATTCGCGGTCATCAACGCTCCCTCTTCCAGTATTGCGGCTGCATACTCAATGTTCTTTCGCGGATCAAGGAGTTGTTTCCCTAGTGTCATGTATGCGGCGGTATTAGTATTGGGATCATAGTTACAGGCACCATCCTCGCAACTGACAGTAAAAGGGTTGACAATGTCCAGTGGCAATAGAGATACCGTCACGGGGGGACAGTCTGCTCCGTCACACCCGTTCAGACCTTTCCAAAGCCGTGCAGCAGTAGCCAGTTTAATGTTGCCAATGCCCACCGAAGCAAGAGTGAGTAGGGGTTCACCTTCCGGCAATTGATTGATAAGGTAGGCGAGACATTGCCCAAGATCAAAAGTATCCGTATCGTGAGGGTCGCACACTTTTTTAATATAGTGTCCAGAAGTAATGCAACCAAAGTTTATCAAGTTGTTTTCAATGACCTGCATCCAACGATTGCGCAGAGGATCATTTTCCTGGATGTTCCCCATACGCCGTTCATTGGCCATAGTCGCGGCAATCAAACCCGCAAAGTATCTTATCAAAAAAACGGGGGAATCACGGCGCAGCCCAGGAATCCTCCAGATGCAGAGCTTGCGCCGTTTGAGCGATCAATTCGGCTAAGGGTGGAATAGTATGGGTCGCCAGAATGCGATCACG
>Ga0209510_1002516_pt1 | contig 18655 bp, 28 predicted proteins | sample BiotimSIPDNA_FD_185749 | JGI IMG/M metagenome (GOLD analysis project Ga0209510, IMG submission 185749) | Anaerobic biogas reactor microbial communites from Washington, USA - Biogas_R1 time_0 SIP DNA (SPAdes) (version 2) | ecosystem: Engineered > Bioreactor > Anaerobic > Unclassified | place... | reverse complement strand
AGACGACGAATCGTCGTGGCGTGCGCGGTTCATTGCCGGCTACGAACAGATGGTAGACCGTGAGTATCGCAAGGCCACGGAACACCCGATGGTAACGGACGCGCGGCGCGTACTGGCAGACGGCAAGCGCAACGAACTGGAGGCACTGAGCGATGGGCGCGATTCGGCTGGGTGACACGGTGACGCTGTACCTGGGCGACTGTCTTGACGTGATGCGCGACATGCCGACGGGCAGCGTTGATGCCGTGGTAACGGATCCGCCGTTCGACGTGACGCTGACCAGTCTTACGCGGGACACGCCTGCGTTCGCGGAACTTGCGAGACGACAGTGGACCGCGCTGTTTGAATGGGTGGCTGAGGCTGCGCGCATAATGCGCGATGGCGGGGCGCTTTATACGTTTACCAACGGCGAAGACATCGGGGCATACAAGCAGGCGTTCGCGGACGCGGGACTGCGTTGGTACTCGCGCCTTCACTGGATCAAGACCAATCCGCTCCCGTCTTTTCTGAAGCACAATTACCGAGGCGGCGTGGAACTGGCCCTATATGCCTGCAAGGGGACTGGGCCGCGATTCTACAAAGAGCGCACGCAGCAAGAACTTCGGTGCTATTGGATGCTGCCGATAGTGGGCGGCAAGGTCAGAACGGAACACCCGACGCAAAAGCCCGTCGCCCTTATGTCTGAGTGGATTGAAAACTCATGCCCGCCGGATGGCACCGTCCTCGACCCGTTTATGGGCAGCGGCACCACGGGCGTGGCCTGTGTCCAGACGGGCCGCAACTTTATCGGTATCGAGATCGACCCGACGTACTACGCCATAGCAGAGAAACGGATACGCGAAGCGCAGATGCAGCCGACGCTGGAGGGCTTGCGATGATCCACATGGTGCTCGCCGGGCCAATCGTGCCGTACACGCGGATGACGCGCCGGGGCGTCTGGCGTGACGACGCGCAGCGGTATCTAGCGTCACAGACGGCGCTGCGTGTACAGATGCAAGCGCAGATGGCCGCGAACGGCTGGGCGATGATACCGGGGCGGATACCGTTACGGCTCCGCGTGACGTTCGGCTGGCTGTCACATCGGCACGACCTGAGTAACCTCGTCAAGGCCGTGGAGGATGCGGCTAACGGGGTGCTCTGGGCAGACGACCGCTGGATAGATGGCATCACGGCGCTGCGCGAAGCGTGGGACAATAAGGGGCTGGAACTCTGGGTGATAGGGGGTGACGCATGACCGACACACACGGCGCGGGCGACGTAGAGGGCGACCTGTACAACCTGGAGACGTATGCACTAGCGAGCATACTTGGCTGCGCGGTTCTGTGCGTCGCGGCGGTGGCCGTGGCCTGCGGCGTGTGGGCACTGGTGGCGTGGACAATGTGTGGAGGTGAGGGATGAATCGTGACGAAGTGCTAAAGATCGTAGCAGAGGGGCGGGAGAGTGGCGTATGTCCAGATTTGCGCTGGGCCGACCTGTACGGGGCCGACCTGAGCGGGGCCGACCTGAGCTGGGCCGACCTGAGTGAGGCCAACCTGCGCGGGGCCAACCTGAGCGGGGCCTACCTGTACGGGGGCAACTTGAGTTGGGCCAGCCTGAGCGGGGCCAACCTGAGCGGGGCCTACCTGTACGGAGCCAACCTGAGCGGGGCCTACCTGTACGGAGCCAACCTGAGCTGGGCCAACCTGCGCGGGGCCAGCCTGAGCGGGGCCAACCTGAGCGGGGCCTACCTGTACGCAGCCAGGGGCATTTTTGCGATTGGCCCTGGAGGCTCACGAGGCGATATGCTCTATGCCGTTGCTCATGATGACGGCCCGCGCATCGGGACGGGTTGCTTTTGGGGGACTGTAGACGAATTTCGTGTAGCAGTGAACAAAACCCACGGGGAGAATGAGCACGCCTCGTACTACACAGCGTGTATCATGGCGATAGAGGCGTGGTGGAAGGCGTATGGAGGCAAGTAATGCACACTGAATATGCTGATATTACTAGTCGTTTGGGCGAACCGCTCTGGTGGGATGACGTATGCGCACCCCGCTATGAGCCATTCCAGCCCTATCTCTGCAATGACATCTATGCTGACGAGGCGATGTTGATAGAAATTCGCTGCCAGCACTGTGGAAAGGCATTCCTGGTAGCCGATACGTGGAATCCATTTGACGGCATATCAGGGCACCTGCGGCTGTCAGAGTTTGCGGAACACAACAGAGCGGACTGGGGGGACCCGCCAGCGCACGGCTGTGTGGGCGATACAATGACCTCGGAGTCGGTTCGCATTGTAGAGTTTTGGAAGCGGTCGCCTGTGCCGCTCGGCGGATGGGAGCGCAAGACAGAGTGTGAGAAGCCTACGCCGTCATGGTGGCTAGGGGGGGGGTGAGGGAATGACTGGTTATACGTTGACTGAAATCGAGGAGGGCGCGCAGGTGCTCACCAATACCACCGGAGCCTGCAACCCTGAGAGCGTGATCCTGTTGCCATCGGCTCACTATCACTGGCTGCTGGCCCGCGTCCGCGAACTAGAGGCGCAGGCGGCGAGGGACGCGGAGGTGACGGCGGCGGCGGACGAATACCTAGATGCCAGAATCGCAATACAACAAGCAGAAGGTGTCAGTTGGCCCGAAAAGGCGGCGGCACTTCGCGCTGCCGAGATTGCGCTAATGAGCGCCGCTGGAAAACGGCGTGCCGCGCTTGCCGCACGTGAGGAAGCCGAATGACCATCCACCTTTGGCAGGTGCTCGACGTTCTAGGCATCGCGTGGGTCGCGTTCGTCTGCGGCCTCGCGCTGCGGCGCGTGTGGAGGAGACGGTGAGTCTTGATACGTTGTGGGGCAACAAGGTGGACATTGCTATCGAGCGCCTGCGCATGTTCGAGCCAGAGGAGGGATACTACCTTGCCTTCAGCGGGGGGAAGGATTCTCAGTGTATCTACCACTTAGCCGAGGAAGCTGGAGTAAAGTTCGACGCTCACTTTTCGGTGACAACCGTGGACCCACCGGAATTGCTGGCATTCATTCGCCAGCACTATCCCAGTGTGCTATGGGACCGGCCAGAGAAGAGCATGTTCAGGCTGATCGTAGAGCGCGGAACGCTGCCTACGCGGCTGGCACGCTTTTGCTGTGAGGCTCTCAAGGAGGACAGAGGAGAGGGACGCATGGTTGTTACCGGCATTCGCTGGCAGGAGAGTAATGCTAGGCGCAAACGAAGTATGACTGAGGCGTGTTACAAGGTCACAAAGATGTATCTGCATCCGATCATCGACTGGAGTGAGGACGATGTTTGGGCCTATCTTGGCGACCGACCACATTGCGAGCTGTACGACCAGGGATTCAAGCGCATTGGTTGTATCATGTGCCCAATGGCTGGTCCGAAACGGCAGCACGAAGACGCGCTACGGTGGCCACGCATCGCCCATATGTACAAGCGCGCCGCTGATAGGCTCTATCAGCGGCGCAAGGAACGCGGGGACAATATGGCATGGCAGTCTGGCGAGGATATGTATCGCTGGTGGATCGGCGACCGCCCAGTAGATAAAGAGGATGACCAAATGGAGTTGTTCGAGTGACCGCAGGCCAGGCTGTCGCCACACTCTCCCTGCTGGCTCACATCTACGGTGCCCCTGCACCGCTTATGGAGTGCTTGTCTTGGTACGAGTCTGGGCATGATGTGACGGCAGTGAATGGCGACTACATCGGCACGCTGCAAGTGGGCAGCGAGTTTTGGGCAGATATGGTGCCGCTGTACTTGGCGGACGAAACAGCACCGCACAGGGAGTATGTTGCGGCGCACACGCGGGAGGACCCGCTGGCTAGGATGATCGTGGCAACATGGGCCGTGGCGCACGGGTACCAGGAGAGGTGGAGCGCGAATCGGTTTTGTTGGGAGGTGAGGGAGTGAGCATATATAGCATGGGTGCTATCTTGGCGTCGCACGGGAATGGGAGGTGTGAATGACCAATGAGCGGCGCGCACGGCTGAACGATATGATCAGGCTGTTCAAGCAGTCGGGCAGGGGCTGGACTGTACATGAGCTTGCGGCGCATTATCATCTCTCGGAACGCCGCATACGTGAGGACTTGGCGGAAATCCAGGGCGATCCTGACTACGCGCCGCTGATCACACGCTGCGAGGTGCGGAAGGAGTACTTGCATATGGCTACTGCCTATCGGGAGCGGTGCATGGGATAATCCGCCATCCTGATGGCGGGAATATCATAGGGTGGTAGGGTACACTCCATGCAGAGGGGAATCTCTGCCAGGAGTGTTTTTTGTATGCCAGAATGGTCGGTCGCCATCCTCATAGCAATCATTGGGGCCGTCTCTGGCTCTGCTCCTGGATTCGCGGCACTGCGCAAGGCGCGCGCGGAGCACGAAAAGACAATACGAGATTCTGAACTAGCCGCCAGGCAAGCCACGATGAAAGAGTGGGAATCATTGACGCAATCACAACGGGCCACTCTGGAAGAGTACCGATGTCGTTTGGTGGCTGTTACGGATCGGGTCAACGAGTTGGAGCGAGAGCTCCGCGAGGCAAGAAACACGATTCAGGCGCTTGAAGATCGTTCCCAGGAGCAGGCGCAGACGATGCGAGAGCAGGAGCAGAAGATCGTCCAAATGGAACAAGAGCGCCAACAATGGGAAATAGAGCGCGTCACGCTGCGGGCGAAAATTGCTGAGTTGGAGGGGTGTCGATGACAATGACGCAGGAGCTTGTCACCCTGCTGCTCTCGGGCGGGGGCATCGGCTGGCTCTGTAGCCGGCTGCTAGAGTGGCTGGAAACTTACTGGCTGTGGTTCCAGACGTTGCGGGCAGACCTGAAACGCCTGGCGACGTTCGTGCTGGTTACCGCGTCGGCTATGACCTTCGGTGCGGCTGTGACGCTCTTCGCGGCATGGATGGGGTTTGGCGCATTGCCGGCCTCGGCACAGGAGTGGGTTGGGTTACTGATCGCTACCGCAGGCACGGCTATCACCGCCTCTCAGGTGACGCACGCGAGCCGGGAGCAAACGGCGAGAGTGAAGGCCGAGGAGGACGCGCGCTGGCGGCTGATTATGGGGCAGAGAGAATGAGCGACGGCCACGGCTGGCGTAACCGCATTGTAGGCGAGGGCGAGCAGCCCGCGTCACAATTCATCGCCAACCCGAACAACTGGCGCACACATCCGCAGTCGCAACGGGAAGCGATGCGCGGGGCGCTGAACGAGGTCGGCTGGGTGCAGCGGGTTATCGTAAACCGGCGAACTGGCTACTTGATCGACGGGCACGAGCGCGTCTGGGAAGCATTGCAGAACGGGGACGCGGCCGTGCCGTTTGTCGAGGTGGACTTGGACGAGGCGGAAGAGGCGTATGTGCTGGCGACGCTGGACCCGATAGGCGCAATGGCAGCGGCTGACGTGGCGAAACTGGACGAACTGCTGCGCGAGGTGCAAAGCGGCGAGGCGGGCGTACAGCAGATGCTGGCGCAACTGGCAGAGGACACGGGCATCACGCCGCCCGACTTTCAGCCGGTGAGCATAGATGAGCAGGGGAGGCTAGACCAGAAGGCAATGGTCAAGTGTCCAGAGTGCGGGCATGAGTTTGTCCCACGATAAGCCGGAACTGCGGATAGACTGGTGCAGTTACGAGGCGGCAAAGTATGCCGTGACGCACTGGCACTATAGCAAGCGGATGCCGAAATCGAAACTGGCGAAGATAGGCGTATGGGAAGACGGGCGATTTATTGGGGTGGCTATCTTCGGGGTGGGCGCAACCGCTGACCTAGTAAAGCGATTCGGGATTGATAAGACGCAGGGGTGCGAGTTGGTAAGGGTGGCGCTGGCAGCCCACCGGACACCAGTAACCAAGATTATTGCATTAGCAATGCGGATACTCAAGCGCGAAATGCCTGGGCTGAGGCTCGTTGTCTCTTTTGCAGACCCAGAGCATGGACACAACGGGGGCATCTATCAAGGGGGGAACTGGCTCTATTGTGGCATGTCGCAAGCGTCCGAGGAATACGTGGTCAACGGGAAGCGATGGCACGGGCGGGCTTTTCGTGCCTCAAAGCCCGCCCGCCTAACGACGCGAGAGGCGGCGCTACAGATGGACCCGGACTATCAGGTAGTAATGGGGTCATCGAAGCACCGCTATCTGTACCCGCTGGACAAGGCGATGGCGGCGCAGATAGAGCCGCTGCGCCAGCCCTACCCGAAACGTGCGGACGTAGTGCAAGCAGTAGAACAGCAGGGTCCACCTGCCGATGGCGGTGCAAATCCGACCCGTCCGCTTGAGGTGACAACGTGACCGACCGTAAGGAGCGCGTGCCAACCGAGCGCATCATTGCGGCGTTGCGAGAGTGCAATCTTGGGTGCATACGATGCCGGGCGTAAGGCGCAACCCTGCCGCGATAGCACGCGACCGGCGGCGCATTGCGGAGATGTACCTGCGCGGCGCGCTACAGTCGGATATAGCCGACGAGCTGCACATCGACCAGTCCACTGTCTCGCGTGACCTGAAGACCCTACAGGCAGAGTGGCGGGCGTCGGCGCTGATCGACATCAACGAGGCCAAGGCGCGGGAACTGGCGCGCATCGATGAACTGGAGCGCACCTATTGGGACGCCTGGCAGCGCAGCACAGAGGACGCGGAGATACAACGCACGCGGGCCACAGAGACAGCCAAGGACGGCAAGCGATACGAGGCTGGCACGGAGAAGCGGGGCCAGGTCGGTGACCCGCGATTCTTGCAGGGCGTGGGCTGGTGCATCGAGCGGCGCTGTAAGTTGCTCGGCATAGACGCGCCGACGAAGCAGGAGATATCGGGCGCTGGCGGCGGGCCGCTGATAGTTGCCATCGGCGGTATCGACCCGGACGAGGATATCTAGGTGTGGGTCGACGCGAGTTCACGTTCTACGGCGGGGCGCGTGAGTTCGCCCGCTATCACGGCGCAGAGGCGCTACTGCACGGCCCAGCAGAGACGGGCAAGACCATCTCGGCGCTGTGGAAGTTGCACCTGTGCGCGCACAAGTACCCGAACGCATCGCTGGTCATAGCGCGCAAGACGCAAGCGAGCATCTACGCGACGGTGATGCAGACGTACACGCAAAAGGTGATAGGGGCCGACGCATCGGTGGTGCCATACGGGGGCAGTAAGCCTGAATGGTTTGACTATCCCAACGGGGCACGGGTGTGGATCGCGGGCCTCGACAAAGCGGGCAAGGTGCTGTCGGCAGAGCATGACGTGGTGTACGTGAACCAGACGGAGGAACTAGACCTGGCAGACTGGGAGACGCTGACAACGCGCACGACGGGGCGCGCGGGGCATATGCCATACGCGCAGACGATTGGCGACTGCAACCCGTCTTATCCGTCTCACTGGATGTACAACCGGCCAAGCCTGCGGATGTTCTACAGCCGTCACGAAGAGAACCCGATGCTGTACGACCAGGCGACGGGCGAGATCACGATGCAGGGCCAGCGGACTATGAGCGTGCTGGATGCGTTGACGGGCGTTCGCAAACAGCGTTTGCGTTTCGGGTTGCCGGCGCAGGCCGAAGGCGCGGTGTACGACGAATGGGACCAGAGCGTGCACCTGATCTATGCGGACGCGGTGCCAAAGTGCACGCGGTTCATTGCGGCGCAGGACTGGGGATACACGAACGCCGGGGTGCTGGGCGTGTTTGCGGTTGACGGTGACGGCGGGATGTACCTGGTGTGCCAGGTGTACCAGACGGGGCGCACGATTGACTGGTGGGTAGAAACGGCCAAGGCGCTTGACGCCGAGTTCGGGCTGGAAGTGGTGACGTGCGACCCGGCAGAACCGGCATACATCGACGCCTACAGGAGAGCGGGTATCAGCGCAATCGAAGCCGACAACGCCGTACTACCAGGGATCAACGCCGTCAAGCAGCGCCTCGCTGCAAAGCGGCTATTTGTGGTGCGCGACAGCCTGCGGATGGCCGACGAATCGCTATCCGAGGCGCGCAAGCCCTACAAGGTAGAGGATGAGTTCAGCGCCTACGTGTGGGCTGACAAGGCTGGCAAAGAGCAGCCTGCTAAAGAGAACGATCACGGTATGGACATGGTTCGCTACGCCGTGGCGCATATTGACCGCAACTCCGGCCCGCTGTTCTACTGGGGGGCATAAGTGAAGCCATTCATATTCAAGGCAGAGACCCTCCAGCAGGGCGGCACAGTCAAGGCCACAATGAGCGCCTACGACTGGAAGAACGCCTGGGGCGGCGAAACAAGCGGCGCGCTGACAGAGCACAGTGCATACCAGGAAGTATCCTGGGTGCGGCGCTGTGTCGAGTTGCGCGCCAACGCGCTATCAAGCATACCCGTCAAGGTCTACAAGGGCGACACGGAGACCGAGTGGGAGTTTGCAAACGACATGCCGCTGCTGCTGTGGCTGACCGAAGCGGCGTTGCAGATATACGGCGCGGCGTACTGGGGGCGCAAGCGCAACGTATTCGGTATCGACCGAGGCTACCGCTGGCTACTGCCGCCGACGATGAAGCCGGTTATCACGGCAAGCGAAGGACTGACCGGATTCGAGCGGCGGCTATCGGGCGAGCCGATACCCGTAGCGCTGGAGGATGTAGTCTACTTCTGGTCACCGTCGATGGCGAAAGAGGTCGGTCCCGGCGATGGCTGGGTGCGCACCATCCTGACAGAAGCCGGCATCGTCTACAACATGGACGACTATGCCAGTGGGTTCTTCGAGCGGGGCGCAATCAGCGCCACGATCCTGACGGTAGACGGCGCGCCGATGCGCGCAGAGATGGACCGGCTGGAAGCGTGGTGGAAGCGCGTGCTTTCCGGCGTCAAGCAGGCGTGGGAGACGGTCGCGGTGAGCGCGGCGGTCAAGCCGCAGGTGATCGGCTACAACACGCGGGATCTGGCGATGCCGGAGTTGGCGAAGCTGGTACGCGAGCAGATTGCAACAGCGGCGGGCGTGCCACAGACGATGCTGGAAGACGCGGCGAACTACGCCACGGCCGGCGAGCACCACCAGGCGTTCTACTCGGAGACCGTGGTGCCAGAGGCGCGCATCATCGAAGCGGCGCTGAACAAGCAGGTCTTTGAGCCGCAGGGACTCAAGGTCGTCTTAGACTGGCAATCGCTCGATATCTTCCAGGAAGACGAGGCTGAGCGCAGTGAGGCGTTGGCGCGGATGACGCAGGCGGGCATACCGCTTGACCTTGCGATGGAGATGCTCGGTATGGACCTGCCGGGGCAGATGACCTACGACGATCTGCGGGCCAGGCTGGAAGAGGAGCGCGCAGAGCGCACGCCTCCACAGCTAGAGGCGGGTGACGATGCAGAGCGACCACCGACGCGGGCCGTATCGGAGGACCTGGACCGCTGGCGGCGCAAGTCGCTGTCGAGCCTGAAGGCCGGCAACGTTGCTGATGTGCCGTTTGTGAGCGAGGTGATACCGGACGCAACGGCGGCGGTGCTGCATGAGCGGCTGGCATACGCGATGACAGCCAAGGAGGTGCGGAAGATCTTTGCGAGCCCTTTTGAGGAGGCGGTCAAGATGGACAGGGTAGAGCCAGAGGGCGAGCCGTTGGAGCCGGAGACGGCGGTACGTATCACGGCTGAGGATGTGGACGCGGCGATTGCGCGGTGGAACCGGGTGATGCCAAGTGAGTACGCGGACATGCTAGAGGCTGAGGTCGAGGAATAATGCCATCGCCCTGGGTCTGGTCCATAGCGGCGCACCGCTATCGTAATACGCGCACCGGACGGTTCATGGGACCGACCGAGATGCTTGGCTTGCGCGATTCGTTTATGGACGCGCAGCGGGCGTCTGCGGCTGAGTTGTCGGAGCGGTTGGTGCAGGGCGACCTGGACGTGGGCCAGTGGCAGAAGATGATGCGCCGAGACATCAAGACCAGTTACATTGACCAGTACGTTCTCGCACACGGCGGGCGCGGGACAATGACACAAGCCGACTGGGGCCGCATTGGGGCGATGGTCAAAGAGCAATACCGGTACCTAGACGGATTCGCGGAGGCCGTCGCGGACGGTACGCTGACAGAGGGGCAGATACGGATACGCTCGCAGATGTACCACGACTCAAGTGCGCAGTCGTATGAGCGCGGCAACGCGAAGGCATACGGGATGCCAGACCTGCCAGCCTATCCGGGCGATGGGTCTACAGCGTGTCACACGAACTGCCGGTGTCACTGGCGCATCGAAGAGGTAGAAGGCGGCTGGGACGCCTACTGGGTGCTAGACCCGGCCGCGGAGCACTGTGGTGACTGCGAGGATCGCAGCGGCGATTGGAACCCGTTTGAGGTGAGGCGCTAATGGCAAGAGCAGCGTGGATGCGGGAGCCGTTCACAGAAACCAGCTACGAGTCCGGCGGGGCGCGCGGCGGCATATTCAGCGCGCAGATCATCGGGCTCAATGAGTTGCTCCAGTCCTTGCAGCGCGTGGGCGTATATACGGCGACAACCGGCGACTGGGGCGGCGTCTACGCCGGGCTGATCAAGGAATACCTGGAAGGTGCGACAAAGACGTGGGGCCACGACCCGGCGTTCCGTATACAGGGCTTGGGCAGCTTTCACTCAACAACGGCGCGCGTGACGGTGAGCACAAGCGACAAGCCGTTCATTTTTGTCAATGAGGGCACGCGAGCGCACTGGATAAGGCCAAAGACGCCGGGCGGCGTGCTGGCGTTCAATGCCACATTCCGGCCAAAGAGCACGCCAGGCAGCCTGCGGGCCAGCAGGGGATTCAGCGGTCCGCCAGTAGCGTTCGCCCGCAGTGTGTGGCATCCGGGGACACAGGCGCGGCACTTTGACAGATTGGCAGCACAGCAAGCGCAGCGGGTAGGGAGCGCCAAGGTGCTGAATGAGATACAGACGCGGTGGGCCAGCGCATTGTCGGGTGGGACCAGAATGTCGGATTTGGGTCAATCTATGCCAGCGTCGTGGGGGGGTTGGTGACAAAGCGCATTGCCGTCGTAGTGCCGACAGTACGGCCAGAGACCATGCACGCCTTCAAGGGCGCGTGGCTGGCGCAGTTTGAGCGCCACAACGCGCTACTAGTCGAGGTGCGCGACGGTGCCGAGCCGCTGGTCAATGGGCTCACGGCGAGCGACCTGCTGGGCCACGACAGTGACCTGATCTGCAACCACACGGACGCGGTGCGCAACCTGGGCTTTGCGTACATCGCCAAGTGCATGCCGGACGTGGAGATTGTCGTCACGCTGGACGACGACACCCGGCCATTGGGCGACACCATCGGGGACCACCTGGACGCGCTTGCGCGGCGGTTCCCGCTGTCGTGGATGAGCACGGCCAGCGAGTACGTGCGCGGCGTGCCTTATGGCGTACGTGACGAGGCCGAGTGCGTTGTGAGCCACGGGGTATGGCATGGGGTGGCCGACTGGGACGCGCCGACACAGTTGATACGGGGCAACCCGCCGGTGACGTTCTACCGGGGGGCGATACCGCGCGGCGTGCTGTTCCCGTTCTGCGGGATGAACGTCGCATTCAAGCGGGCGATGCTTCCGTGGATGTACTGGGCGCCGATGGGGCCGCAATTCAACCTGGACCGCTTTGGGGATATTTGGTTAGGGGTCAACCTCAAGCGGGTATGTGACGAAAGGGGGTGGGCGATAGCCACGGGCTATGCCGCAGTGAGACACGAGCGCGCCAGCAATGTCTTCGTGAACTTGCAGAAGGAGGCGGTCGGATTGGGCATGAATGAGGGGTATTGGTTGGAGGAGGAGAGCACGGCTTACGGGTACGAATACCGGGCCATGCGCGAGCGTTGGGCGGCGGTGATACGGTGAATGTCTACATCGCAGCCTTATCGGACATGGAGCAGGACGCCGAGCGGCGCTTGCGCTGGGGCGACTACTGGTTCAAGGATTCCTTGGGTAAGGCGTTGGAGGCGCAGGGCCACACGGTTGTCGGCGACGTGGTGGAGGCCGACGTGCTGATCAACCTGCACGGCGGGCGCATCCAGCAACTGCCAGAGTGGACGTGGAACGTGCTCTGGATCATCGGGCACCCGGACGCGGTGACTGAGCAGGAGTGCGACGAATACGACGTGGTGTACAGCGAGTCGGCGATGTTCGCGGAGCATGTGCGCGAGTGGGGCATCGCCTGCAAGCACCTGCCGGGGGCCAGCGACTTTGAGCCACTGGAACTGCCAAAGACGCATGACGCCGTGTTTGTTGGTAACTGGCGCGAGGGGCGCACGCTCGACGACGGGCTGCCAACTGGCCATCGGCTTGAGGTGTGGGGCGAAGGTTGGGAGGGGCACTTGCCCGAAGGCGCTGAGTGGCGCGGGCTGTACTATCCCCACGAAGACCTGGCCGCGCTCTACGCGTCATCCGTGTTCGTGATCCCGCAGATGTACGAGGATATGCACCGATGGGGCTTTGTGAACCCACGCATACACGACGTGCTAGCGGTGCGCGGCGAGAAGGTGCCGACCTTTGCCGAGTGCGCCGAGCGCATCATGGCCGATGTGCCAGCAATTCGCGGAATGCTGGACCTGGGTTGTGGCGAAAAGCCACGGCGCGGGATGGTGGGCATCGACAGGCTGGGCGGCGAAGACGTGATCCCGTGGGACTTGGAGATGGGTCTGCCGGCGCACGAATGTGCCGACGTGATCGTAGCCGACAACCTGCTAGAGCATATCGACAACCTGATACCGCTGATGAACGACTGCCACGAGGCGCTGTTACCCGGGGGCCGGATGCACGTCGTGGTCCCTAACGCGCAGAACCTGGACGATGCGTGGGCGGACCCTACGCACAGGCGGGCGTTTGTCCCGGGGACGTTTGACTACTTCAACGGCGAGCACGGGCGCTGGCAGATGTACGGCAAGGGCTACGGCATCAAGCCGTGGCGGGTGGTCTACTGTCGAGCGGAGGGGCGGTTTATTCGGGTGATGATGCGACCAATGGAGTGGGTGACATACACCGTCCGTAACGAGGCGGTGGCCAATGGCTAACGTGCTGATGCTCTACCGTTTCGCGCCGCATACCACCGCCAACTATATGGCAAAGGCGCTGCGGGCTAACGGCCACCGTGTGTATACGGCGGGGCGCTCGGCAATGGCTCCGGGGTGCAAGGAGACGTATCGCGTCTGGGGACCGCACAACTACAGGCTGGGCGAGCATGAGACGCTAGACATGGCGCGGCTCGGCGACTGGCGGCCAGATCTGATCTTGTGGGCGGAAAGCGGCGACGGGCCGATGGGCTTGGAGGGCGTGATCGACGCGGGCATACCGCTGGCGGGCTGGTTCATGGACAGCCACAACCCGGCCAAACTGCCGTGGCACAAGCGGTACGCAGCGATGCTGGACTATCGCTTCTGTGCGCAGCGGCCCTACTGCGACGCACTGGATGCCGAGTGGTTGCCGTTTGCGTGCGACCCGGAAATACACACGCCGCGCGTGTACTCAGAAGAGTACGACCTAGCGTTTGTGGGGTCGGCCTACGGGCAGGGGATGTACAGCAAGCGTTACGAGGCAATGGAGCGCCTGAGCAAGCGCTACAGGTGCAACTTCAAGAGCGGCGTCTACTTTGAGGACATGGCCGACGTGTACGGCTCGGCGCGCATCGGCTGGCACATGAGCGTCACGGGCGGCGACCTGGACATGCGCGTATTCGAGGTGATGTGCAGCGGCCGGCCGCTGGTAACGGACTACTCGATGGATAACGGCCAGCGCGACATGGTTTGGGACGGCTGGGAATACGCTGACGAAGATGAGATGTTTGGGATACTGGAAGATGTGCTGAGCGACCCGGACAAGCGCGAGCAAGTGGGGCGTGCCGGGCGCGAGTATGCGCTGTCGCATCACACCTACCGGCACCGGGCGCACCAGTTGATGCAGACGGTAGGGCTGGAAGAGTAAGGAGCGAGATGCACGAATACGCAGACCAGGACAACCCGACCAAGGCTGTGGTACTGGAAGAGACGGACACGCACTTTACCGTGGGCGGCTATGGCGTCGTGTTCGGGGGCAAAGACCTCGAAGGCGAGACGTTCTCGAAAGATACCGACTTTTGGCTGGACAGGCTCACCCGCACGCCGCCGGTGCTCTATCAGCACGGACGCGATGAAAAGGTTCGCACGGTGCCGCTGGGCCAGGGGGCCATTGACGATCCCGACGATATCGGGCTGTGGGTGGAGGCGCAGATCGCCCTATCGAGCAAGTACGCCGACGCCATACGCGCACTCGTGGGCAAGGGGCTGCTCGGCTGGTCCAGTGGCACGGCGGGGCACCTGGCAGAGCGTGAGGGCACGCTTATCAAGTCGTGGCCCATCGTGGAAATGTCGCTCACGCCCACACCCGCAGAGCCGCGCACGCTGGGCGTGAGTGAAATCAGATCGCTAACGGAATGGGCCGCTGGCCTTGAGGGGTTGCTGCCGCAGACGGAAGGGGATTCCGTGGCAGACACCGAGGAGGTCGCGGCGCCCGCCGAAACGATAACCGAGCCGACCATCATTGCACAGATTGAAACCAAGGAGACTCAAATGACCGAGGAAATCAAGAACCAGGGGCTTACGTCTGACGACGTGGAGCGTCTGGTCCAGGAAGGCGTGACCAAGGCGATCAACGCGCTTCCGGGCTACGACACGCTGCTGAACGCAGCGCCGGAAGGCAAGGACCATGCCGAGGAAAAGTCTTTCGCGGACTATCTGGTGGCGCTCCAGCGTGGGGACACCAAGCGCATCGAGGACGTGTACAAGGCGGCGCTGTCCGAAGAGTCTGGCTCCGTCGGCGGGTACCTGGTGCCCGTCGAGTACAGCCGGGACATCCTGCGGATCGCCAGCGAGCGCAGCGTGGTGCGGGCGCAGCGCCCGACCATTATTAACATGACGACCCGCGAGTGGAACGTGCCAGCGCTGTCCTACACGGGCAGCACCGCCGGGCGTGCGCCGCAGTTGGGCGGCGTGTTCGCAACCTGGACGGACGAGGGCGGCGAGAAGACTGAGACCGAGCCGACCTTCCAGAACGTGAAGCTGGTCTATCACGAATTGAGCGGGTACACGCTGGCCAGTTCGCACGTCATGATGGACGCCGGGGCCACGTTGGAGTCGATGCTCCGTGAACTGTTTGCGGACGCGGTTGCCTTCCACGAGGACTGGGCGTTCTTGCAGGGCGACGGTGTGGGCAAGCCTCTGGGCGTGCTCAAGAGCGATTGCCTGCTGACCGAGGTGGCCGCATCCAGTACGTTCGTGCTGAGTGACATCGCCTCCATGCTGGAGAAGTTCCACAGCCGCAGGCCTAACGGTGGCGTGTGGTTCATGCACCCGAAGGTGTTGAGCAAGTTGATCCCGCTGGCCGACGGCTCTGGCGCGACCAATAACGTGATCTGGATTCCGTCAGCACGGGACAACGCGCCGGCCACGCTGTTCGGGCGTCCTATCGTGTTCACGGACCGTATGCCTATCCTGCCTGCGGGCACTGGGGCGACGCAGATCGGCGGCGTGCTGCTGGCCGACTGGAGCTACTACCTGATTGGCGACCGGGCGGGGCTCACCATCGACTTTTCGCCGCACTACAAGTTCATCACGAACCAGGGCACCTGGAGATTCTCCAAGTACCTGGACGGACAACCGTGGATGAGCGCGCCGATGTACCTGGCAGACGGCACCAACCAGGTCAGCCCGTTCGTGTCCCTGAGCGGCTCGTAAGTCTAGGAGGAGGTAACAACAATGGTATATAACGAATCTCTCGGTGAAAGCCTGGCCATCGTCGGGGCGTTCGCGCCTCGCATCGTAACCACGGCCGCGCAGACGCTTTACACCGACGTGGTGGATATGAGCCACTATCGTCGGGCGCTGGTGATCGCCGCTGGAAACGCCTACGGCGGCACCGCGATGGTCAAGGGGTTGACCGTGACCCTGATCGACTGCGACGCATCGGGCACTGCGGCATCGACGGCGTTCTACACGTCGAGCGTCACCCGCGTGAGCGGAACGGCTGGCGAGTACAGCATCGTGGTGGCTGAGTGCAAGGCCGAAGACCTTGGGCAGTACGGCGCAGCGCTGAACAACCAGGGCCGGTACTTCAAAGCGGGGATCACCACGTCAACCAACGTCAAGAACGCCTACAGCGTGATCGTCCTGGGCGACGTGGCGCGGCATGGGCCCGCCAGTGACCTGGACATCTCTGCTGTGAAAGAGATCGGGCAGGCGTAACGCTACTTGATTGGGGGCCGGTAACCAACCCGGCCCCCGACCGGAGGCACTATGACATATACGTGGAAGTCGCAGCACGAAGTGGCCAACATGCTGGTCCCTACCTATGGCAGCGTGACGATCAACAGCGGCAAGGGCATCAGCGATGCCGAGGCACTGGACGGGCGCGCAGTCGTGCGGCTGGTGATTCCGTCAACGTGGAACGCAACCACGGCACCAACGCTGTCGCTGACCGTCTCCGAGGACGGCACGACCTTCAAGCCGGTCTACTACTGGTCCAGCACAACGCCGGCAACGCCCGCGCTCGCTTCCGTGGCGGTCAACACGTCGCGCTCGTATGCCATACCAGCAGACTGGACCGTGGGGGCGCACAGCGTCAAAGTCGTCTCCGGCACAACGGGCACGACAACGCCGATCGCAAAGAATCGCGTGGTGGGCCTGGTCTACCGACTGGAGTAGCGCATGGCATACGCACAAGTTGCGGACGTCAAACTGTATAGGGGCATCGCCACATCCGAGACGGATGACGACACCCTGATCGAGACGCTGCTGGACGCGGCGCAGTCGGTCATTGACGGGTACTGCGATCGGTCCTTCGACTACACGACGACCAGCACCAAGTACTTTGACGCGGTTGAGGATGTAGACGGACGGCGGCTGTACCTGGACGATGACCTGGCCGCGATAGTGACTATCACAAACGGCGACAGCACAACGGTCGCGTCCACGTCCTATGTCACAGTGCCGCGCAACTCGCCGCCATACCGTGAGATCGTGCTGAAGTCGGGGAGCAGCGTAGCGTGGACCTATGAGGACAGCCACGAGGATGCTATCACGATCCGGGGGCGATGGGCGTATGGAATGACCATCCCGGCGGCCATCCAGCAGGCGGCCATCAGGCTGGCAGCATACTTCTACGCACAGAAAGACGCGCAGGTTTTCGACGTGACCATGTATCCAGAGGCGGGTGTGATGACTGTGCCGCAGGGGATACCGCGTGACGTGCAAGAGCTACTGAGACCATACAGACGGATTCGATAAGGAGGGGGAGTTGGCAGAGTTGGAACGAGTGGAGGGAGTCGCAGAGCCCGAGCCCACAGAGGCGGAGGAGTGGACGCAGACGCAAAGCGTAAAAAGGATGTTCCTGCCGGAGCCAGAGCGCGCACCGTCGATTGGGCCGGGAGACCCGCTAGTACGGGTTGTCGTGGCGGTGCCGATGGAGCGCACGATCCAGCAAGAGGCGTTTTTCGGGTTTGTGAGGCTGTTTAGGCAGGGATGGAGCATGGCGCAGTTGCCATACTGCCGGAACGACATCGCCCGCGAGTGGTTCGGGCGCTTCCTGAGAGACCAGAAGAACGAGGACGGAACGCCAAAGTACACGCACATCCTGATGCTGGACTCGGACCATGTGCACCCGGAGGACATCGTGCAGCGGTTGGCCCGCTGGGTGTGGCTCTATCCCAACACCGTCAAGGTCGTGGGCGGGCTGAACTTCCGGCGGGGTGAGCCGTACGACCCGTGTGCGTTCATCAATCCGGGCGACAGCAAGTTTCACCGGCTGGCCGACTGGGGCCGGGGACTGCTCGAAGTCGAGGCGCTCGGCACCGGGTCCATGCTGATCGCGCGTGAGGTATTCGAGACCCTTGAGGAGCCGTGGTTCAACTACGAGTATCCGGGCGGGGACTTTACGCCGGGGACCGATATGTCATTCAGCGCCAAGTGCCGGGAGGCCGGTATCCGGTTGTGGGTAGACGGCAGCACCACCAGCCCGCACCTGGGTGTCAAAGAGATCGGCCAAGACGAATACCGCGAGTATGTGGCGCGGCAGCAGGGCAAGACGGTGCTCGTAACGCCAGAGGATGCGGACATGGCCGCGCAGGTACGGCGACAGATCGCGGCACAGATGGAGGCGAGAGCCAGTGACAGTAGCAGCGACGGTAACAGCGCTCCAGACGGTACACGCGGCGATTAGCGGCGTCAACACCGCGCCGACCGCGATGCCGTCCAATTTGAATACGGCGACGATGCCGATTGTGCTGACGATGCCGGGGCCGGGCACATGGCGACCGCAGGCTATCGACCTGCTCATACGCTGCGAGCGCACCTACACCGTGCGCTGCTACGTGAACCCGGTCGGACAGGACAAGGCGGGGCCGGAGAACGCTATCGCGGCCATCAGTCCGATGCTGGATGCGTTCGGGCAAGCCTACCTGGCCGACATCACGCTCGGCGGCGCGGTGGACACCATCACAAGCATCACGGACACGGGCGTGACAACCCTGCAATGGGCAGGGATAGATCATTGGGGCTTTGAGTTTCAGTTAGCAATAGTCGAGAAAACGGCGGCATAGGAGGCAATCATGCCAGCAAGCGCACTGAGAATCGTACAACTGGCCAAGGAGACGGGGTGGACAACCGCCGTCTCGACGGCAACGGTCAAGCTGGTAGGGTTGACCGATGCGTCGTTGAATGTTGTCCCGGACGTGTATCAGCCGACCTACATGG
>Ga0209510_1002513_pt1 | contig 18658 bp, 20 predicted proteins | sample BiotimSIPDNA_FD_185749 | JGI IMG/M metagenome (GOLD analysis project Ga0209510, IMG submission 185749) | Anaerobic biogas reactor microbial communites from Washington, USA - Biogas_R1 time_0 SIP DNA (SPAdes) (version 2) | ecosystem: Engineered > Bioreactor > Anaerobic > Unclassified | place... | reverse complement strand
CGCGGATGTAGAGGCCTGACATGATGGTCTTGCCTGCGCCAGCGTCATCGGCGAGTAAGAACCGTAACGGGAACTGCTTGAGCATGTGCTCGTAGACCGCGATGCGCTGGTGGGGCAACGGGTCGATCTGCGAGGTCTCTGTGGCGAAGGCCGGGTTGAACATGTGGCCGAAGCTCAGCCGCTCGCCCTCAGCCAACGCCCGAACGACTTGGGGTGAACCCGTGAAATCCAGGACCGGCGGATCAATGCCAGTCGGCTCGACCGGCGCAACGACAGCGTCGCCTTCGTCCATGCGCATCAACTGCTGCCACGAAAGCGCAGAGGGCTTAGTCTGGCCATTCTCCCAACGGTTCACCGTGGCGAAGGAAACGCCCAGCCGCGCGGCCAGCTCAACCTGCGTCAGGCCGAGGCGGGCACGAAACTGCTTGATTCGAACAGCGTAGTCGGATGGGAGATTTGAAGGCGTTGCATCAGTGGCCATGCCTTTCCTCAGTTACCGTCACACATCTACATCGCCTGAGTCCACTTGCCAAAGCTATAGCATATGTTATACCGACTGCAATCGCACAGGTACACCTTTTCTTTGTGCCCACGTAGATGGACTGGATGTCCGCCTTGGCGGTCCCGACATACCTCCAGTTACCGTTGCAGGAAAGGCAATCTGATGGCCTCGGGCCAGATATCGACGAACTGGGCATCACCCAAGTAATCCCCCATCCATCAATGATAACCAGTGATTTCTCCGCCATATTGCGGCCCCGACATCGTCTCTCTCAGGATTCCGCGAGTCCTACGGGTAATATCGGCGAAAATGCCCCATGAGTCCACTGGTTTTTGGACCTTCGGCCGCCAGCCACCGCTCAATGGGGCAAGAACGGCCAGAGGTGGTGCGGAGGACGTCCCCAATAGAGTGAAATAGGCACACACCCCTGGCTACTATGGAGGCGGTTCCGCTGGCCCAGATGTGGATGGAGAAATCGGCGAAAAGGGAACTTTCTCTGCCCGGGCGCACGCCTCAAGACGTTGGGTTCCGGCCGTCCATCTATAGACCATCGTCTCGCCTCCGCTTCCTCATCGGCCCGGACGGCGGGCCGGGCGCCACGCTCCACATCAGGATCTCTTCGCTTTCCAGGCCGCCAGCACCCGGCGTCTTCTGCCTCTTCTGCCACGGTGGCATCGCGCCGGAACGCATTTTGCCACTCTGCACACAGAAATGCATGTTTTCTCTCGCCGTTCCGATCGCCCGGGTGTTTTTGTCAAGTCGGCTGGAGCAACAGCCGATCTCCAGAACACCACAATGATATCTCGTAGACTGGAGAAGGAGAAATCGCATGGGCATCCAAACCTGGTCTGATAGGATGGTCTTGGTGGAGTTGCCTGGCGAACCAGAGGCAAACGATGAACTCGAAAACATCATTCGTTGCGTTCGCGACCGCTATGACTGCTGGGTGGTGCTGGATCTCAGCAAGGTGACGATCTTAACCTCCACGTCGCTCGCGGCCCTGCTGCGCCTCAAGAAGCTGTTGGATGGCCGCGGACAGACCCTGCTGCTCTGCTCAGTGGGTCACACCACCCAGGGAGTCATCTCGGTGATGGGCCTGGATGCATTCTTCGAGATTGCCACCGACCGGTTCGACGCCCTCGCCAAGGCCGCGGCGGCACCCGATGGCGCCACGACACGGGCCCCAGAAGCTGTTTGAGCAACCCAAGGCGTTCCAGCATCTCCCAACGCTCGGTTTGAATAGGACCGCCCAGCCGAGCTATACCAACCCAACAGTCCCTGCACTACGCTCGCGGCCTGAAGAGAATGATACCCCCCTACTCACATCCAGCCGGCAGCCCCCTTTTCAAGCACCGGCACGTGAGAGTCAGCGCCGTTGCCACAACAGCTATGGCCGAGCCAAGATACGGTAGATCGCCCAATTGCAGAGTGCGACGACCCGTTTTGGCGTATTTCTTCACATTTGACGCCCTGCCCCCTTTTTCCGGTATGCCTACACATAGACTTAGAGCCAGATTGTCCGCTTTCTTCACATTTCCTCCGAAATGAACAATCCGGACCCCTCAGAAGCCGCCCCCGTGAACTGGAAAAGTGAGAGTCAGCCGGTGACCTATGCGTAGGCGGCCTGTGGGCGGCGGCCGTCATCGGACTTGCGGGCCTGACGGTAGGCCTGGGCCATTTTCTCGGTGGAGGGGGCCAGGTAGACCGAGGTGGTCTTGAGGCTTCGGTGCCCCACCTGTTTTTGCACGACCGGCAGGGGCATGCCACGGTCCACCACGTAGTGCATCAGATGACTGTGCCTCAACGAGTGCACGGTGAACATCTTCAGGTCCCTGCCGTGCCGGTCCTTGCCATAAACCTGCTGCAAGCCGGCCTTGGTGACATACCGCTGGAAGATCTGGCGAATGCGGTTCTCGGAATAGGGGGTATTCCAGCGTCTTCCCGGGTGGAAGAGGTAGGCATCGCCCTTGATGACCTTTTCATCCCGCTTGTTCATCAGGCCCTTATACCTCAGGAGGCTCTTGAGTTCATTGGTCAGCCCCCTGGGCAAATAGCTGACGCGCGGGTGTCGAGTCTTGGTGTTCTCGGCCGGGAAGAAGATCGTGCTGCGGCTGAAGTGCACGTGCTTGATCTGAATGCGAACGAACTCCCCGACCCGGCAGCCCAGCTCGTAGATCACCTGGAACATCAGTTTGTGACGGTACTGATCGACACTGTCGAAGAACTGCTGCAATTCGTCCTGGGTCAGGTAGCGGATGATCTCGCCGAAACGCTCGTATCGTCGAGCTCGTCTCGATCTTCTGGGTGCGTTGTGTCACACGGCGGCAGATTCGTTGGGGTGGATGGTTTCCATGCAAATGTAAAATCACACAGATATAAAAACCTTGTGTCGGTCACCCCATTTACGGACACAGGAGAACCGAAAAGCTTAAATACTTCAGAGTCTTCACAGTCATAAGGCTCAGAGAAACCCAAGGACATCAAGCCTGTCATGACCTCGCAGACGCTCACGTCACAAGAAGCTGATGCAGGAGATGAGAGGACTGCATGCTCAGGACATCTCGACTGCCCCGCCACTTTGGCTCATTCCGGCCCGAAAGACCTGGAATACCATGCAATCGCCAGGCCCCCATGGCTGTTCGTCATAGCCGTAGCTTTCTACATCTCTCTCGTCATCTGGTTTTCAGCCCCGGATATCCCCTCCTCATATCCAGTCCCACACCGCCGTTCTCTCTTGCGCTCGTCCTTTTGCCGCCCGTAAGGCCTGAAATACCCTGAAATACCCCCCGCCGGCAGGTGCCGTCATGCCGACTGCCACCACGTGGGCCATCTTTCGTTGTCCTGTTCTGTATGCCATTGGTCGGGGCCACATCTGTGCCCACACTACGGTCCGTGCCCGTTGGCTGCCCGCCGCACGACCGCACACCTGCGCCGTCGGCGTTTCGCTGCTGATGCTGATGGTCATACCGCGGCCTTCGAGCCGGTCCGCCTGGCTGATCGCTCTCCCAAAAAGGTCGCGCCCTTGGCGACCTCTCTCGGCCTGGGATTTCCCAGCATCAGCCGAAAGGTATAAATACCGCATCTTCCTGTACGATCGTACTGATTGGTATCATCCAATCGATCAGGAATAACCGGAACATGGCAAAACCCGAAACTGTTTTCAAAGTGGGCGCCGTCCGGGCCTCGGTCTTTCGCAACGTCGTCATCGACAACAATGGCAAGAGTGTCCCCCTGCCCAAGGTGGTCATCGAAGTCCGTTACAAGGACAAGACCGGCCAGTGGAACGGGACCAACAGCCTCAGTCTCAACGACATCCCCAAGGCTATACTAGCCCTTCAGAAGGCCTTTGAATACCTGACTGGCCACAAGGAGCCCGAACCGGCGGAAGGCCTCTTCAAAGGACCCCAATAGGCCCACCAGCCCACTTCCTGCAAAGCATCGAGAACTGAATTCTCACCCTGTTACCTGGAGGACCGCCCCCACCTTCTTCTATTCTCACCTCATCTCATCAATGCTCGGGCATGTGCCCTGAGCTTCTATTGGTACGCACCGAGCCCTTGGTCGTTCCAGGCGCTTTTTTCCGGCGCGAACCCTGATGGCGCGCTCGTTCAAACCAGCATGCCATCGCCATTCATGGAGGTATTGCTCATGCAGACCATAAGAGCGCAAGTCAGCAAACGATTGCTGTCCAAGGCCGAGAGGCTCTTCACAGGCGCCGTGGAGGGCCGGATCATCGAGATCCTGCAGAACGCCAGAAGAGCCGGCGCTACAGAGGTGCACATTATCAATCGTGACGGCCAGGTCACGGTCCGTGACAACGGCCGGGGCATTGCGGACTTTGCCGCCCTGCTGGATCTGGGCAGGTCTGCCTGGGATGACCTAACCGAGTACGCCGAAGACCCGGCCGGCGTAGGTGTGTTCTGCCTGGCGCCACGCGAAGTGTGCATCACATCCGGCGGCAAACAGGCAGTCGTCAAAGGCAAAGGCTGGACCGGTGCGCCAGTCGAGGTATTGGCAACCGATCACCCCTGCAAGGGCACAGAGCTTGTCTTCAGCGATCAGCCCTGGGTATTCGAGACGGTTCAGAAGCACGCGGTCTTTAGCGGCTTGAACGTGACTGTAGACGGCCAGCCGTGCGCCCAGGAGTCGTTCATATCGAGTACGGCGGCGCTGTATGCGGAGCTGGGCTGTCGGATCGAGGTGCGCGAGCGAAATGCCCTGAGCCAGTGGCATAGTCAGTGGAAACGCAGCTACTACGCCGAGGATGTGCTGGTCAATTTTCATGGCCAGGTCGTGCCGTTTACGTACGCGCCCGTCGGCGAGCACTTGCAGTTCCTGGTGGACCTTACGGGCGATCCGACGGGGATTCGGCTGATGCTGCCGGCGAGAGTCCAACTGGTCCAGAACGAGGCCTTGGAAGCGCTCAAGGCGGCGATCGAGAAGGAGGCCTATCGGTATATCCAGAGCCGCGACACGCACACACTGAAGTTCGGTGAGTACCTCAGGGCCAAAGAGCTCGGGATCGCGCTACCTGAGGCCGAGCCGGTGTTCCGGGTCGGGTTGCTCAGCGGTGAGGCGGTCGAACCGGTTGAGGTCACAAGGCCGAAGGATTTTCCGCTGGCGAAGTGTTATCGCCTGGGCAAGGAGTGCAGGGACGCCGACGAGGCGAACGAGGCCAATGCCCATCTTCTCTCGGCCTTGGGCACATTCGAATCGCCCTTTGTCGTGGTGGACATCTCGCCGGCCTACGACGGTTATGGTTGGGCCCGGTTGCCGACTATCGAGCACATCGAGGTCAAAGCCGGCAAGGAGATCCGGTCGCAGTACCTCTGGTGCGAGAGGCTGGTCGCAGTCGAAGACCTTCAAATCACGGCCCATACCAGTGACGGCAGAGCGTTCACATCGGCGGTGCCGATGGCCATCTGCGAATACGCTCGCGCGGAGGGCCCCAATACATGGGTCGGGACCGGTGTGCTGGTGACGCCGGCGGCGAGAGACCAGCTGAGTCCCAGCTACATTTGGTTTCACCTGGGCGGATTCTCCGAAGATGGTGACACATACGATACGCAGCGGGAGGACTTCGAAGAACAGTTGAACCGGTTCTGGGCAGAACTGATCGGTCCCGGCGAGTATCTTCGACAGAGGCTGCTGGACTGCGTTCGAGGCTTCGACATCAAGTGGAGGCACATCAGCATCGAATCGAGCGGTAAGGTCTGGATCACCCGCGAGGACGGTACGGCCCAGATGCTGCAGCCACCGGAGATCTCGTCTGCCTCATAAGGCAAGCCGGACAATCACACCCATCATCAACCCATCACTCGTTTTGGAGGCAAAGATCATGGCATGGAGACCTACACACTGTTTGATCGAGGGCGAGCTCGACAACACCCATTTGGGCAAGGTCACCGGATGGATGCGGTTCGCCGGAATAAACGACAAGGTGACGTTTGATTTAGAGGGGGATTTCCACAGAGACATTCGGGGAGCGAAGATTCGCTTTACAGGCGATGCAGCAGAGACAGACCCGCCGGCAGATGCCAAAGAGTACATGGCAGGTTTTGCCCTGCACCACACCGGCAAGGTTGGTGATATGACAGCGGGATTGCCGCCGGCAGATTATGTGGCCGGCTACTGCTATCTCGAATGGTACAGCGAAGAAAACGGCCGCGTGGTTATTGAGCTGGAGTCGACACAGGTTGAAGTCATCGGCACACCCATTCCCGTACGTGAGTCCTATCCCGTATCCCGGGACACACAGAAACGCAACATGGCCCAGTTTCTGGACGAGATTGCCGCCGAGACGAACCCGCCCGCAGAACGAGTGGTCTGCGTCAGTGGCGATACGACAGTTACAGCCGACAGGCGGACGGCCAGCGACAGAGTTCGTGGCATGGAGCTGTTGACACAGGAGATCCGCAAAACACTGCCGCCGCTCTATGCCCAGGATGGCAAGTGCGGCAAGGCCATTGCGTATCTGAAGTACTTCACTCCTTCAGGTTCATGGACTTGGTACATCGTGGAGGGATCCCCAATCACGGATGAGAGCGGCAAGGAGGTGGACTTCCACTTCTTCGCCTTGGTGGATGGCCATGAGAAAGAGCTTGGCTATGTGGCTTTGTCGGAACTGGAGAGTGTTCGGGGTCCGATGGGGCTGCCCATTGAGCGCGATCTCTGGTGGGAGCCCAAGACCCTGGAAGAGATCGCTCCGGAGATGTTTCGGTCCGACGAAAGAACGGAGGGACAGTGATGACGAGGAGATGCCGAAGTTCACGCGGTAACAATGGTGGCGCCAAGTCCAACAGGAAGGCTATCAGTAGCACCGACCGTGGCCAAAGACTCCTGCCGTATGCGATCCGCGAGAACCTGCCCATCCTGGTCTCTCAGCGGAGACTCGGCGGGCAAGCGAAGGCCCTCGTGAGATGGTCTACCCCCGATGGCTCATTCGCATGGTATATCACCGAAGCTGCGGCTCGAAGGACTCCAGACGGCAAGGCCGTGGACTACCTGCTCTATGGCCTGGTCGTAGGGCAAGACCGGCGGTTCGATTACTTCTGGCTGTCGGATGTAATGATGTGCCACGATTCACTGGGCATGCGTGTGGAGCGAGATCCTCGCTGGCGGCCGAAGAGGCTCGATGAGATCGCCCCGGAGATGTTCAGATCCCAAGACAATGAACAGGAGGAATGATTATGGAAAAGTACTGCCAGAATCCACTCTGTGAAAATGCGGCCACCAACGCAGTGGCTGTCTCTGTAGACAAGCCATCCGATCAGCAGCGATCGCTCTGTGCGGTCTGCGAAGAGGCTTACTCCTGGGGCGTACAGCATGGCTGCATGACGGCCACGCCAAAGAAGCTTTGGGTTGCAGCCGTAACCAACCGTGGCGATGTCGTCCATGCCAGGGCCTGTAGCCGCAAGCGCCAGGCTGTCTATGGTGTCGGGGCATACCTGAAGGTTGAGGAAGGCTACGACGGCCCCGTGACCCTGCCCGATATCTGCGCCTGGCTGGCCGAGCACGATGAACGGTTGGGCATCGAGCTCTTTGCAGCATCAGTAGATGCCGCCGCCGAGGACTCGTGTCCCTGCGATGCACCGGACAATCCGAACACTCAGAGAGGCCTGGTCATTGACCCTCCGCCACAGGAAGAGGGCTCGGAGCCACTCTATCGCGCAGTCTATGCGATCGACGTCAACGCGGAGAATCCGCTGCAGGCAGCAAAGCGTGCTCATATACTCATGCAGGATCCAGAATCCATGCCGCCGGTGCTGGATGTTCTCGATTCAAAGGGACGGCGCACGCACGTGGACCTCTCTGGAGAGGGAGCGGAAGACCACGAATGAGTTCGTTCAGTCACAGGAGATTGCCATGCTCAATGAAGTCTACGACACCATCGAGGCGATCCTGGAAGGTCTCGATACCGGGGGCGAATCATCCCGTGCCTACGCCGAGGAGATCAAGATGCTCAGGGATGTACTGGGCTATCCTGAACCTGCGGCCGATGCGCTCGATGAGGCCATTAGGCGGTATCAAATCGCCCGAAAGCTCGAACGACTGGCCATCGAGGCACAGGATGTGACCATTGCGTTGCCGGCCGTGCCTATCACGAAATGGCTGGACGCTACGTCCACGAACCCTGCCACAGGCGTGTCCACAGAGCCGTGCGACTTGGCCCGACTGCTCCAGGTCCTCTGCGACACGATCCGCGCCGAGCTGAACTGAGCATCCACACCGCATCGCATACACACCCCCACAACGACACTTCACGTGTCTAACTGACCGACCCTCGATAACCCAGACCCAGATGAAAGGACACACCATGAACCCCAAGGGACACTCTGCGCGCAGTCCACCTCTGTAACACGAGCACAACAACACACTCCATAGCAAGTACACTCACCTCACACACATATCGAAAGGAACATACTATGAAGATCCTGTTCATCAATAATTCAGGTGGCGGCTTCGCCGATTATCTCGACGTCAATGACCAAACGACCGTGGCACAGTTCTTCAAAGACAAGATGCTCGGCGAGCAGCCCGAAGACTATCTCATCCGAGTCAACCGCCAGCCGGTACCGCGCGACTACGTCCTGCAAGCCAACGACCGCGTGACCATCACACCCACGAAGATCGAGGGGGCGGCATAACCGTTCCATGTGATGAACATCACGAGGGGCATCTGCCTGCTGACTGTGGGCAGGTGCCCTTTGCCATTTGAAAGGAACCATCATGAATGACAAGGAACTGGTGCGCGTCGCAGGCACTATCGAGAGCGCTTTGCGGCAGTTGCGTAAGAGCCGCTACATGCGGTGCGCGGCGCAGTTGAGTCTGTTCGCCGGCACGATGCGAAACCTGATCGGCGATTCCCGGAAGCTCGCAGTGGCTATGTCCCGCGACTGGTTTGCAGCGGCCGAACACTCCTGCAAGGCTGTCAGTCGGCAGTTGGGTGAGATCCCATTCCTGGCTTCCAACATCCAGTCGCTTCTGGACAGGCGACACAGAGAGATGCCAACTCTCTCTGCCATCGCCGCAGACCTGTGGGCGCTGCAGCAGGAGTTTGACGAGGTTGACTTCAACGGCGAAGACAACACTCTGTGCGCCGTCACTGAAGCGATCAGCCTGGAAGACATCTATCTGGGGCCGTTCCGTATTGCGCTGCATCTGGACACTCTGCATGAACTGTACCAAAAGGTGCCGTATTTCGTGATCGCCGTCGATCCGCACCCGGCCGCAACAGACGATGCCGTAACGCACCCGCATGTGAGCCATGATGTGGTCTGCGAAGGCGATGGTGCGGCGGCAATCCGGACCGCACTGGAGACCGGTAGGCTGGTGGATTTCTTCACGATGGTCCGCAGCATCCTGACCACCTATAACCCCGATAGCCCCTATGTATCTCTCGCAGATTGGGAGGGTGTGCCTTGTTACGAGTGCGGCTATGTCATGGACAGTGAGAATTCCTATTCCTGCACCTACTGCGAGAATGCCGTGTGCGACGAGTGCTCGGCTGTCTGCGTCACCTGCGGGGAAATCGTATGCAAGAGCTGTGCCGGCACGTGTGAAATCTGCGAGAGTTCACTATGTCCGCAGTGCGCGAAGAAGAAATGCAGCGAGTGTGAATCGGTGTGCTGTGGATCGTGCCTTGACGACGGGCTGTGCCCGGACTGCAAAGAAGAAAGGGATAACCATGAAGAAGAAACAGAAGACAATCAAGACGCCACAACTGACCAGGAAGGAAGTGTTCTGGGAGGACGACTGGCCGATGGAGGACAGCGAGCCTACGGCAGTTACGCTACGCTTCAGCCCCACGGCGTGGGCCAAGCTCCTGTATTTCCGGGACCAGTCGGGCAATGAAGTGGGCGGTTTCGGCATCACCGATCCGGATGACCTGCTGTTCGTAAAGGACTTCGTCACAGTCAAGCAGGAAGTCACCTCTATCAGTGTCAAGTTCGATGACGAGGCAGTGGGTGAGTTTTTCGATGCCCAAGTAGATCTCGGCCGCAAGCCCGAGCAGTTCGCGAGAATCTGGCTGCATTCGCATCCTGGTGATTCACCGGAACCGAGTGGAACGGATGAAAACACGTTCGCGCGAGTGTTCGGTGCTTGTCAGTGGGCGGCGATGGTGATCGTAGCTCAGGATGACAGCACGTACGCGCGATTGAGTTTCAATGTCGGACCGGGCAGCCAGGTGTTGGTTCCCGTAGCGATAGACTACTCACAAGCGTTTGGCCCCAGCGACCATGACAAGTGGGACGCCGAGTATGCGGCCCATGTCAGAGCCGTGGACTGGCTGAATCCGCTGAAATCGAGGCAAGAAACGTCGGCTTATGCGCAAGAGCGAGACAGTGTGTTGCCGTGCGATTTCCTGGCGGAGTTCGAAAGCATGGATTCTGTCCAACGGCAACTGTTCCTCGATGAGCTGGCCGACCGGCCCGAACTGTGGGACAACGAACAGGAGGTGCTGCTGCTATGAGAGATGACGAACGCTACAGCCGTCAGCGCGATATCGTGCCGCCGGAACGGATCATGACCTGTCGAGCCACAGTCGTCGGCGTCGGCGCCATCGGCCGCCAGGTCGCTCTGCAGCTTGCAGCAATGGGCATCCCGTGGCTCCAACTCGTGGATTTCGACGTGGTCGAAACGAGCAATCTGGCCAGCCAGGGCTATCTGGAAGATGACCTGGGCAAGCTCAAAGTCGACGCCACGGCCATGCAGTGTAAGCGCATCAACTCCCATATCGAGGTCGTCTCCGTGCCCCAGCGGCTTCGTCGCAGTATGGAGATCGGCAACACTGTGTTCGTGTGTGTGGACACAATCGACATTCGGCGGCTGATCTGGGAAGCGGTCAGGGACCAGGTCGGATTCTTCTGCGATGGAAGAATGAGCGCTGAGATCCTGCGGGTCCTGACGGCCTGTGACGCACCATCGCGGTCGCACTATCCGGCCACGTTGTTCCGCACGGAAGAGGCCTTTGTCGGCCCCTGTACGGCCAAGACCACGATCTACTGTGCCAATATCGCCGCCGGCATGATGATCGCCCAGTTCACCAAACACCTGCGGCACCTGCCCACCGAGCCAGACATCCAACTGAATCTACTGGCTTCGGAGCTCAATGTCGCTGATGCCTGCCTCTGAGTGCGGCAGGCGAGTTCTGGGGAGGGCCGACGACAAGGCCCTCCCCGTTCCCATTCCTGTCAGAGCAATATATAGATCTGCATGCACTATTTCCGATTACCATAATCCTTAAATACTCCTTCTACGTTGTCATTCTGAAATGACATCCAAAACAAATACACCCGAACACGAAAAGGCCGTTCGCACCCTCGAGGAAATCTGCGAGAACACCCGCGCCATCCGCCGGGTGGTCAACCGAATCTTGGACCACCTGCACGAGTCCCAGGACCCGGACGACGACTACGACCCCTATACCCTCGATTGGGCCGATCTGGACAACTATGACGATATGTACTACTGAGCCGGTGTCTTAGACACCGGCCGGTGGTCGGCTGGCAACCAAAGATTTATATAGCCTGGCCACCTATTACTTACATGATAGAACCGGACCTGCAAGACAGACTACAGTACCTCCAGAAGAGCCTCCGGCGGATCAAGGCCCTGCTGGCCTGGGAGCAACTCAAACGCAGGGAGGACCAGTCCCACGGGATCTCTTCTTTCCGGATGGGCGATTCCACCGCAGAGGACCTTCGCAGTGAGTACTCCCTCTTGCTGACCGGTCTGCTGCAGATGTACTCTCTTCTCAACCATCGCTCTTCAATCGTCGCACAGTCCATCCGCGAGGACATCTTCCAGCGCCTCGCCGAGATCGAGTGGCACCTCTATCGCCTGCAACTGCACCGCAGGTTCGGAGGGCCCAGGGGGTGAAGATGGGTTTGCTCGCTCTGTTCAGGTCAAAACGCGCAAAGACATACGTCTCCCAGGAGGAACACCGCCGCCTGGCCGCAGCTCTTTGCGATCTGCGAGCCCAAGTCTCGAATCTGGACACACAGATCGACACCGTCCACCTTGCGATTCGCAGGCACGAGAACGATCTCGCCGCATGCAAGGACCTCACCGACCGGCACGAAAAGGCACTGACACAGTTGGAGCAGATCGTCAACACACCATCCGCCCTCCCGACTGGGTGTACCGACCGATTCCCACAGCATCTGGTCGCTGCCATGAAAGAAGCGGCGAACCCGCCAGCCATCGACTCGGCGCCCTATCCACCAGCCCGCCGACTCGATATCGATCGGTTCAGCGAGCAGCAGAAACGCCTGCTGGCCGTATTCTTTCAGAACCGGGACCGCCAGATGTCCTACGCCGACCTCGCCGCCGTTCTCGGCAAGTCCGCGTATACCGTCAAGAACCAGATGAATCTCATCCGGCACAAGGCCGACCTGTTCGACTGCACCGTAGGACCCGAAAGCCGCAATTTCTTCAAGCTCAAGGACGACCTGAAGGTCGAGAAACAACTCAAGACCGGCCGACCTGCGGGGCGCCCGGTGTCGATGAGAGAACCCGACCGGACTGTGTCCGGGCCCGAAACGACCCCATCGGAACCGACCTTCTCACATTCACTGTTCTAACCCCCGGCCGGCACGATACCCTGTATCGCTCCGTGCAAGCCGGCACTCTGGCAGGAATTTCGTTCTTCGCGGCAAAGTGAGAGTTGCGGCCGGCTCAGTCTGCAGGCGATCCCGGAAGGGCTTGGCAACCTTGCACTATCACAATGATGGTTCGAGTCGTTTGGCTGCCCGCTATTCGGATAACCGAATAACTTCGCCCGACAGTCAATCGCACGCTCCAGACATCGATCCCGGCAGACTCTGCATCCGGTCCGCACCGGCAGGTTTATAAACGGGCACGGCTTTATGCGTCCAGCGAGGTTTATACGTCACAGTGGATATCGATCAATATCTCTCACAAAAGCAGGCAGCCCTGGACAAGGGCGCCGACAGGATTCGCAACTTTGAGGTCTTTGACTTCAACTATGTCCCGGAAAAACCCCTCATGCGCGAAGAGGTCAAGCCGGTCATCGACGCGCTGCTCCGCTATCAGCAGACCGGGATCGCCAACAATGTCCTGGTCCTGGGCTCGCGCGGATCGGGTAAGAGCATGCTGGCCCGGTATCTGATGCGGGTTCTGTCTAGCCAAGGCCAGGCCGTCTTCGCCTATGCCAACTGTCGCCAGCACAATACCAGCGTCAAGATCCTGGCCTCGTTGCTGGGCCTGCGGCCGCGAGGGTCCAGCCTCGATGAGCTGTGGCAACGATTCGAGAACGCACACGAAGGCCGGGTCGTCTTCGTGCTCGATGAGGTCGACCTGATCAGCGAAAAGGACCGACACAAAGACATCCTCTACTTGGTCAGTCGCTCGACCAGAAACTACATGGCGGTCCTGTTGAGCAACAATCCCAAGTTCCTCAATCTGCTCGATGAGAGCATCAAGAGCACCCTGCAGCCGGAGATCGTGCACTTTCGCAACTATGACGCCACTGAGATCGAGCACATTCTCCTGGATCGCGCGCAAATCGGCCTCAAGTCAACACCCCCAGGCATCCTCAGCGAGATAGCGGCCATGACCGCCAGGAACACCAATTCCGATGTGCGTGTGGCCATCAAGACCCTCTACCTCTGGGCCCTGGAGCCGCAAACGGCCACCGCCGAGCACTTTGAGAAGGCCAGACGTGACATCATGTTCGATGTGATCCGGGACCTCAACGACCGCAACCTCCTGATCCTCCGGGCCGTGCTCAATGAATCCGACGGCTTTGCCAAGGACGTCTACGAGACCTATCGCCTCAGAAGCGCCCAGGTCCACGAAGAGCCCTTCAGCTACATGCACTTCTATTCGAATCTCTCCTATCTCCAGAGTCTCGGACTGCTCGTTCTGATCTCGACCAAGGTCAACCGCACGTATACCAATCGGATCCAACTGACCTTCGATCCCAGTATCCTCGATGCCGTTTGGACGATGCGGTTCACATGAACCACCGACCAGGCTCGGTCCTGCGGTCGGGGCGGAGGCGACCCGCCTCGGCCGAGCGCCCGACCCAAAGTCCCCATCAGGCGACCACCCAGTCGGTATCCGGCGACCATCGCCGCTGGTGCGGCGGACTCTGCCTGTCTGCAGAGAGGGCCGCAAAGCACCCGGCAGAAAGAAATACGAAGTATACTGGCCTCATGCTGGTGTCACAGAGCGGTATACCAAGGACAGGCGACTGAAACGCAGCGGATGCGGAAGATACTCCCGTCACAGAATCACCCGGTTCTGACCTCGCCGGGAATGTCCATAGCGGCAACGACCAGTCTGGCCGAGAACTCTTTAAGTGCCCCCTTTCGGGAACCGGAACCATCCGGACATCGCACTTCCTTGCACGATAGGATTGTCTACTGGATACAGATGCTTCTGTCAATTGCATCATGATAGAACACATCGACATTCTTAGAACAGTCCGTGATCGGTGACGGCCTCTGCCTGGGTTTCAATCCTGTCGGGACAATCGGCCTTGGAGATATCGCAGTATCGGCATTCGCCCCAACTCGGTACTTTCTCTGCCGGCATGGGCCCACCAATCGCCAGGACGGCCTTACGAAACAAATCCTTCAGATTGACGTCGATCTTGCACGAGGGGACATCGACAATGGTATTGTTGTAGATAAGGCGTCCCTCCAATTTGCGTCCCTTGCAGTGGCCCTCGACATAGGGCAACGAGAGCATGTAGATCAGCACTTGAAAATGATCGGAATGTCGGGGGGTACCGGTCTTGCAGTCCTCCACATACGCTTCTTCGCCTCGGATCGCCACAAGGTCGGGCTTGCCGGAGACCTCGATTCCATCGGTGCCTTTGAGCGTGAAAGAGTTCTGATCTTCGGCGTATACAGTGAACCCTTCGGCCTCCAGTTCGGCCTTTCGGGCACGAAGCAGTTGTGTATGATCGGCCGTCCACTTGGCCAAGTCCAGACCACTGGGCAGCTTCTCCCAGATGTAGTGAGAGCGAAACCAGCAGGCCCATTCGCATTGCTTCTCGCCGGCCATCAGCTTGGAAAGCCAACTGACCCAGATAAACGGATTGGACCGTTTGGCCGCCGGCCCTGCGTTCTGCATCGACTGTTCGCGGGAAGGGTTCTTTTCGCTTTTCATTGTATTGACGAGTGAAAACACACCTTTATAAACCTACCGCCCCGGTGAACCGAAGTATCTCCAGCAGAAAATGGAGCCCCCGGCTGTGCGGAGGGAGAGGAAGCGAGACTTTGCCGGGGGCTGTCACTGCACCGAAGTGCAGCCGCTCATGAGCAACCACATCATAACAGAAAGCCGGCCCTCGCTCCAGACCTATACAGACAGAAAACGCTGGCCCCCTCGACCAATCGAGCACATCTGCTCACTTAGAGCCTATCCGGATTACTCCGCACAGCGGTACGTGATGACGGCGCACACCAGATGCAGCAGTCCCAGATAGTTCTCGGCTTTCTTTTCCCATCGCGTCAGGATGCGACGGAAGCGGTTCATCCAACTATGCGTGCGTTCGACGACCCATCTTCGGGCCTTGAAGCCCGCCTGACGCTTGAGTTTCTGGGCCTCTTCGCCGCGACTTCGGATGTGAGCCGTGTACAAGAATTCCTTCGCCAGATCTCGGGCTTCGTCGTAGTCGTATCCTTTATCCAGGCACAGCCCCTGCGGCTTCTTGCCCGTAGGCTTCGGTCGTTTCGCCGGAATGCTTTCGAGTGTCTCTTTCATCATCTTGAAGTCATTGCGGTTGGCCCCGTCGACCGCCAGGCCGACGGGCACGCCGTTGGCCTCGGTCAGCAGGCTGCGTTTGACGCCCTTTTTCGCCCGATCTGTGGGATTCGGTCCACATTTTTTCCCCGCCAAGGGGAGCCTTGGTCATCGCCCCATCCATCGATTGCCAGGCCCAGTCCAGGCCCTTCTTTTTCTCATACTCTAACAGCCCGGCCTTCCACAACCGATGAAAGACACCGGCTCGGACCCATTCTTGAAACCGGTCATGTGCCGTGCTGCTGGGACAGATGCCGGTGGCATCCAACGCGTCCCATTGGCAGCCGGTTCGCAGGACGAACCAAATGGCATTCATGCACTTGCGATCGTCGGCCCGAGGCCGCCCGCCGCCAAAGCGATGCGTATTCACGTGCTTGGGCAACAACGGCTGAATCTTCGCCCACAATTCATCGGAGATCCGGTACGATTCTTTCGGGTTCATATCTTACTCCCTTCTGGGGCACCCATGCCCCTAAAGGGATATACGAACGAAACGGTAATTCGGATAGGCTCTTAGCAGGCGCGATGAAGAAGCGGTCCATATCGGGCCTTTCAGGGGGCGGATCAAGGACTGGCAGAAGTCTATGGCTCAAGCCCTGGATATGCAAGAAGCCGAACGGTTGCGGGATTTCAAGCGTATGCAGGGCTCATAATCATGTGCTACAATCAGGAACGGATGGCCAGTCAACAGTTACAACCAGGGATGGTAACCCAACTGGATCAGATCGCGGGCTTGGTCGAACGCGTTACGTTCCATAGCGACGAATCCGGCTTCTGCGTGCTGCGTATCAAGGCCCGTGGCCATCGCGACTTGGTGACCGTCGTTGGTACGTTGCCAGAAGTCCGCGCCGGTGAGTGGCTGGAGGCCCAGGGGCGGTGGATCGTTAACAAGGAATACGGGCAGCAGTTCCAGGCCGAAATTCTATGCACCATGCCTCCCACCACGGTCGAGGGCATCGAGAAGTATTTGGCCAGCGGCATGATCAAGGGCATTGGCCCGGTCTTGGCAGGTCGGATCGTGAAGGCCTACAAGGAGCGGACCTTCGAGATCATCGACGCCAGTCCACACAGCCTCACCTACGTCGAAGGCATCGGACCTACACGTAAGAAGAAGATCAGCGAGGCGTGGGCAGAGCAGAAGGCCATTCGGGAGATTATGGTGTTTCTGCACGGTCACAAGGTCAGCACCAGCCGAGCCTTTCGCATCTTCAAGACCTATGGCAACGAGGCCATCGAGAAGGTCCGGGAGGATCCTTACCGCTTGGCCCGCGATATCCAGGGGATTGGCTTCAAGACGGCCGATGTGATCGCCGAAAGCCTGGGAATCGGCAAGCAGTCCGAGCTCCGTGCACAGGCCGGCGTGGAATACGTTCTGCTGCAACTGACCGAGGAGGGCCACTGCGGCTATGGCCGCGAAGAACTCGTCGCCATGGCCGTCAAGCTCCTGGAAATCCCGGACGAGATCATTCAGACGGCCGTGGAGTACCTGCTCCAGGAAAATCGCATCGTTTCGCGCACACTGGACAGCGACGCCGGCGGGCATCCGGCGGTTTTCCTGGCGGGTCTGGACTTGGCCGAAAGGAACCTGGCCGAGAGTCTGATCGCCCGACAGGTGGGCAAGCATCCCTGCCCCCAGATCGACATGGAGAAGGCCATCGCCTGGGTCGAGGGCAAGACCGGTCTGCAATTGGCCGTCCAGCAGCGGCATGCGGTCCAGCTTGCGTGCCAGTCCAAGGTGTTGGTCATTACTGGCGGGCCCGGCGTGGGCAAGACGACCATCATCAACTCTATCGTCAAGATTATGAGGGCCAAGAAGCTCAAGGTCCTGATGGCGGCGCCCACGGGAAGGGCCGCCAAACGCATGGCCGAGGCCACGGGATGTGAGGCGAAGACCATCCATCGGCTCCTGGTCTTCGATCCTAAGACATTTCAGTTCAAGCACAACGCCGCGCATCCCCTGGAGGGCGACGTGTTCATCATCGATGAGACCAGCATGCTGGACATTTCGCTGGCCTGGCAACTGGTGCGTGCCATTCCGCACCGTTCCACCGTAATTCTCGTTGGCGATGTGGACCAGCTCCCGTCGGTGGGTCCGGGCTGTGTCCTGCGGGATATCATCGACTCGGGCAAGGTGCCAGTCTGCCGGCTGACGGAGGTCTTTCGCCAGGCCGCCCGCAGCGCGATCGTCACCAACGCCCACCGGATCAACCAAGGCGCGATGCCCATCTTCCCGCGGGAGAAGGTCGAATCACCCGACAGGACGGACTTCTACTTCGTCCCGGTAGAGGACCCTGAGAAGGCCGTGGACATGGTCTGCCGCATGGTGTGCGAGCACCTCCCGCAGAAATTCGGGTTCGACCGCGTGGACGATATCCAGGTGCTCTCGCCCATGCAACGTGGCGTCCTGGGCTGTCGGAACCTTAACACCGTGCTCCAAACGGCCCTGAACCCCTCCGGCCCGGCCATCGAGCGGTACGGCTGGACCTTTCGCGCGGGAGACAAGGTCATGCAGATGGTTAATGACTACGACAAGGACGTGTTCAACGGTGACATCGGCCGCGTAACCAAGATCGACGAGGTAGAGCAGGAAGTTGTTGTCCGGTTCGACGACAGGCCGGTGAAGTATGACTTCAACGAGCTGGACGAGCTGCACCTGTCCTATGCCACGACGGTTCACAAGAGCCAGGGCAGCGAGTATCCGGTGGTGGTCCTGCCTATCCACACCCAGCACTACATGATGCTCCAGAGGAACTTGCTTTACACGGCGATTACCCGTAGTCGCAAGCTGGTGGTGCTGGTGGGCACACTGAAAGCCCTGGCCATCGCCGTCAAGAACATGGATGCCCGCCGCAGAGTGACGCTGCTGAAGCAGCGGCT
>Ga0209510_1002505_pt1 | contig 18719 bp, 16 predicted proteins | sample BiotimSIPDNA_FD_185749 | JGI IMG/M metagenome (GOLD analysis project Ga0209510, IMG submission 185749) | Anaerobic biogas reactor microbial communites from Washington, USA - Biogas_R1 time_0 SIP DNA (SPAdes) (version 2) | ecosystem: Engineered > Bioreactor > Anaerobic > Unclassified | place... | reverse complement strand
CTTTGCATCATCAGAAAAATTATTTTTGTGTTTTATTGTTTCAAATCTTCCGCTGTTGTCATGTCCAGTATCAAATCCACAAAACATTTCAATGAGGCCGGTTTTCAAAGTCATGCGATTTTCTGTAAGCCATTTATCCCACTTAACGCATTTTTCATAACACTCTTTTAACAGGTCTGTATCATTATTTTGAATACATGTTTCAAGACAAAGTCTTGCAAAGGATACACACTCTTGAATCTGACTATAGCCGACTAAATTTTTAAATCCTGTTTTTTTATCAGGATCAATTACATAACAGGGGAACTGGCCATCAGGTTTTTGCCTATTCAGAAAAAGTTTTATTTGATTAACCGATATGGAAGGATCGGATTTATCATAGTTTACCCACGATACAGCATCATAAACATGTTCAAGCCAGACACCTGGATATGTATTAGATATAAGAAATATGTTACCTTTGGACCCGGCCATCTTCTTCAGATGGTATTTATAAATCCTGTCTAGAACAAGTTGTTTTTTTTCTTCAATTATTTCTTTTGACGGTATCTGTATCTGCATAGTATAAATTAACTCCTTTTTTTGATTACATATCTTTCATACCACAAATTATATCGGATTATGTTATTTAGTATTTCTTTTCTAGTAGAATTGAATACTAAAGGATACTTAAAAATTCTACTTCATTACTGATTGAAGATATTAGTTTTCCATTCTTAACCTTAATTAGTAACTGCTCTTTTCCATCAGTTACTACATATGAAGAATTTTTGCCATACGATTCTATTCTTTTAATAGGATAAATACTTTCCTCTGTATTTTGTTTACCATACTCTTTATAAGAGAGGATTGATCCATTCTTTACGAATATCGGCATAATATCGAGTGTCACACTAACCTGTATCCATTCACCTTTTGATATTATTTTCTTTTTTGTCCAATAGTCATACCATATTCCTTTAGGCAGATAAATATTTCTTTTTTTCTTTTTTTCTAAAGACTCTAAAATCGGAGCTATAAGAAGCGAGTTGCCGAACATGTATTGATCATCAATATTATATGTATTCAGGTCTGATTCATATTCAAGAACCATTGCTTTCATCATGGGTACAGCATTTTTTGCACAGTAATTGGCTTCACTGATTATATATGGAAGCAGGGAATACCTAAGATTAGCATATTTTTTAAATATGCGATTAGCTTCATCACCAAAAGACCATGGTTCTCTACTGTTGTTGTTTCCGCCACCATGACATCTTGAATGACTGGAGAATAATCCTACTTGTGCCCAACGTATATAAAGTTCTGGTGTCGGTCTACCAATGAAGCCGCCTATGTCATGTGAAAAGAAAACAAATCCGCTCAGTCCCAAAGATAATCCTGCACGAATTGTACCTTGAAGCCCCTCAAATGTACATTGACTGTCGCCACCCCAGTGAATAGGATATCTCTGGCTTCCTGCAGTACCAGAACGTGCCCAGACAAGATTTTCATTTGTAATTTCTTTACATGCATTAAATACAACACTATTATAAGTAAGTGAGTAGTTATTGTGAAATTTAGTTCCTTCTATATTTTTGTAAACAGCATCCTCTGGAATTCCTTCTCCGAAATCTGTTTTAATTGCAGATATACCTGTTCTAATTACATTTTTAATCATTGATGCGTACCATTGACAGGCATCTTGATTGGAAAAATCAATAATTGAATCATCTTTCCATGAACCGGGAAGATCATTAGAATGTTTGAAAATATTACCATTTTTATCAAGAGCCAAATAACCTTTTTCTCTTGCTTCAACATAATTTTCATTATCCTCTCTTGGCGGTATGAAGTTATACTGCCAAGCGGATATTTTGAATCCCTGATCATTTAATTTTTTAATATTTTCCCTTGGATGAGGAAATCTTTCTTTGGAAAAACGTAGATCACAATTCCAATCATCCTTAAACCATGCAGTATCAAGGTGTAGAACGTCGCAAGGTATTTCTTTTAATCTTATATTCTTTGCAACATCAAATACTACATCCCAGGAAAGGTAGCTATTACGGCTCATCCATAGACCGAAACTCCAAATTGGAGGTATAGGTGAAAACCCTGTAAGAGTACAGTAATTATATATTATCTGTTTTATGTTTTTTCCCGTAATTAAAAAATAGTCCATTACCGGTTCAAGCGTACAAAAAGACAGTGTTGAAGCTTCTTTTGTTGCTATGTCCCACTGTGTTTTTGCTGTACTATTTAAAAATATTCCATACCCTGAAGTAGACACGACAAATGGAACATTGATATATGTCCTGGTATTTGAGGTACCAAATGCATCCTTATTCCAAAAATCTGTTTTAATGCCTCTTCTGTTAACATGATCAAATCGCTCTCCGAGACCATATATCTGCTCTTTTGATGTTAATTCATATCCCTCAAAACAAGCTGTATCATTTTTATCGAAACATATTGCCATTCCTACTGCGTCTGTTGGCATAATTGCGTATCGGGCTTGTTTGGTTATATACTCACCATTTGAATCATATACAGATATAACAGATGAGCTTTTATCAATATTAATTACAATCTTATTTGTTGATAGTGTTATGAGATTTTCGTTATCAGTAACTGTAAATTTAATATTTCTTTTAGGTTTTCCTGTCAGCATTCTTTGTTCTTTAGGTAATGTTTCTTTTCTTTCAAGTGAACCGGTTCCGTACCTTATCCGCACTATATCTTCAGACCACACATCAATACAAACATTTATCTCTACAGCGTCTTCATTCTTTTTCTTAATCATCTGATTCATTACTGTCTCATGGGTCATAACAGTTCTGTTAAGATGCTTATCTGCACAGATAACATATTCTATACCATTTTTGCTTTGCTTAAATGATTTTATAAACGATGCTTTGATAAATTCAATCATATCCGATGTATACATATAATCAAGAGATTTATCTGAATCTGAACGGTCGGTCTTAACAGTTTCTGCTATTTTTGCATCTTCAATAAATTGCGGAAAAATATTTTTTGTTATTTTCATGGTATACCCCCCCATATGGATTACAGAAAGTATATCATATATAATCACTGAAAAACTCAAAAACAATTTTTTAAATTTAGTATTATTCTCATATATTATTGTTCAATGATACTATAAACAAGTTATAATTAATTATGAAAGCTGATTTATTGTTATTTCATTTCTAAGATAGGGATTAATGCTATGGATGTCATTTATACTTGTGAAGTAGATATAGAGGATGCCTTATTTAAGATCTCATTTGATGAGGGATTTTATTCATCACCAAGTAAACCTGTATTACTTCATAATCATAATGCATACGAAGTTCATATTATTGAACATGGGGAATTTATTTTTGATATAAATAGCATGCAGGTTACTGTTTCAGACGGGGACTGTTGTGTTATAAAACCAAATACATATCATTCAAAAGGTAACACTAAATCAGATAATGCAAGAAAGTACTGTTTTAAATTTGAATATTTTACAAATACGAATAATTCCTTTGACAAATCAAGAAAAACGAATAAATTTGATTTTTTAAGAATGTCAGAGGATGTTTTTGTAAGCGGAAATTGCAGTAAGTCAATAAATATACTTAAAGATATAAAATCTGAAATGGATGATTTGTATATAGGATACCAGACAAACTTGAAAAATCTTTCATCTCTGCTTCTTATCGATATACTAAGAGGCATGTGTTGCAAGAAAATTAGTGACAATAATTATAAACATAGTAATTTAGAAGACAGCAGACATGCTGTTATTGATAGTTTCTTTGCAATAAACTATATGAATGATGTTTATGCAACCGATCTTGCTGATTTGCTAAGTATAAGTATACGTCAATTGAGTCGAATAATGTATAAATATTATGGATTAACATTTAAAGACAAACTTGCTCAGATTAGAATATTTGCAGCAAAGGATTTATTAAAAGACAAAAAGATGACAATATCCAGAATTGCAGAAGCTGTAGGGTATAACAACACAAAGTATTTTACTGACGCGTTTAAAAAAGCTACAGGCGAAACGCCTTTACAATACAGAAACAATTTTAGTTAAGTATACCTGAAATCTTTTACTGCATTGAATAAAGCAATTATTTTTTCAACAGATGTATCACCTTGTACTTGATGAGAAGGCGATACAACAAATCCGCCATTTTTGCCCAGAATAGATATAATTCTTATTGTTTCATCATATACCTGTTTTGCTGTTGCATGAGGGAGAAGTTCTACTTCATCAATAGCTCCATGAAAAGAAATAATATCAGCATACTTTTCAGCCAGGTATTCTGGATACATATTTTTAGCAGTAACCTGAATTGGATCAAGAATGTCGACGCCGATTTCAGCTAAATCAGGAATTACTTCTGATACTGACCCGCATGAGTGATAAAAAGTCATAAGGCCCATATCCTTAAATGGTTTTACAAGACCTGATGTATGAGGCTTAATAAGCTTTCTCCATGTATCTGGATTGAGCATAAGACACTGCTGTCCTCCAATATCTCCTCCAGAACCAATTATATCAATCTGTCCGTCGGCAGCATCTAAAACCCTAAGAGCTCTTTGATAATAGTATTCTTCAACTTTTGTACATATCGCTTCAACTATTTCCGGATTTTCATATAAGTCCATGAAAAACTGTTCCATTCCGCGCATATACCATGGGGTTTCAAAGGTGCCGCCTGCAAAAAACATAATTGCTCGGTCATCAGTTTTCTTGTGCAATTTTATTACATCTTTAACTTTTGAATAATCCCACCAGTCCTGGCTTGGCCAGTCATATTCGTAAATTTCTTCAACGGTCTTACAATTGCCAAGAGGATATCCAACAAATTCATAATAGGTATTGTATTTGTTCTTTGCAGCTTTCATAACACATCCGAAGATATCTGTTCCTTCTGCTCCAAGAGTAGGTGCAGACCGTTCTTTTGGGCCGATGAATGGAATTGAACCAGCTGTTATCCATCTCATGTCGATATCAAGCTTATCCAGAATATCTTCAACAGTGTCAAGGGAAAAATGTTCTTTTAAAGCATCCCATACCTCTTGTGTGCATCTTAAATCAGAGGCAGGTCTGTCTGCTTTCTCACGTCTTAAGGCCTTAAGGACTCGTTCTTTACTAGTCATGATTACTTGTATGATACAGACAGTAACTGTTCATACTCCTCCTTCTTGTATATAATTCTAGTTATTAATTTTTTTTCTGTATATCATGTTTTGCGCCATAATTTTTTAATATATGTCCTAAATAGTGAAAATAGATATTATTTAAATCTTAATTTGAAAGTTTTTAATATTTAATTATTAAAATTAAATTCAATTTAAATGTTTCATGTCTTTCGTGTAAAATATAGATGGAGGAAGTTATGGAATCACAAATTTTAATACATCCTGATGAGTTAACTGAAAACTGGATAAAAAGAGCAAAAGAAAATTCTATTGATGTTATAGGAATTCATCCTGTTGGAGGATATAGGGCATCAGAAAGCTTAAGTGAATTAGTTGAACTTATGGAAGACAATAATTTCACAAACCTCATTGATGAAGCTATTGAACAAGGAATAAAAATTGAATATGAGATGCATGCAGCATCTTATCTTCTTCCTCGTGATTTGTTTTTATCAAACCCGGAATATTTTCGTATGGATGAAAATGGGAATCGTACTAATGACAAGAACATGTGTGTATCAAATCCAGAAGCTTTGTCATGTGTTGCTAATGCTGCTGCCTTGCTGGCATCTAAACTGTATAAAAGCACTGACAGGTACTATTTTTGGATGGATGATGTAAAGGATAAACGCTGTATGTGTGATAAATGCAGGCATCTTTCTATGTCTGACCAGCAGATGATTTATGTGAATAACATGCTCAAGGAAATACAAATGACTAACCCTAAAGCCAAAATGGTATATTTGGCATATTTTGACTGTATAGAGCCCCCAAAATGGATAAAGCCTATAAAAGGAGTGTTTTTTGAGTATGCACCTATGGAAAAATACACTCTTTCAAATGAGGAATACTCAAAACTTGGAATAGATGAGTCAGAAAATTTGAAAAATCTGTTTAAAACTTTTTCTTATGCAGACTCAAAAGTTTTGGAATACTGGTTGGATAATTCAATGTATTCAGATTGGAAAAAGCCGGAGAAGAAATTTATTCAAGACAAAAGAAGAATAGAAGAAGATATAAAAAGATATTTAGATTACGGATTTGAATATATTTCAAGTTTTGCCTGTTATCTTGGTCCTGAGTATGAGAAACTGTATGGTCAACCAGATATTTCAGCTTTTTTCAATGCTGTTAATGAATACAAATAGATGTAATGTTATCTCAGGATAAATGTGATTATAGAAAAAAGAAATAATTGAGCAGCAAGATTATTTCAAATAACAAAAAAACACCCATTGGGTGTTCTTTTTGGTGGAGAGAGATGGATTCGAACCATCGAAATCGTAGATAACAGATTTACAGTCTGCCCCCTTTGGCCACTCGGGAACCTCTCCGTACTGTTTTAAATTGGCGACCTGGATGGGGCTCGAACCCACGACCTCCAGCGTGACAGGCTGGCATTCTAACCAGCTGAACTACCAGGCCAGCTTGGTGACCCTTAGGGGACTCGAACCCCTGTTACCGCCGTGAAAGGGCGATGTCTTAACCACTTGACCAAAGGGCCGTCAAAACAGCAATATGGATTTTACATTATAGACAAATATATGTCAAGCATTATTTCCAAAATAAATATTGTCTGAGTAACTTAATGTTAAGTGTTTTAATAGGTATAACAATATTTAAAATTATATTCCAATAAAATCTTTTCTTCTGTTAGGACAGTTTTTTCTTTTGCAATACTGGCAGTTCATATAATCTTCATCAGTAGCAAACATAATTCCTGATGCTGATTTATTTGGAAGCATTAAAAATGTCGGAGTGAGTTTTATGCCTGATTGATCTATTTCATCTGAAAGCATCAAAAATAACTCGGTTTGTCCTGATATAGGCCAATCTATTGTTGAACCCGGATTCACACTTGCTGTTTTATGAATGTTATAAGTTTGTTTAAAATCCTCATCCATTCTATTTATTGCCAGATATAATACCTGCTCCATTAAAATATCAACCCAGTAGTTCACAAATGGATCTGAAATTGTACAGGAATAATCATACAGTTCTCTTCCGCATGTCACGACATAGGGATACGCATATCCTGTGTTTTTCATATTTTTCACTGCTATTTTACTTTTAACCAGAATTCCTTCTATTTCAACGTATTCTTCAGTAATAGCTGTTATTTCTTTTTTTTGTAATATGTATTTAGCACAGGCAATTTCCATGCATTTTTCATATACTAGGTTAAATTCTTCCAGGTCATCCTCATTTACCCTTAGTTTTTCAATAAGAGCGTGTTTATCTATATGCAAATCGTCTTTTCTTAAAAATTTAATCATAAAATCTCGTATAATACAGTAATTGACTGTTCATACTCCTCCTGTTTAATATATTATACATTACATTATTAGAAAGTAACTGTTTCATTTTATTAAAGTAAAAAAAACAGGCATTGCCTGTTTTGGTGACCCATAGGGGACTCGAACCCCTGATACCGCCGTGAGAGGGCGATGTCTTAACCGCTTGACCAATGGGCCGTATAAAAAAGCGATGGTAGCGAAGGTCAGATTCGAACCAACGACCTACCGGGTATGAACCGGTTGCTCTAGCCAACTGAGCTACTTCGCCACGTGCATCGCACGGGTAATTTTAACAAAGCCTATATTGTTTGTCAACAAGAATTAATGATATAATTTATAACAGATAAAACGGAGGTGTCTATGTTATATCCATTAAAATTCAAACCGGTATATAAAGATTATATCTGGGGTGGTAATAATTTTTTGAAATTGAACAAGAAACTTGAATATCCCATAACAGCAGAAAGCTGGGAAATTTCTGCAAATAAAGATGGAATGGGCATAGTAAGCAATGGTGATTTGAAGGATGCTACACTGGAAAACGTATTCAGATGGTATCCGAAGGATTTGTGTGGAACAGCTTCACAAGAACAGTTTCCATTACTTATCAAATTTATTGATGCATGTTCACTTTTGTCGGTCCAGGTTCATCCTGATGATTTGTATGCTTATGAGAATGAGAATGGTGCATTAGGCAAGAATGAGATGTGGTATATCGTGGATGCAAAGCCAGACGCAAAACTAGTATATGGATTAAAAAAAGGAGTTACAAAAGAAATATTTGCAGATGCGGTTCAAAATAATCGTATTGAAGAGACATTAAACTTTGTTAATGTTAAAAAAGGTGACTGGCTTAACATTCCGTCAGGTTTGGTGCATGCAATTGGAGAGGGTATAATTATTATTGAAGTTCAGCAGAATTCTAATACTACATACAGGGTTTATGATTATGACAGAATAGGACCAGATGGAAAGAAAAGACCACTTCATATTGAAAAAGCTATGGATGTAATAAATTTTAATAATCCTGAAATACAAATTAATAAAACTGTACAATTTAAAGGTGTTGATTATCTTGTATACAATAAGTATTTTGCTGTTGAAAAAATTGTGTCAAATTTACAGTATTCGTCGGATACTCAGTATTCATCATTCCACACATATACAGTAATAGAAGGGGAGTTTGAAGTAGATGGTGTGCGAGTGGGCTTAGGAGAGTCAGTTTTGATTCCTGCATCTATGGAAAAATATACCTTAAAAGGCGGTTTTACTGCAATAAAGAGTTTTGTTCCTGATATTTCAAGAAGAGCTGTCTGTTAATTAATACAAAAAAATATGATATTGTCTTTTTTCCTATCGGAAAGGAGGCACATATGTAAAATAATCCTTGATTAAGATATAATGGTGTAGTACAATACTACCGCATTGATTCCTTGCCCCGTTTAGAAGGGGCCGATTAGACCAGAAGGAGGTAAACCAGATGAACCAATACGAAACAATATTTATTGTTGACTGTACATTGGAAGAAGAAGCCCAAAAGAACACAGTTGAAAAGTTAATACAGCAGATGACTGATGCTGGCTGTGAAATTGATAAGGTTGATGAATGGGGCAAAAAGAAGCTCGCTTATCCAATCAATTACAAAACAGACGGTTATTTTGTGTTAGTAACGTTTAAAGCACAACCGGACTTCATTTCCGAACTCGAAAGATTGTACAGAATTACTGAAGGCATCATAAAAGGCCAAACAATCAAGTTATAGGAGGAAGATATGAATAAAGTCATATTAATGGGACGACTGACAAAAGACCCTGAACTTAGAACTACTTCAAACGGAACACCGGTAGCATCATTTTCATTAGCAGTAAACAGAAGATTTGCAGCTAAAGATTCTCAAGTGCAAGCGGATTTCTTTAATATAACAGCTTGGTCCAAACAAGCTGAGTTTGTAAACAGGTATTTCAGAAAAGGGCAGCAGGTTGTCGTCATAGGAAGACTGCAGAATCGTTCATGGGAAGATCAGGAAGGCAAAAAAAGATATGCCACTGATGTCGTACTTGATGAAACATATTTTGCAGATGGTAAAAAAGACTCGAATGACAGTGATAACACCGGAAACAATGCTGGAGATGATATGGATTTCACTCATGTCGATATCTCTGAAGATGACGCATTGCCATTCTAGCAAGATAAGAATGAAAGGAGCGAACTGATATGGATCGCATGGATAGAGAAGATAGGAAAGATTTTAAATACAGGAAACCTAAAAAAAAGGTTTGCCAGTTTTGTGCTGATAAAGATGAATCTATAGATTACAAAGATATCAACAAACTCAAAAGGTATGTTTCTGAAAGAGGAAAGATATTGCCAAGAAGAGTTACAGGCACATGTTCAAGGCATCAAAGAGAGCTTACAATAGCTATCAAGAGGGCCAGACAGATTGCATTGCTGCCATATGTAGCAGATAAGTAAAAGATTAAAAGAGCATATGCTCTTTTTTTTACTAGTGAACTTTTGACTGCAATAAAATCTATTATATATTAATACATAATATCATAATCAATAATTTGACATGCAGAACATAAAATGGTAATATACCCAAAGAACCTTAGGCTATGTGTTTGGAATACTCCGACCTTTTACATTGCTTATGGCGATAATAGAAAAGGAGAAATGATATGGAAAAAGAAAAGAAACAAGGAATTATTCAAAAATTCCAATTGCATGAAGGGGACACCGGATCACCCGAAGTGCAGATAGCTATTTTGACAGAGAGAATAAACCATCTGAATGAGCATCTAAAGTCTCACAAGAAAGATCATCATTCAAGAAGAGGACTTCTTATGATGGTAGGACAAAGAAGAGGATTGCTCAATTACCTGATGAAGGAAGATATTGAGAGATATCGTACCGTAGTTAAGGAATTAGGACTCAGAAAGTAAAACAAATACGGCGATTTTTCGCCGTTTTGCATATGTCCGGCGGTATTTCCTTAAAAACCGAGATTAAAGTCCGAAATATGGCGGGTTTTAATATCTGTTTTCAAGTGGAATATCTCCGGAAAAGAATAAAAGGAGATAAATAATGTACGAAAATCACAAAAAACATGTAATTAACTATGCGGGCAAAGAATTAATCATAGAAACAGGCAAGCATGCCCAGCTTGCTAATGGTTCATGCCTTGTAAGGTATGGTGACACAGTGGTTCTTTCCACTATAACGGCTTCAAAGGAGCCAAGGCCTGGTATAGATTTTTTCCCTTTGAGTATTGATTATGAAGAAAAGATGTATTCAATAGGACGTATTCCAGGAAGCAGAAACAGAAGAGAAGGCAGACCTTCAGACGCTGCAATATTAGTATCAAGAGTAATAGACAGACCTATGCGTCCTCTTTTTCCACACGACTTAAGAAATGATGTTGTAATAATATGTACAGCTTTATCAGTGGAGCAGGATAATCAGCCTCAGTTGGCAGCAATGATCGGAGCTTCAATAGCAACTAGTATTTCCGATATACCTTTTAACGGACCAGTAGCAGCAGTTGCTTTAGGGCTTGTTAACAACGAAATCATAATAAATCCAGATGCTGCTCAAAGAGCTGTGTCAGATATGTATGTAACATTGGCCGGTACAAAAGAAAAGATCTGTATGATTGAAGCTGAAGCTAAACAGGTTTCAGATGATATTATGTATGATGCTTTGATGAAAGGTCATGAAGAGATAAAAAAAGTCTGCGAACAGATTGAAAAGATAGTGTCCGAAATCGGTAAAGAAAAATTTTCTTATACATCATCAGCAGTTCCACAGGAAGTATATGATGAAGTAGCAGGTATTGCTAGTGAAGAAATGAAACAGGCTGTATTGGCAGTAGATAAAACTGTAAGAGACACGAAAATAAGCGAACTTACAGCTAAGGTTAATGAGCAGTTAGGTGAGAAATACAAAGATAATCCAAGCTATATAGCAGATTCCTTATATAAACTGGAAAAGAAAGTTGTAAGGCATTATCTGCTTCACGAGAAAAAAAGAGTGGATGGCAGAAGTTTAGATGAAATCAGACCTTTATACTCTGAAGTTGGTGTTCTTCCAAGAACACATGGGTCAGCTATGTTCCAAAGAGGCCAGACACAGGTATTAACCAGTGTTACTTTAGGTGGAATGAGAGAGGTTCTTCCTCTTGAAATACTTGATGAAGCTGAAACAGAAGATAGATACATCCATCACTATAATTTCCCTGCATATTCTGTTGGGGAAGCAAAGACCTCAAGAGGCCCAGGAAGAAGAGAAATCGGTCATGGAGCACTTGCTCAAAAAGCTCTTGAAGGTGTTATACCTTCAGAAGAAGATTTTCCATATGCTATAAGGGTAGTTTCTGATGTATTGATGTCAAATGGTTCTACAAGTCAAGGTTCCGTATGCGGAAGCACATTGGCTCTAATGGATGCAGGAGTACCAATTATTGCTCCTGTTGCTGGAATTTCCTGTGGATTAGTTACTGATGAAGAAGATCCGGATAATTTTGAAATGATGATGGATATTCAGGGAATAGAAGATTTCTTTGGTGATATGGATTTTAAAGTAGCTGGAACACATAAAGGAATAACAGCTATACAAGTTGATATAAAAGTTGACGGGCTTACTCCTAAGATTATAAAGAAAGCATTTGAAATAACCCAAAAAGGCAGAATATACATTCTTGATGAGGTTATGCTTAAAGTTATTGACAAGCCTAGACCTGAATTATCACCATATGCACCTAAGATAATTACTATGACCATAAATCCAGAAAAAATTAAGGATGTTATCGGTACAGGTGGAAAAGTCATTAACAGGATAATTGACATGACAGGTGTTAAAATAGATATTAATGATGACGGAACAGTATATATACTTACTGTAGATCAGGAATCGGGAGATAAAGCAGTTTCAATTATTAATGGTATTGTAAATGATCTTGAAGCTGGTATGATATTTAATGATGCAGTAGTTACTAGAATAATGGAATTTGGAGCATTTGTTGAGTTAGTTCCTGGCAAAGAAGGTCTTGTTCATATATCTCAGATTGCAAATGAGAGAGTTAATAAGGTATCTGATGTATTATCAGTAGGTGATAAGATTGATGTTAAGGTAGTAGAGATTGATAGACAGGGAAGAGTAAATCTTTCCAGGAAAGCTCTGTTATCCAAGTAAAACAATGCCCGGGTAACACCGGGCTTTTTTAATGAGAAACAATATGATTGAAATTGAAAAGCTTTCAAATGGTATAAGGGTAATATTCGAGAAACTGCCCGCAAAGAACATAATAAGTATAGGTGTTTTTGTTAAAGCTGGAAGTAATTATGAGAATGAAGACAACAAAGGTATCTCTCATTTTATTGAGCATATGACATTCAAAGGCACAAAAAGCAAAAGTGCTAAGAACATAGCAATCATATCCGATCAGATAGGAGGAATGCTGAATGCATATACCGGAAAGGATATGACTTGTTTCTATATTAAAACAACATCAGATAATTTAGGTGTCGCTTTAGAGCTTATCTCTGATATGCTTCTTCAATCAAAGTTTGATGATTTAATGATAGAAAATGAGAAAAAAGTAGTAATGGAAGAAATTGCTATGTATGAGGATTCTCCCGAAGACTATGTTCATGACCGGCTTGAAGCTGAGATGTGGAAAGGAAATCCCTTATCTTTTCCTATATTAGGTTCATTGGAGACAGTTAGCAGTTACTCATATGATACTATTGTTTCATATATGAAAGAATTTTATGTATCATGTAATACAGTTATTTCTGTTTCAGGATCTTTTGATAAAGAGGTAATTCTGGATATGCTTGAAAACTATTTTTCCGATTATCCACAAGGCGAATGTCATAAAGCAAACAACGGTGGATTAGCTGTTTTCAGACCTGTTAATATTTTTAAAGCAAAGAAAATAGAGCAGGCTTATCTTTCCATGGCTTTTAAGGGTGCATTGCATGACTCCGATGAAAGATATCCCTTTGCAGTATTGTCAGGAGCATTAGGTCAGAGCATGTCATCAAGATTATTTCAAATTGTAAGAGAAGAAAAAGCTCTTGTGTACAACATCGGCTCATCAAATGAATTCTATCAGGCAGGAGGAATTCTAAATATATACGCTGGATGTAATCCTTCAAGATTCGATGAGATGATGGAGTGTATTAAGGATATTATTTATGATATCTGTTCTAATAACCTCGATACAGAAGAGATTACAAGAGCAAGAGACCAGATAAAAACTGGAATGTTATTAGGTATGGAGACAACGGATTCGAGGATGATGTCTAATGGCAGGAATCTGCTTCTAAGAGGCAGACCCATTACAAGAGAAGAAGCCATTAAAAAGACAGAAAAAGTTACAGCAGAGGATATCCTCGATATCGTAAATAAGTATATCAGCTGGGATAATAAAGCTGTATCTGTATTGCGACCGAATAAACCAAGAAAAAAGATTCAGTAAACCATATCCTCAATGACGTCTTTTGCAGCTATGGCAGACACATTATTGTCTGCCATTTTACTTATTATATACATTGCTTCGTCAAGATTAGCTGTTAAATCATTTACAGTACATGTATCGGTTATTTGGCCTTTATTCTTTGTTTCAACCTTTATTCCATATGATTTGCTATTGGTTCTAATTTTAAATTCTTCGATTATAAAATAATCTATGTCCAAAATATTCTTTTCTTCATCTGCTAACCGGGATGATCTTTTTAATTTGTATGATGTCATAATAACCTCCTGATGCTTAGCATGATAATATGATATAATGTATTATTGAACAGACAAAATAAATAAAGGGAATCACAAATCGGCGTCGAATAATATATTGGAGGGACAATGGCTGACAGATATATTTATCCAGAACCGTTAATAGAAGAAATCATATCCAAAAATGACATTGTTGATACAATATCACGATATGTTAAGATTGACAGAAAAGGGAAAGATTATTTCGGACTGTGCCCATTTCACAAAGAAAAAACACCTTCGTTTTCTGTTGTGCCTGCAAAGCAGATATATTACTGCTTTGGATGTAATAAAGGCGGGAATGTAATTAATTTCATTAAGGATATTGAAAATCTTGATTATGCTGAAGCCGTCCGTCTTTTAGCTGAAAGAGCAAACATTAATATTCCTCAGAAGAACAGTTATGTTGATGAGGCAACGCTAAAAAAAGAAAAACGCACATATGAGATGAATAGTATAGCTGCAAGATTCTTCTTTGACTGTTTAAAATCTAAAGAGAATCCTGAACCATTACATTACCTTATAAACAGGAAAATTGAAAAAGATACCATTGTTTCCTTTGGTATAGGATATGCACCAAATGATTGGACAAAACTTACGGAATTTCTTAAAAAGAAAGGGTTCAGTGAGGCGGAAATTATCGAAGCTGGTTTAGGCTCTAAATCAAAAAATGGAACAATTGACAAGTTCAGAAATCGTATAATGTTTCCAATAATAGATATAAGAAACCGTGTTATAGGATTTGGCGGTAGAGCACTGGATGATAAAGATGTCAAATATATGAATTCACCTGAAACATGCGTGTATAAAAAAAGCAAAAGCCTCTTTTCAATGAATTTTGCTAAAAACAGCAGGGAGGATTATGTAATAATTGTTGAAGGATACATGGATTGCATAAGTCTTCATCAGGCTGGTTTTACAAACACAATAGCATCTTTAGGAACAGCGCTTACTGATAATCAGGCTAAGCTTATTAAAAGGATATTCGGTCAGGCGGTTATAGCATATGATAATGATTCAGCTGGGCAGAATGCTTCTTTAAGAGGATTAGATATGCTTGCTAATATGGGATGTGTTGTGAAGGTTCTTGTTTTACCGAAAGAAGATAAGCATGGTAGAAGTATTAAAGATCCGGATGATTTTATTAAGTACAAAGGCAAAGACGAATTTAAACAGGCAATTAAGAAATCATTGATGCTTGTTGAATACAAAGCACAGCTTTTGCGTTCAAGTTGTGATTTGAATACATCTGAAGGACAGATTGCTTTTTTGAAAGGTGTCGCATCAGCAATCGGACAGGTAGAAAGTCCGGTAGAAAGGGATGTTTACATAAAAAACATATCAGCAAGATTTAACACTAGTTATGATGCACTTTTAAAGGAGGTTCAAAACAGGACTAAAGACGACAGTGATACTCAATACAATCAGATAAAAGCAAAACCGGTTACAAAAATAGCTTCTTCACTAAGAGATAGATATACTGAAAAAAAACTCGATAAAATTTTCTATTCAATATTAGTGCTTTTATGTAACAATCCGGGATTCAAAGATGAAATACGAAAAGAGTTGATTGAGGCAGGGATGACTCATAATGATTTCAGCAAGGAACTTCTAGAAGAGATTTTAAATAAATATGATTCAATGGAAAGCCCAGATGAAGCAAAAATATCAGCAATGCTCGACGATGAGCAAAGAGGCGTTTTTATAAAGGAAGCCGCTGAATACCATACTATATCTGATCCGAATAAAGCTTTATCAGATTATATAGCAAGATATAGACACGACATAATTGTAAATAACAATATAGTTCTTAGTAAGGCACTCGTATCTGAGGGAGTGACTGAAGAGGAAAAAGAAAAATTGAAAGATGAATTGAGAAGAAATACCGCACTGCTTGGCAAGTACAAGATAAGCGGTTAACAGGAGGAAAAATGGAAGAAAAAGCTAACACAGCAAAAAAAGAAAAATTGCAGGCTGTTGAAGAAGAGGTTACTCCTCTCACATTTGACAAAGTCATGCAGGATCTTATGGAAAAGGGGAAAGCGAAAGGATCATTGATATCTCAAGAAATCACTGACAGTTTTGATGAAATTGAAGTTAATGCTGATCAGATGGATAAGCTTTTTGAGATGTTTGAAGAAGCTGGTATTGATGTTGTTGATGATGAAAAAGACATATCGGAAGTCGATTATGAGACAGAAGATATCGAAATAACAGTACCAGATGGCGTATCAGTTGATGACCCTGTCAGAATGTATCTAAAGGAAATAGGTAAAGTGCCTCTACTAACAGTTGACGAGGAAGTTGCTTTAGCAAAAGGAATAGAAGCAGGAGACGAGGAATGCAAAAGACAGCTCGCTGAAGCAAATCTGCGTCTTGTAGTAAGTATAGCTAAAAGATACGTAGGCAGAGGATTACAGTTTCTTGACCTTATACAAGAAGGAAATCTTGGCTTGATAAAAGCAGTAGATAAATTTGACTATACAAAAGGATACAAGTTTAGTACATATGCTACCTGGTGGATAAGACAAGCTATAACTAGATCAATTGCTGATCAAGCCAGAACTATAAGGATACCTGTTCATATGGTTGAGACTATTAACAAATATACCAGAGTTTCCAGGCAGTTAGTTCATGAACTTGGAAGAGATCCTACACCTGAAGAAATTGCCAGGGAAATGAATATGACAGAAGACAAGGTAAGGGAAATAATGAAGATCAACCAGGATCCTGTTTCTTTGGAAACTCCTATAGGTGAAGAAGAAGACAGTCATTTGGGTGATTTTATACCTGATGAAGATGCGCTTGCCCCTGCAGATGCAGCTGCATTTACATTGCTTAAAGAGCAGCTTATGACAGTCTTGGATACTCTTACCCCCAGAGAAAAGAAAGTACTCAAACTCAGGTTTGGACTTGATGACGGTAGAGCCAGGACATTAGAGGAAGTTGGCAAAGAGTTCAATGTAACTAGAGAAAGAATAAGGCAGATTGAAGCAAAAGCATTGAGAAAACTCAGACATCCCAGCAGAAGTAAGAAACTTCGGGATTATCTTGAATAAACCTTTTACTTTTTCATTTATGTAGAAATAGTACCAAATATTTATCAGATATTATAGGACAGCTAATGCTGTTCTATTTTCTGATGCTCTATGGCATATCACTTTGAGCTTCTTTTCTGTTTTCAATCAAGTAAACAATCAGAAGCGATAAAGATATGAATATGAAAGAGCCGGAACTGTCTATTATTATATCAGTAAATTCAAATGCTCTTCCTGGTACAAATAACTGATGTACTTCATCAGTTATCGCATAAATTACACATGTTGCGAAAGCAAGTATTGCTACTTTTCCATTATCTCTTATTTTTAATGATTTATATGCATTAACAGCCAGTACACCTAATATTCCAAAAATAAAAAAATGAGCGAATTTACGAATAACACCTTGATATATTTCCAGTAATTCAAATTGTTCTGATGGATTCATATCCTTAAAGCCACGGTATGTAATGTTCAATATGAATGTAAGTACAGATCCGCTTGTATCAGAAGATTTTTCAGCATTCTGAGCAGACAGGATAAAAATAACTATCATCCAGATAATGAAAAGGGACCATGATATTAAAATTCGAGCGTTACTTGTAAAATAACCTTTTATTTTATTCAAAATGTTAATTCCATTCTAAAAATCTTAAGTCCTATAATATACTATGAGAATAGAAAAATCAACATTCTCAGTATGGTGCATTTATTGTATTTACTGTATAATGATAAAGGGGCTGAAATGTATAATAATTGTCTGAAAGTAGTATATTCACATGGTAATAATGGCAAGCATATCGTTCATGAATTCAATGAACCTGGTGTTTTTAATGACTGTGAGCTGGAAATAATCAAATCTGAAAACAGTAGCACATATATTATCCGTTTTCCTGATGGAGTTACGCTTCATCATGTAAGTATCAAAAAGCATTATAACTTTTCTAAAACTTCAAGAGTTTTCTGTAACGGATATCAAAGCTGGTCAGTAAGCAGAGAGTATGAAATAGATGAAAAAAGTGAAAACCTTACTTTATTGGGGCACCTAATCAATAAACACTATTCTTTGGATAGATATAACGGTCAGGATAAGATAAAAGCTAAAGGTAAAAAGGGAAATTTCTTAAGTTATACATATACATATATTAAAGAAGATAAAAACTCGAGTAATATTATGTTACTGGGTTCTTTATCGGAAAGATCAGGGTTTACAATATATCAGCATGATGCAAATAATAATACAATAGTAATTGAAAAAGATTGCGAGGGGTTGGAAAATGTAAATAAATACATGTTCAGCTTATATGAGGATGAAGGCGGTTATGATGGGGTATTTGACAGATATTTTGATAACTGCAGGCAGAAAAAGACAGGTTCAGCAATAAGAAGCTCATATTTAGATGGCATTGATAGAAAA